>JADMIO010603923.1_pt1 | contig 72831 bp, 62 predicted proteins | sample 8958161 | NCBI WGS metagenome assembly JADMIO01 (sample SAMN16585339, study PRJNA669376) | soil metagenome | isolation source: Crop rotation soil | place: USA: Cullars Rotation, Alabama | collected 2011 | reverse complement strand
GCCGCGACTTCAAGTCACGTGAATTCCAAGCTTCGGATCCCACTGTGCTGGAAAGGACGGCCGTCAGCGTCTGGGCCTCGATCGCGGCACGCTGCACGCGCAGATCGTGGCTCCGCCCGGACAGTTCGTCGTGGACACGCCGTCCGCGCGCGCAACGGATTTGGGCTGTGTCTACACCCTGCACGTCGACGACGACGGCGTGGGACTCTTGAGCGTGCAGGCGGGTTGGGTCGCCTTCGAGTTCAACGGGCGGGAGGTGTTCGTCCCGTCCGGCGCGTCGGCCCGCACCGTGCCCCGCCAGGGCCCCGGCACGCCGCGGTACGGCGATGTCGGGCAGGCCTTCGAGGACGCGTTGGACGAAGTGGACTGGGGCGGCGACGCGAGGCGGACGGAGCCGTCGCTCGAGTACGTGCTCGCCCATGCGCGCGAACGCGATGCGATGACGCTCTGGCACCTCGTATCCCGCGTCGACGCGTCGCACAGATCCGCGGTGGTCGACGCGCTTGCGGCCCGCGTGCCGATGCCGGATGGCGTCGTCCGCGACGCCGTCATGCGACTCGACCGCGAGTCGCTGGACAAATGGTGGAACGCGTTCGGACTCCAGGACGCCAGCTGGTGGCGGCGCTGGAAGCAGGAGTACCCGCGATAGCTTGCGCTACCTAAATGCTTTATCGGCGTCGGCTTTGATGGTCGTCCACTCTTTCATCAACTGGTTGTACCGGTCGTAGGCGCTGGCGGGCACCTTCTGGTCCGCGCCGCCAATTTCGCGGCCGATGTTCGACAGCTGGTCGATGAACATCTGATCCTCGTACGGGCCGGTCTTCGTGTTCAAACGCTCCCAGAGACCCTGCAGCGCCGCCTGATCGCCGCGCTTGCCGTCAATAGCCTGGCGGACCCGGGCTGAGACAGCGCGCGCCTCGGCGAGGCTGTCGCGGACTTTCAGCGCGAAGCGCGCGAGCTCGGCGAGGTCCGTCGTCGTGATTCCGTCCTTCGCAACCCGCGGATCGATCTTGACGCTGAACGATTCGGTCTTGGTCACGCCGTTCGCCGTCAACCGCGCGCGGTAGCTGCCTGGCGCGACGAGCGGTCCGGCGCCGCCGAATCCTCCGCCCTCGCCATCGCCGCCGGCTGCCGCGGCCCCGCCCGGATAGCGCAGGTCCCACATGAAGCGGTTCATGCCGACCTTCGCCGGAAGGGTCGAGGGCAGTCCGCCGCCGCGTCGTCCGCCGCCGCCGCGTCCGCCGCGGCCCGCGTTTCCGGTCGCCGCGCTCGTGAATTCGCGGACGACTTTCCCTGTCGCGTCGAGGATCTCGAGCTTCACGTCACCCGACGGCGCCGCAAGGAAATAGTCGATCCGAGCGGCCGCAGGCGGATATTCCGGCCAATCGGGACGGCCCTGCGACGCGTTGTAGTGCACGCGATACGCGGGAGCGGGCGTGAACAGGAATACGCTCGAGCCGTCGAACGCCTTGATTGGCGGCGGCATGTTCGCAGGCCGCTTGATCTCGGACTCCGTCAGCGACCCGCCCTTCGACTGCTTGCCAGCGGACGATTGTGCGGAGCCCGAACCCAACTGCTGCTGCATCGACGCATGAACCACGTCGTTCTGTGCCGCGCGGGCGGCAGGCGCATCGGTCGCCGCCTTCGAAGGCTTGGTGATGCTCGCCGCCAGCTGACGGAGCGGCGCGATGTCGTCCATGACCCAGAACGACCGTCCCATCGTCGCGATGACGAGATCGCCGTGGTGAACCTTGATGTCGGTGACGGGCGTCGCCGGCAGATTCAACTGCAGCGTCTGCCAGTGCTTGCCCTGGTCGAACGACAGGTACGCGCCTTCGAGCGTCCCGGCATAGAGCAGCCCTTCCTGCTCCGGATCTTCACGAACGACGTGCATCGGCTGATCCGCCGGGATGCCGTTGCTGCCGTCGGTGAGCAGCGTCCAGTGCTCGCCGTAGTCGTTCGTCATGTAGAGGTAGGGTTTGAAGTCGTTCAGGTACATCCGGTAGACGGAGACGTACGCCGATCCTTTCCGGTGCGGCGAGTCTTCGATCGTGTGAACGCGCCCTCCGGGCGGCAGGTCCTTCGGCGTCACGTTTTTCCACGTCTTGCCGTCGTCCTTCGTCATCCACACGGGGCCGTCGTTCGACCCCGTCCAGAACACGCCCGGCTCGAGACGCGAAGAACGCATCGAGTACAGCGCGGCATACACTTCTTCGCCCGTCATATCCCTGGTGATTGGCTCGCCGGAGACGACGTGCCCTTCGGGGCCGTTCGCGGTGACATCGGGACTCCACTTCGTCCAGTGCACGCCGCCGTCGAGGCTCCGGTGCACGAACTGCGACCCGTGATAAACGATGTTCGGATTGTGGGCATCCACCTCGATCGGCGACTGCCGGACGAAGCGGAACATCATGTCTTTCGAGTTCTTGCCGTAGCGCTGCTGGGGGTTGATCCAGTACGACTGCTCCTGGCCCGTCGCGACATTCATCCGTCCGAATTCGCCCTTGCAGTCGCCGTACACGATCTTGCCTGACGGAATCGGCCGGACCTGGCCGCTCTCGCATCCCGGCGCGGGAATCCACAGCTGCGTCGGCTCGTCGGGTCCCCACGCGGTCGGCGGCAGGCTCGGCACGGTGATGTTCTTGCCGGTGTCCTGCTGCGGCCCGTAGATCAGATACGGAAACTGCTCGTCCGCATCGACGTGATACATCTCCGCCGTCGGCTGGTTGTTCTCCGTCGACCAGCTGCGGCCGCCGTCCTGCGTGACGTTGGCGCCGCCGTCGTTGGTTTCGATCATCACCTTCGGGTTGTCGGGATTGATCCAGACGATGTGGTCGTCGCCGTGTTTGGAAGGCAGATTCGAGAACGTCCGGCCGCCATCGGTCGAGTGGTGGAGGTTCAGCTCCGTTACGTAGACTTCGTTCTCGTCCTTCGGGTTGACGAACACTTTGTTGAAATAGAACGGCCGCGCGCGCAGCGCCTGCGTGCTGTTGACGTTCGTCCACGTGGCGCCCGAATCGGCGCTGCGATACAGACCCCCCTTCGCGCCTTTCGCCTCGACCTGCGCGAAGACAACCTTCGGGTTCGACTGCGCCACGTCCACCCACACCTTGCCGACCAGGTCGTCCGGCATGCCGCTCGTCTGATGTGTCCAGTGGTCGCCGCCGTCCGTCGACTTGAAGACACCGCCTTCGCTCGCCGGACCGCCGCTGATAATCGTCCACGGCTTCCGCTCGGCGTGCCACGCACCCGCGTAGATTTCATTCGGATTCGACCAGTTGATGGCGATCGACACGACGCCGGTGCGGTCGTTGATGAAGAGCACCTTCTCCCACGTCTTGCCGCCGTCTTTCGTGCGGAAGACGCCCCGGTCCGGCCCGGCGCCGAACGGATTGCCCACCGACGCGACGTACGCGATATCCGGATTCTTCGGGTGAATCTTCAGCTGGCCGATCTGTCCAACGTTGCGCAGGCCGACGAACTGCCACGTGCGCCCTGCGTCCGTCGACTTGTAGACACCGCGCCCCAGGATCACGTTCGATCGGATCGCCTCGCTGCCGGTGCCCACATAGACGACGTTCGGATTCGAGTCGCTGACGTCGATCGCCCCGATCGATCCGGTCGGAATCTGCCCGTCGCTCGTCGGGAACCACGTGATGCCGTAGTTCTCCGTCTTCCACACGCCGCCGCCTGTCGCGCCCATATAGAACACGCCCGGCTGCGTGCGCACGCCCGCCGCAGCGGTGGAGCGTCCGCCGCGATGCGGACCGACCGTCCGCCAGCGCAGATCCTGATACGCGTTCGGGTTGATGACGGTGTTGCCGCCGCCGGTCTGCGCGGAGAGCCGCGTCGAAAAATGAACGGGTGAGTGATGAACGGCGATTGCCGACATGGCGATCGCACAGGCCAGCAAAGCGGTCTTCTTCATGGCGCAGATCTTATCTGACCGGGCCGCTCGGCTAAAGCCTCGCGCTCCATCTTGTGGAGCCGAAGCGCTACCGCAATTCGACGCGCGGCTCGCCGCGGTACGGACGGTATTCGGTCGGACCGGTGCCGACGACCTCGAGGTTGAGCTTGTCGCCGTCTACCTCAATCAGCACGAAATGGTGGGGATTCTGCGCCGGCGTCGTCCCGGGCTTCATCAGGTGCTCCAGGTGGACCTTCGCCGCGCGGCCCGCCGCTTCGTACGCGCGCGTGTCGGGATCGCCGCCGTACAGATATGTCGGCGCGCCGCCGCCGCCCGTGACGACGTGATCGAGCCGGTACTTGCGGTCGCCGTCCTCGTAGCGCTCGATCCAGTGATCCAGAAGATGATCGTGGCCGGTCAACGTCATCCGGACGTGATGCTTGCGGAACAGCGGCATGTACACGTCGCGCATGGCGAGCGTCTGCGGCTCCGTCCGATCCGGTGCGGGTGTGCCGTCCGGCGATCGCGTCGCCCCGCCGTGAGGACCGGACGAGAAGACGGGATGGTGGAAAACGGCGAACACGTTCGGGTAACGCTGGCGATCGAGTCCGTCCAGCTGCCGTGTCACCCAGGCCAGCTGGGTGGCGTCCGGGCCGATGTTCGAATCGAAGAGGATGAAGAACGAGTTGCCGTAGCCGAAGCTGTACGTCGGATACCCGTTCAGCCGTCGTGGAGAGTTCTCGGCCGGAATGAGCTTGTCAATCGCCGAAAGCGTGTTGCGCAGGCCGGGTTCACGCGCCGTGCTGCCGACCGGCATCGTGGTCGTATCGTGGTTCCCGACGGCGAGGAAGTACCACAGATTGGCTTTCGACAGCCTCTCGATGATGGGAATGAAGACGTCCCATCGCTCCGTGTTTGCGCCGCGATACACGGCGTCGCCGGTCTGCACCACGAACTTCACGGGATGATCGCTCGATGCGAGCGTCACGGCTTTGGCGACGGCTGCGCCGACCACGCGGTCGTGCTCGGCCTGGATCTCGGGTCCACCGCCATTGCCGCAGTCGCAGCGCGTGTCGCCGTACGCGATGAAAGAAAACTTCGTGATGCCCGCCGACGATTGTTCGCTGGGAAACGCCTGATCCGGCGGCCGAATCGCCCGCACGAAGGCGGGCACTTGTGCCGCGGCCAGCGCGGAGGCGGTGACGACGAGCGCCGATAGCAGAGAGAGCGGCCGCATAAAGGAGCAGATGTTAACCCCGTTATCGCTTTGGATAAAACTTCGCCGTGCTGGGCATGACGGGATTTGTCCAAGGCGATAACGGGGTTAACATCTCCTCTCGTCATTCCGTCGTAACAAACGTGGAAGCGCTGGGTCACGACCTCCGCCACGCCGTCCGCTCGCTCGTCCGTATGGGCGGCGCGGGCATCCTCGCGACCGTCACCCTGGCCATCGGCATCGGCGGCGCGACGACGATGTTCAGCGTGGTGTACGGCGCACTCTTCCGGCCGCCGCCCTTCGAGGATCCCGACCGGCTCGTCATCATCTTCAATACACGGCTGACGCAGAAGGACGGCCTGCAGCGCATGCGCTGGTCGTATCCGAACGTGGAGGCGCTGCGGGGAACGGCGGCGTCGTTCGAGGCAGTCGCAACGGCGACGCCGACGAGCATCTCTGTGAGCGAGCACGGCGATCCCGAACAGATCGACGGCGAGGTCGTGATGCCGGAGTACTTCGGCATCATGCGCGTGCGGCCGATGCTCGGGCGGACGTTCCTTCCGGACGAAAACGCGCCCGGCGGCGATCGAACGGTTGCGATCCTCAGCGAGCGCATCTGGCGTCAGCGCTACAACGCCGACCCGAGCGTACTCGGCGCGACCATCCGCATCAACGACGTGCCGCTGACGATCATCGGCGTGATGCCGGCCCCGTTCGCGGGGCTCAGCGGCAAAGCGGTGGTCTGGATTCCGCCCGCGATGGCCGCGCGGCTGACGTACTCGGAATACATGACGTCGCCGCAGCATTTCATCATGGCGGTTGCGCGCCTGAAGGGATCGCTCGAAGCAGCGAACGCGGAACTGCGGACGATCGGTTCGCGGTTTGCCGACGCCGGCTCGCCGGCGACGACCACGTGGGGCGCGGAGGCCGTACGGCTGGCGGACGCTCGAGTGGATGCCGACTACCGCCGGCTGTCCCTGCTTCTGCTGTGGTCCGCCTGCTGCGTGCTGCTCATCGCGTGCGTCAACGTCGCCAGCGTGCTGCTGGCTCGGGCGCGGACGCGCAGACGCGAAACAGCGATACGGCTGGCCATCGGATCCGGCCGCCGCCGGCTGATCCAGCAGTTGCTCGCCGAAGGCGTCGTGATGGCCGCCGCAGCCGGCGCGTTCGGCACGCTGCTCGCCGTCTGGGGCGTGCGGTTCTTTGCGCGCGCCGCGCCGCCGGTCATTCCCAACGCGGGCAACAACTATTCCGCCATCGCCGTGTTCGGCGCGCCGGCGCTGGACCCCGGCGTCCTTCTGTTCACGCTGGCGGCGACCGCGGCAACGACCATCCTGTTCACGCTCGTACCGGCAACCGGGTCGTTCGGACTGGAGCTGTCCACAGCGCTCAAGGAGGACGATCGTGGCGGCGGACGCTCGCGGCGCGCGCTCGGCGGCCTCGTCGTCACCGAAGTGGCGCTGGCCGTCCTGCTGCTCGTGGGCGCCGGAACGCTCATTCAGGCCTTTGCCCGCGTGCAGGATCTCCGGATTGGATTCGTGCAGGACGGCGTGCTCACGTTCTGGCTGCGGCCGTCGAACTCACGCTGGGCGCCCGGCGACGGCCCGGTCATCATCGAGCGCCTGCTCTCGCGCATTCAGCGCGTGCCCGGCGTGGATGCCGCGGCGGTCAATCGCTGCACGCCGTTCACAGGATGCGCGCGCTCGGTCGTGTTCTTCGCCGATCGCGACAACGATCCGCAGAACGCGCCGCCGGTCGGCCGCCACTACATCTCGGCCGACTACTTCCGAGCGCTCGGCATTCCGATTGTCGCCGGGCGCGCCCTCACCGACGCGGATCGCGCGGGCGCGCCGCCCGTCACCGTCATCAGCGAAACCGCGGCGCGGCGATTCTGGCCGAACGAAAACCCCATCGGAAAGCAGGTATGGTTCGGTTCGACGACGGGCTTCGTCAACCGCAACCGCGCCGCGACGATCGTCGGAGTCGCCGGCGACGTGAAATACGAGGGCGTCGAACTGGGATCGAACAGCCCGGGCCCGGCCGGCTACCGGCCCGAGTTCTACACCTCGTACCTGCAGTTCTCGTATCCCGACACGATGGTGATGGTGAAGGGCCGCGCCCCCGCGGCGTCGCTCCTGCCGGCGCTCCGAGCCGCGGTCGCGGAAGTCGAGCCGTCGCTCCCGCTCTACGACGTGCTGACGCTCGAGGATCGCGTCGACGGTGTCGTCTCGCGGCCCCGCTTCAGCGCTCAGCTGCTCGGCGCGTTCGCCGCCATCGCGCTGTTCCTTTCGGCGATCGGCGTGTACGGCATGCTGTCGTATTCGGTGTCGTCCCGATGGCGGGAGATGGGGGTGCGTCTCGCGCTCGGCGCCGCGCCGGGACGCCTGGTGACGCTCATCGTCGGCGACGGCCTGAAGCTGGCCGCCGCCGGCATCGTGGTCGGCATCGCCGGCGCAATCGGGGCGGAGCGCCTGCTGCGCACGCTCGTTCCAGGAGTCGCTCCCGCCGGAGTGGTCCTGTTCGCCGCCGTCGCCGGCATCATGACGGCAGTCGCCGCCGGCGCCGCGTTCGTTCCCGCGAAGCGCGCGGCGGCGGTCGATCCCATCGAGGTGCTGCGCGCTGAGTAGCGCAGGCCTGCCCACGCTCGCTACTGACGCGCGTACACGATCGTGTTGCTGACTTTCTTTCCCTGCGGGTTCGTTCCGGTCTGCGTAGTCGTGCGCGTCTTGCCATCCGCGGAGATGGCCACTTTACTGACCGTCACGACCTTGCCGCCCTTCTTCGCGGTGACTTCGTAATTGCGGTCGTCGATCTTTTTGAACGACTGCGTGTCGACTTCGGGATTGCCCTTCACCGCGGCGTCCTTGCCGTCGAACATCGCCGTGACCTCGATGTGGCGTGTCTCGCCGGCCGCGGTCACCTGTTCCTGCGTCTGCTTGAGGCCGCCGTCCTTCGTCGCTTCGGCCTTGATGGTCGAGCTCTTGGGCGCCGGTCCCGGGTCGTATTTGGACTTGGCGACGTCGAGTTTCCACGTACCGGCCCAAGCCGGCGACTGTGCATGGACGAGGGGAGCGGCCAGGCATCCGGCGGCCAGAACGGCGATGAGAATCCGAGCTCGCATGCTGCGCCTCCAAACGTATTACCGGGGTTACGAGCCGAAGCGAGCCGCCAGCGTAGGGCCAGCTCGGCAATAACACAATCAAAAAGCACCGACGGACTATTACAATTCCGCCGTGAATGCCGACCGTGTCGTTGCCGACCTGAAGGAGTTCGCCGCCAGGACGTCCACGCCTGCCGGTGCGCAGCGCCTCTGCTGGGGACCCGTGTGGCGCGAGGCGCGCAGCTGGTTTCGCGCGAAAATCGACGAGCTCAAACTTCCGCTCACGACCGACTCCGCCGGCAACAACTGGGTGACGCTCGCCGGCGCATCACCGAAGACCGTCATCGTCGGCAGCCACCTGGATTCGGTTCCGAACGGCGGGTGGCTGGACGGCTGCCTCGGCGTGATGGCGGGACTCGAAGCGCTGCGCATGTACGCGGTCACCAGGCCGCCAGTCACGCTGAAACTCGTCGATTGGGCGGACGAAGAAGGAGCGCGCTTCGGCCGCAGCCTGCTCGGATCGTCGGCGGCGTCCGGCAGCCTGAAAATCGAAGAGGTGCGCGAGCTGAAGGATCGCGAGGGCACGCGGCTAGTGGACGCTCTGGCGGAGAACGGAGTCGTCCTCGACCGCATCCATGACGCGCACCGAGAGCTGAAGTCCATCGACGCGCGCGCGTACCTCGAGCTCCACATCGAACAGGGACCGGTGCTCGAATCGCTGAACAAGCCCACCGGTGTCGTGCTGGGCACGTTCGGCGTCGAGCGAAACATGATCCGATTCACGGGGCAGGCCGCGCACTCCGGTTCGACACCGATTCCGATGCGACGGGACGCGTTTCTCGCCGCCTCTCAAGCGGCCCTCGAGTTCCGCGAGATTGCGAAACGGCACTCGAAGCCCGGCGCCGGCGTCGTCTGCACCGTCGGCATCGTCAACGTCGAGCCCAAGATCGTGACCGCGGTTCCGGGCACGTGTGAGATCTCTCTCGATCAACGGGCGCTCGACGCGCCCGTGCTCGCGGCGATGCTCGCGGACGCGCGCGCTGCCGCCGAGCGCGCCGCGAAGGAGAACAACGTGGGCGTCGAGTGGCGGCCGCTGTGGCGAATCGAGCCGCGCCCGTTCGATCCGACGCTGCTCCGGCTGTGTGAGGAATCGGTGCGCGAGGAGACGGGCGAGGCCACCCGCCTGCCGTCCGGCCCGCTTCACGACGCGGCAGAGATGGTGCCGCACATGCCCGTCGTGATGATGTTCGCGTATTCGTCCAACGGGCTGTCGCACTGCAAGGAAGAAGACACGCCGCTGCCGCAGCTGACGACGACGATCCGTGCGTATCTGCGGCTTGTCAGGAAAACGGTCGATCACGTCGCCGCGTCCTGACGCCGTCGGTATAATCCCGGCATGCGGACAGCCTGCTGGGCACTCATCGGACTGGCGGCGCTTGCCTTCTGCGTCGGCACGGCGACCGCCTTCGCACATACGACGTTTCTGCTGGAACCGGTCGGCTACTGGCGCGGCGCCATCGGATTCCTGCTCTTCGCCATTGCGTTCCGGATGATGGACGCGAAATGATCCGCCCGTTCGTGTTCGCGGCCGCCGCCGCGCTCGTGGCGACCCAGCCCGCGGCGGGCGATCCGGCGCAGCTGCTGGGAACGTGGCGCGGCACTTCGGTGTGCACCGATCGCGTCGCGTTGCCGGGCTGCAACGACGAGACGGCGTCCTACGTATTCACACGCGGCTCCAGGGCCGGCATCGTCCATTGGGATGCCGGCAAGATCGTGGACGGCCAGCGTCAGTCGATGGGCGAAGCCGACGTGGCGTTCGACGCGAGCGACGGCTGCTGGAAAGCGCAGATCGCATCGCCGCGCAATCCCGAACAGTCGGCCGTCTGGCGGGTTTGCGTGGACGGCACGCACATGACCGGCGAAGCGCGGGCCGGCAGCAGCATCTTCCGGAAGCTCGACCTTCGCAAGGAAGATCGATGAAAACCAAACGGACAGGCGTCTCGGCGGCGACATTCTTCGCGGGAATCAAGGACGAGACCGTCCGGCGCGACAGCCGTGTCGTCGCGCAGATGATGGCGCAGGCGACAAAAGCCAAAGCGAAGATGTGGGGCAGCAGCATCGTCGGCTTCGGCGAGCGGACGATCACCTATGCCGGCGGACGCGTTGAGCCGTGGATGCTGATCGCCTTTTCGCCGCGAAAAGCGAACCTGACGCTCTATGTCGGCCGGCGCTTCGACGGGCGCGACGCGTTGCTGAAAAAGCTGGGCACGCATGCGACCGGCGGAGGCTGTCTGTACATCAAGCGCCTGTCGGACGTGAACCTGCCGACATTGAAGAAGATCGTGAACGCGTCGGTGAAGCAGGCGAAACGGAGCCGGTCGTGACGCCATTCCATCTTGCCCAGGTCAACATCGGCCGGTTCCGCGCCCCGATCGACGACCCGATCATGGAAGGCTTCCGGACGCAACTCGATCCCGTCAACGCGCTCGCCGACAGCTCGCCCGGATTCGTGTGGCGGCTGCAGACCGAGGACGGCAACGCCACCGCCGTCCGGCCGTACGCGGACGACGACCGGATGGCGATCAACCTTTCCGTCTGGGAGTCGATCGAGGCGCTGCAGCAGTTCGTCTATCGCACTGCGCACGCGGGAACGCTGCGCGACCGAAGCCAGTGGTTCGAGCCGATCGAGGGTCCGATTCTCGCGCTCTGGTGGATTCCGGCGGGGCATATTCCCACCGTCGTCGAGGCGGTCGAGCGGCTCCGCATCCTGAAGGAGCGCGGTCCGTCGCCTGAGGCATTCACGTTCCGCCAGCCGTTTCCCTCACCCGACGGCGGTGAGGTGACCCGTCTGGATGCCGCGTTCTGCGACTTCGCCAGCTGATCACGGACGATCGACGCGGAACTCGCAGAACACGCAGAATTTTTACTTCATTCGTCTTACTCTGATTCAACGCCGACCGCCGCTGGCGGTCGGACGTCAGAGATCGATATGAGGCAGCGCATTCCGCTCGCCGCTCTCTTCGTCCTTGCCGGTGGACTCGCCGCAATCGCTGCGCAGGGGCCGACGTTCGACGTTGTGTCGATCAAGGAGAACACGCGAGGCATCGGGCCCGGCACAACGGCGCCGCCCATTCAGCGTCCCGATGGCGGCTTCACCCTGGTCAACGTGCCGGTCGGCACGCTCATCGCCCGCGCGTACCCGGGTCATGCGCCGGCCGAGATGGCCGGGCTGCCCGACTGGGCAAGAACCGAACGGTACGATGTCCGCGCGACATCATCGCTCTCTCGAGCGAGCGCGGAGGATCGCGCCGCGATGATGCAGGCCATGCTCGCCGATCGGTTTCAACTGAAGGTCCACGTCGATCGCCGCGAACAACCGGTGTTCGATCTCATCGTGTCGCGCAAAGACGGGAAACTTGGACCGGGTTTGATTCGGACGGATGCCGACTGCAGCATTGTCACACCAGCGCAGCCGCAACCGGGGCAGCGGCCCGACTTCACGAAGCCTCCACCTGTCTGCACAATGCGGATGGTCGGCGCAACGATTCGAGGCGACAAGCGCACCGATCTCGGCGACCTCGTCGAGGGCGAGGTCACGATCGCGACGTTCACGCAGACCCTGCAAATCCTGTCCAGGCGCCCGGTCGTCGACAAGACCGGCCTGATCGGAACCTACCGCATCGCGATGAACTACGACATGTTGGCGACGATGCGGCCGCCCGCCGCGGACGACCCGAAGGCGGGGCCGTCCGTGTTCACCGCCATCCAGGAACAGCTCGGGCTGAAACTCCAGCCGTCGAAAGCGGTTCGCGAGATTCTGGTGATCGATCGACTCGAACGACCGACACCGAACTGAGTGTCCGTAGGGGCAGCTCGCGAGCCGCCCCTATTGGCCGGCAGTCGATCTCGTCGTTTTCGGCCCGATCTGTTTCAGCAGTTCCGCCACCGCCGTATCGAGCTGAATGTCCTTACTCGAGTAGCTCTCGCCCACCGGCCGAGTCACCGGGACATCGACCGGCCGCGGGTGCATCTCCATCGGCGTGCCGTCGCTGGCGAAGATCTTGACACCTGGCATCCGCAGTGTGGATCCATCGATGAGCGTCACGCCGCCGGTGTAGATGATCCATCCCGCGGTCGGTTCGCCGACTACCTTTCCGAGCTTGAGCGTCCGGTAGCCCTCGGTGAAATCCTCGGCGTCCGACAGCGAATGCTGGTTCGTCACGAGAATCGTCGGCCGCTCGAGCGCGCGCTGCCCGAGCAGCGAGCGCGACGACACCGACTCGTGTCCGCGTCGCAACATGTTGAAGTACCCGCGCCGTGTCAGCACGTCGATCGCGTACACGTTGACGAACCCGCCGTTGTTGTTCCGCACGTCGATGACGACGCCGTCGCGGGACTGATTGTCGGCGTCGAGATCGATGAAGAGCTGCGACAGCGCCGTGTCCGACATGTCGAGCATGTGCGCGTAGCCGAGCCGTCCACCGCTCGCCTTCGCCACGTACTCGCGCCGCTGTTCCACCCACTGCCGGTAGCGCAGGCCCTTCTCGGTCGCCTGATTGACCGGCTTCACGACGATGTCGCGCGGTGCGGCGCCTTGTGACGCGGCCACTGAGAGCGTGATGCGGCGGCCGATCGAATGGTCGAGCAGCGCGTCCACATTCGACCGAGCGTCGACCGTTTGCCCGTCAATCTTCTGGATGTAGTCGCCTGTCTTGATTCCCGCAATCGCGGCCGGACCGAGCGGTGTGATGCCGCTCACACGCAGACGCCCGGACGACTCGTACTCGGCGGCGTCGAAATCGACGGCGAGACGGCCGACCGTTGTCTGCGTGCCGGCGGGCGGCGCCGAAATGCCCATGTGCGACGCGTTCAGTTCGCCGAGCATGAGCGAGATGATGCGCCGCATTTCGTCCGGCGTGCGCGCGCCGGCCACACGCGGCTCGTACGTCGCGCGGACGGCGTTCCAGTCGACCCCGTTCATCTTCTCGTCGAAGAATTGATCGCGGAGGTAGGTCCACGCTTCGCGGAACGCCTCGATCTTCTCGCGCGAGAAGTCGACATCGAGCTCTGAGCTCACGGCAACCGCTCTCGGCTCGCGGCGCTCGAGCGTGACGTTGAACACGCGGCCGCGGTCCAGATACACGATCTCCTTGCTGTCCGGCGTGAAATACGCGCTGCCTTTCGCGCCGGCGGTCGATGTCAGCTGGCGGGCGACGGCGGGCTCGCGCGACAGCTCGTCGAGCGGGTAGATGTAGAGATTCTCCTGTCCGGCCGCCGACGCGATGAGGAGGAGCGACTTGCCGTCCGGGCTGATGTGCAGCTGATCCACCGCGACGCCGACCGGCAGCGCGCCGGCCCTGCGCCGGATATCGTCGTAAACGATCGTTGTCGCTGCCGGCGTCTTCGACGGTCCGTTCGCCGGCGCCGCCGGAGCGTCGGTCGCAGGCGCGTCGGTCGTCGTGGCCGGCCGGGCGGGCGTCGTGTCGGGCATCGCCGGCTTCGCAGGCGATTTGGGCTGCTCATCCCGGAACAATTCGCGGAACTGATCCTCACGGAACTTCGGCGTCCGCGGAATCAGATCGACGCGGATCGCCTGGCCCGGCTCGGTACGCTGGCCGCTCGTGAACATCAGATACGTGCCGTCGGGACTCCACGCCAGCGAGCCGCCGAATGAATTGGCGAGGAACGTCACCGGCTTCGCGCCGGAGCCATCCGCGGGCGCCACCATCACGTTGGTGAAGCCGCGGGGTCCGACGGTTGTGTACGCGATGAACTTCGAGTCGGGCGACCACACGAAGTCGCGCTGGTCGGACATCGGCGGCTGATCGAAGACGCCGGTGGCGAGGCTCTTCTCCTGTTTCGACGCGGGGTCGATCACTCGCAGGTCCTTCGAATCTCGCTGGAACGCGATCCATCTGCCGTCGGGCGAGTAGCGCGGTTCCTGATCGCGGCCCGGCCCCGACGTGAGCTGCGTTTCGCGCTCGGCGCCGAAGTCGTACAGAAACAGGTGGTTCGATCCGTCGCGGTCCGAGCGGTACACGAGCTTGCGGCTGTCAGGCGACCATGCGAGTTCCGCCTCCTCGCCCGCCGTGGCCGTGAGGCGGATCGCGTCGCCGCCGTCCTTCGCGGACGCGGAGAAGATTTCGCCGTGAACCGCAAACGCGATCTTCTTGCCGTCAGGCGAGAGCGCCATCTCCCGGATCTGATCGGTGAATGTGCGGTGCTCGACCGCGGCTGCGGCCGGTGCGCCGCGAAGCGCGATGGAAACCGGCTTCGCGTCATTCGTGGCCGTGTCCACCGTCCACACGCCGAAGTCGCGCTCGAACGCGATCGTCCTGCCATCGCGGGAGATCGACGGCCACAGGACCCGGCCGTCCTTGAAGGTCGTCACCGCCTTCGCGGTGCCCCGTGGCGCCGCCGCGGTCGACCAGATGTTCTGCGCCCCGCTGCGATCCGACATGAAGAACAGCGTCTTCGCGTCCGCGGACCACATCGGCCACGCGTCCTTCGCGCCGCCGGAGGTCAGCTGTTGGTATTCCAGCGGTAGTGTCCGGCCTGGGCCGGACGCTGGTTTCACGAGCCACAGCTCGCTCTCGTCCAGATGGCTATGGCCCTTGCGCCACCACTGCGACGACGCGTTCGCGCGCGCCGTGATGGCGACGGGACCGCCCGCCACCGGCGAGGGGACGCCGAAGTACTCGGTGGTATAGCGATCGGCCGCGACCGGCATCGGCGTCCCGCCGTCCACTGCAACGCGGTACACGTCGAGCATGCCGGTGAGCTCGTGGCTCGTCGTCGAGAAGTAAATCCACTTGCCGTCCGGCGACCAGCCGCTCACCTGCTCGACGGCATCGTCGAAGGTGAGGCGGACGAGGTCGCCGGTCGCGAGCGTGAGCAGGTAGACGTCGCCGTTGCCGGTGCGCGTCGACGTGAACGCGAGCCGTTTGCCGTCGGGGGAATACAGCGGTCGCGATTCGGTGGACGGATGCGACACGAGCAGCCGGGCGTCTCCACCGCGAGCCGCGACTTCCCAGATGTCGCCGCCGCTGACGAACGCGATCGTCGAACCATCAGGCGAAATGCCCGGCTCGGCAAGCGACGGCAGCGCCGTCACGGCATTCCGCGGCGCCTGCGCGGACGCCGCGACAACCGCACCAGCAATGACGACGACGATGGCGATTTGCCTCATAACGTCCTGCCTTCCAGGAGCACCCGGCACCCGGCACCCGGCACCCGGCACCTGGCACCCAGGCACCCGGCACCCGGCACCCAGGCACCCTACTGCTGCTGATCCGTGCTCTTCTTGTAAAACACTGACACGTCCCGCTTCCCCTTATCCAGATACGGAACGCCGTGCTCCATCCAATCCGGCTTCGGCTTGTTCAGGAAGAAATAGTCGAAGTATTCGGCCATGTGCACGGTCCAGTGTTTCTGGTTCTCGCGCTGCCGCAGTCCGTGCTTCTCGCCGTTGTAGACGAACATGTACGCCTCTTTGCCGAGGCGCCGCATCGCCGTGAAGAACTGGATGCCCTGCTGCCACGGTACCGCATCGTCTTCGTCGTTCGCCATCGTCAGGTACGGCGTCTTGATCTTCTCGATGTAGAAGAGCGGCGAGTTCTCGAGATAGAGCATCGGGTTTTCCCATGGCGGGACGCCGATGCGGCTCTGCGTTTTCTCGTACTGGAACGCGCGCGACATGCCCGTGCCCCAGCGGATGCCGCCGTAGCCGCCGAACATGTCGTCCACCGCTGCGCCCGCTTCCACGGCGCGGAAGATGTTCGTGCGGGTGATCATGTACGCAATCTGATATCCGCCCCAGCTGTGTCCCTGGATGCCGACGCGAGCCGGATCCACGAAGCCCATCGCCAGCACCTGCTGCACGGCCGGCAGCACGCACTTCAACGCGCTCTGACCCGGATAGCCCAGGTCGTAGACGATGTCGGGTTGAAGGATGATGTAGCCGTTGCTGGCGTAGCGCGTGACGTTGATACTGCTGCCGCCGGGTGCGGGCGGCACGTAGCGGTGCAGACCCTGCGACAGCTGCTCGTAGATGTAGACGAGCATCGGGTACTTCTTCGACGGATCGAAGTCCTCGGGTTTCGTGAGGATCGCCTTCAGCTTCTTGCCGTCCGCGTTGACGTACTCGATCAACTCCGACTTGCCCCAGTTGTATTGCGCCTGCTGCGGGTTGGCGTCGCTGATCTTCTTCATGTCCGTGAACGCGCCCGTCGACGTCCACAGATTCGGGAACTCTTCGAAACGCGACGTCGTGAACACGTAGACGTCGGCGTCACGCGCCTTGATCGGGACGCCGAACGCCTTGTCCTGCATGATCAATTTTGCAGGCTCGCCGGGCGTCCCAACCGTGACGCGATACAACCCGCTCGCTTTCGTCCGGTCGTCGACCGCCGACAGCACGATCGGGCGCGTAGACGACACCGTCTGCGCGTCGGCCTGGCGCTGACGCGGTCCGCCTTCCTCGGGCTCTGCGCTCTGCTGCGGCTGCTCGGTCCGTGAATAGCGGAAGACGATCTGGTTCTTGCGGCCGGCGCCGTTCGTGATCATGCGTCCGCCGCTGCCGTCCGGCTTCACGTCCCAGATGTCGTATCGGTCGTAGAGGAGCACCGACTTGTCCGATTCGGTCCATCCGGCGAACCCGTACGGCGTCGGATGCTCCGGTCGATCGTCCGTCTCGCTCTGGAACTTCACGCCCAGCTTCGAGGTGAGATTGGTTTTCTGGCCGTCGCTCGTCCGGATCGCGTACCAGTTGTCGTCGTTCGCCTCGAAATAGATGACATAGTTGCCGCCCGGCGACATCGACGCCTGGAAATGGGTCTTCTCGAGAATCCGCCGACGCGAGCCATCGGCCACCTTCACGAGATACACGTCGTCGTAATTGCCGTCCCACGAAGTCAGCTGTTGGTACGGCACGTCGGAGACGCCGAGCGCCACCGCGCCGTCGGTGTTGCGGACGTCGGGCATGTCGGGCGACGCGAGCTGGACGAACTTCTTGTCCGCGAGCGTGATCGCCGCGCGGAAGTTCCGGCGCTTCTCTTCTTCGGCGCGCACCTTCTGCATCGGCTGCAGCTCGGCGTCCTTGTAGTTCCAGATGTCCACCTTGATCATGTCGGAGGTGTCTTCGGGCTCGGCCTGCGGCGGCGCCGCGGTGCCGAAGAAGAGGCGGGTTCCGTCTTTCGAGAACTCGAGGCGTCCGTTTTCGCTGACAGCCATCGGTCCGGCGCGCGATTCGGTGGGAACGGTCAGCTCCGCGGCCGCGTTGGCCGCCAGCGTCGCGTGATACAGCTTGAAGCGCGGGGCTTTCGCGGCAAAGTCGTCCTTGTTGCTGATGAACGCCACCTGCGTGTTCTTGCCGTCGAAGACGAAGCCTTTGTAGTCGCCAGCGCCTTTCAACAGCGGCTTCGCCGAGTTCTCGCCCAGCTTCCGGACAAACGCGCCTTCGCTGTCGGCCGTGGCCGACGCGACGGAGTACGCGATCGCGCTTCCATCCTTCGCCACGGCAAATTCAGCCACTTCCGCAATCGCGGTCTGATCTCCGCCTGCCAGGTTTTGAAGGATCAGGTAGCTGCCCGGCTCGTGCTTCCTCCGACTCCTATCCTGCCCCTCCTGACCTTCCGGCCCAACACCACCCGCCCCACCTGCCCTGCCTGCCCTACCCGACCCCGCCGGCGCTTCGGGCTGGCTCAAGTAAGCGACGAACGAGACCGGCTCTTCCGGCAGCTTGAAACTTTTCACATGCTCCGCGAAGGTCGTCACCTCGCCGGTGGCGAGATTGATCGCGCCGACGCCCGACCGCGGGCCATTAGTGTCTCCAGCGTTTCCGCCGCGACCGCGTCCACCCGCTGCCCCACCACCGCCGCCGCCTCGTGCCTTGCGGGCGCGATCGACGTCCGCTTTGAGCGGCGCCTTGGCAAAGACCACGTACTTGCCGTCAGGAGTGATGATCGGATCGCGCCCGCGCGGCGCGCGGTACTCGACGTTCGTCTTCAGATTCCGCACGACCAGCTCGCCGTCGCCGTCCTGGGGCACGAGCGCATAGGCAACCCAGAGGCCGTCGCGCGAGATCTTCGTTCCCTGAATGGACTTCCAGGAATCGTACACGTCGTGCGTGATCGGTTTTTTATGCGGCGCCTGCGCCGAGGGCGCGGCGGCGACGAGCGCGAGAAGAAAGAGTGTCGGGGGGATCGCCAAACGGAGACGGAGTCGCATACCGGCATCCTCCAGAAACGGCGCAGCGCGAGGCTTCGGCCGAGCGGAAAAACGGTGCCAGTATACGCCCGCGTCTCAGTGCGCGGCGCTCTCGTGATGCGGCGGCTGTGGCTGGGGACTCCCGACTTTCTGGCCGTTGACCGTCTCGTATTCGTAGGTCATCTTGAACGTCGACTTGCCGGCGATGAGAACCGACGCGGTCGACTCGATCGAGAGCGGCACGCGCACTCCAGCCAGACGCTCGTAACGGCGCACGACGTCGACCCGGCGCGTCCAGAACGACGGGGTCTTCGAGAGCTTGCCCTCGATCCGCTTCAGCTCCCCGGTGTCGTCTCCAGACGGGACGACGAAAATGGAGCCTTCGACCAGCAGCACGTCCTTGCGCTTGGGCCTGATCGCGACGGCTGCGAGACCGTCGGCGTGGCCGCTGTCCTCGAAGTGGTAGTTCTCCTGCGAGATCGACGCGCGCTGCGGCTCCCGTTCCGCCCACATCTTCTGCTCGCCCTCGAGCGCCGCGAGAAGCACCTTCTTGCGGATCGTGCCGTTGCCTCCCTCGGCGACGACCTGATAGCGCATGCCGTGCGACTCGTCGAACTCGGTCCAGACATCCATCCAGGCGTGGGCGCCGAACTTCGTGTTGTGCGCCTCGAGATGGCGAAGCGCGCGATACGCGACCGGCGGCGCTTCGCCTCTTGCAAGAAAACGCTGCGACGGCTTGGGCTGGGCCGAAAGCGCGGCGACGGACGTGCACGCGAAAACGAGCGCACAAGCGAGGGGGCCTCTAGTCACGATGCGTATGTTAATTCGTCCCGGGGGTTCTGAGGAATTTACCGAACGGTGGATTCCACACGCGCCCGGAGCTGCGGCTGTCCCACACGCTGGCCGTTCACAGTTTCGTAATCGTAGGTCATTCGGAACGTCGAGCGACCGGCTATCAGGACGCTGGCGACGGTTTCAAGGCGAACCGGCATCCGGACGCCCGCGAACCGCCGATAGTGGCGCACGATGTCGATGCGCCGCGCCCAGAAGGAAGGCGACTTCGAGAGCCGGCCTTCCAGTCGCACGAGATCGCCGTCCAGGGGATCCAGAAAAATTGATCCGTCGACGAGCAGCGCGTCTTTGCGCCTGGGCTTGACTCTCAGCTGTGCCAGCCCGTCCGCGGCGCCGCGATCTTCGAAGACGTAGTTCGCGGCCGTGAAGCCGGCGCGATCCGGTGCGCCCGACGCCCACATCTCGCTCTCGCTCTTGAGCGCTTCGCGGAACACGCGCGAGCGGATGTAGTCCGACCCGTCTTCGCGGACGATGTGATACCGGAAACCCCCGGCGTCCGCTTCGGTCCACACCTCCATCCACGCGCTGGAGTCGAAATGGTCGTTTTCGGCCTCGAGGTGGCGCAACGCCCGATACGAACTCGGTGTCGGATCGTCGATCGCGAAGAAACGCTGAAGGGCGTTCGCGATTTCGGCGCGCGGTGAGGCGGCGGCGGCAACGAAGGCGAGGCTGCAGATGAGCCCGCGCGTCATGCTTCCGTGCAAAGCAAGACGCGGACCGCTACCTCAGACTGTCGCGCGCCTGCAGAACGAGCGCGCGTGCCTCCGTGGCCGTCGAGGCGAGCGCCGTCAGGTGTCCCATTTTCCGTCCGTGGCGCGGCGACGTTTTTCCGTACAAGTGAAGCTTCACCGCAGGAAAGGACAAAGCGGCGGACCAGTCGGGCTCGCCGCCTTCCCACAGGTCGCCGAGCAGGTTCGCCATCGAAGCCGGCTGAACCACATCGACCGATCCCAGGCTCAGCGCGCACACCGCTCGGACCTGCTGCTCGAACTGACTCGTCACACAGGCTTCGATCGTCAGGTGGCCGGAGTTGTGCGGCCGCGGCGCGATCTCGTTGACGAGCAGACGGCCGTCCCGCGTGACGAAGAACTCGACGCACAGAACGCCGACGTAGTCGAGCGCATCCAGAACCGTGTATGCGGCAGCGTCCGCAAGCTTCGCAAGCGATTCCGGAACCGCAGCGGGGAACGTCGACACATCGAGGATGTGGTTCCTGTGCACGTTCTCCACCGCGGGATAGGCGGCCCAGGTGCCGTCGACCGCGCGAGCGCCGACGACCGAGATTTCGCAGGCCAGATCGACGAACGCCTCGAGGACCGATTCGCGGCGGCCCAGCGTCTCCCAGGCCGGCGCGACGTCCGCGGGCGCCTTGATCGCGACCTGGCCTTTTCCGTCGTAGCCGAACGTCGCGGTCTTCAGGACCGCCGGACAGCCGACATGCGCGATGGCGGCCGGGATGTCGGCCTCGGACTGAATCGCCGCAAACGGCGCGACCGGCAGTCCGTTCTTCGCGAGGAACGTCTTCTCGCGCAGACGATGCTGTGCGACCGCCAGTGCCTCGCCGCTCGGACGGACAACGGTGTGCGCCGCCGCGGTCGAGGCCGCTTCGGCCGACACGTTTTCGAACTCGAAGGTGACGACGCTGACGCCCTTGGCGAACGCGCGGACGGCATCGAGGTCGTCGTACGGCGCGACGATCTCAACATCCGAAATCTGTCCGGCTGGAGTGTCGTGCTCCGGCGCGAGCGTGTGCACGCGGTAGCCGAGGCGGCGCGCGGCCATCGCGAACATGCGTCCGAGCTGTCCGCCGCCGAGCACGCCGATGGTCGAGCCCGGGAGAATCTCGCCGATCACAGCTGCTGTTCGCGAACCTCGGCGGCCATCGTGTCGCGGTACTGCTGCAGTTTCGCGCGAAGCGCGGGACGTGACGTCGCGAGGATCGCGACCGCGAGGAGCCCCGCATTGACGGCGCCCGACGCGCCGATGGCGACCGTCGCCACCGGGACGCCCTTCGGCATCTGGACAATCGACAGCAGCGAATCGAGGCCGTTGAGCGCGGCGCTCTTGACGGGTACGCCGATGACGGGCAGGACGGTATGCGACGCGACCATGCCGGGGAGATGCGCGGCTCCGCCGGCGCCGGCGATGATGACTTCGAGCCCGCGCGACGCGGCAGTGGTTGCGTATTCGGACATCCACGCCGGCGTGCGATGCGCCGAAACGACGCGGCATTCGTGCGGAATCCCAAAATCGGTCAGCACGCGATCCGCCTCAGCCATCGTTTCCCAGTCCGACCGGGATCCCATGATCACGCCGACGAGCGGCCGTTCCTCAGCCATGCGGCCGATATAATCTCACGTTATGAAGGCTGCAGCATTTCTCCTCACGCTGGCGATCGCGCTCGGCGCCCCGGCAGCGATGACCGGTCCGTTGCACGCGCAGACCGCAGCGCCGAAGCTCGAGGTGAAGTTCACGAAGTTCACCCTGCCGAACGGGCTTACCGTCATCCTTCACGAGGATCACACGGTGCCGATCGCGACTGTGAACGTCTGGTACCACGTGGGCTCGGCCAATGAAAAACCGGGGCGCACCGGCTTCGCGCACCTGTTCGAGCACCTGATGTTCATGGGGTCGGGCCACGTGAAGTACGGCGAGTTCGACAACCTGCTCGAGGCCACCGGCGGCGACAACAACGCGTCGACCGGAAACGATCGCACGAACTACTACATCAACGTGCCGTCGAACGCGCTCGACCTGGCCCTCTATCTGGAATCGGATCGGCTCGGGTACCTCCTCGATGCGATGACGCCAGAAACCGTCGACGCCCAGCGCGACGTGGTCAAGAACGAGCGGCGCCAGAGCGTTGAAAACCGGCCGTACGGCGAAGCGTCCAACGTCACGCTCGGCGAGCTGCTGTTTCCCGAAGGGCATCCGTACCACTGGCCCGTCATCGGCTACATGCCGGACCTGACCGCCGCGTCGTTCGAAGACACAGTGAACTTCTTCAAGAAGTACTACACGACCGGCAACGCCAGCATGGTCATCGCCGGCGACATCGATCCGGCGAAGACGAAGGCGCTGGTCGAAAAGTGGTACGCCGACATCGAGAAGAAGCCCGCGCCCGAGCCGGTGACCGCGCCGCCGGTTGCTCTCAAGGGAATCGTGAAGAAGACGGTGACCGACCGCGTCCAGCTGCCGATGATCATGCTGGCCTGGCCGACGCCGGCGCACATGAAGCCCGGTGACGCGGCGCTCGACATCGTCGGCGCCGTGCTGGCCGGCGGGAAGAATTCGCGGCTGTACAAGCGGCTCGTGTACGACATGCAGATCGCGCAGAGCGTGACCGCCAACCAGCAGTCGCAGTCGCTGGCGTCGGTGTTCGAGGTGGACGTCATTCCTCGGCCCGGGCACACCGTCGCCGAAGTGCAGAAGGTAGTGGACGAGGAGCTGCAGAAACTGCAGCGCGAGGACCCGACCGCGCGCGAGTTCGAGCGCGCGATCAACCAGTACGAGGCGTCGTTCTACAACCGGCTCGAGCGCACCGGCGGATTCGGAGGCGTCGCCGACCAGATCAACGCGTACTACAGCGAGACCGGCAACCCCGACGGTTTCGCCGCCGACCTGGCGCGCTACAAGGCGCTGAAGCCGGCGGACGTCAAGGCGGCCGCCGCGCAGTACCTGCCGCTCGACAAACGCGTCGAGCTCACCGTTGAACCGGAGAAGAAACAGTGACCCCGCGCCGCATCGCCACCACGAAACCACGAAAACACGAAACCACGAAAAAGACCTTCCTGGTCTTGTCGCTTCTCGTTTTGTCTTCGTCGTTTGTCGCCGTCACACCGGCACAGCAGAAACCGGACCGCACTAAGCCGCCGGCAATCGGACCGGCGCCGGCGCTGCACCTGCCGGCGATCCAGAAGCAGAAGCTGTCCAACGGCCTTCCCGTGTGGATCGTCGAGATGCACAAGGTGCCGGTCGCTCAGGTCAATCTGGTCGTGTTCGCCGGAACGGCCGACGATCCGGCCGGCCGATTTGGAGCCGCGAGCCTGGCCGCGGCGATGCTGCCCAACGGCGCCGCCGGCAAGTCGGCGCTCGAAGTGGCCGACGCCGTCGATTTCCTCGGCGCCGATCTGAACGCCACGACCGGGTTCGATTCGACGACGGTTCGGCTGCACTCGCCGGTGTCGAAGCTGGCCAATGCGCTTCCGCTCATGGCCGACGTCGCCTTGCGTCCCACATTCGACAAAGCGGAACTCGATCGCCTGCGCCAGCAGCGCCTCACCGCGCTCATCCAGGGACGCGACGATCCGCAGTCGATCGCGGCCGCGGCATTTCCGCGCGTCCTCTATGGCCCGCGGCACCGTTACGGCACGCCGTCGGGCGGAACCGCCGAAACGATCAAGACGTTCACGTCCGACGATCTCCGCGAGTTCTACGCCAGCACGTTCCGTCCGGATCACGCGACGATCATCGCCGTCGGCGACGTCACGGCGTCCAGCCTTCTGCCGCTGCTCGAAAAGAGCTTCGGTTCGTGGAAGGCGCCGGCCGGAGCCGCGCCGAAGCAGAACATTCCGGCCGTGGACGAGCCGGCGGCGCGCACGATCTACATCGTGGACAAGCCCGGCGCGCCGCAGTCGCAGATCCGCATCGGCTGGATCGGGGTGCCGCGCAATACACCGGACTACTTCCCGCTCACCGTGGTCAACACAGTGCTCGGCGGCTCGTTCACCTCGCGGCTCAACATGAATCTGCGCGAGAAGCACGGGTACTCGTACGGCGCCAGTTCGCAGTTCGACATGCGGGCGTCCGCCGGCCCGTTCACGTCCGCCGCCGGTGTGCAGACGGACAAGACCGCCGAAGCCCTGAAAGAGTTCTTCAACGAATTGGCGGCAATCCGCGAGCCGGTGCCGGCCGACGAGCTCGACCGCGCGAAGAAATACGTCGCGCTCCGGTACCCCGGTGGGTTCGAGGCGACGGGCGATGTCTCGCGCCAGCTCGAAAACGCGCTCGTCTATCACCTGCCGGACGATTACTTCTCGACCTACGTGCAGAAGATCCAGGCGGTGACGGCGGCCGACGCCGAACGGGTCGCGAAGAAGTACATCCAGCCGGATCGATTCGCGATCGTCGTGGTCGGCGATCAATCGAAAATCGAGGCGCCGATCCGCGCGCTGAATCTCGGCGCGATCAAGACGCTGACGATCGACGACGTGTTCGGCCCGAAGCCGTAGACGCCGACAGCGCCAGGTACATCAGCGGGTACAGGAGCGATGCGAACGCCGCGGCTCTCGCGGCGTCGCTTCCCTGCCACAGAATCCATCCCATCACCACGAACCACACCGCCGACCCGCCGTTGATCAGCAGCGCGAACGGTCCTCCCTGCGTGGCGTAGATGTAGGTCGTCGGCACGAACGTCAGCACCGAGAAAGCGACGACGAGCGCGGCGGCGATCGGGACCGGCGGGTGCAGCACGAACAGATAGAACGCGATGATGTTCCAGTAGGACGGAAAGCCGAGGAAGTAGCCGTCGTCGGTCTTCGCGTTCACCTGTGAGAATCCATACGCGCTCGCGAGGAGCGGCAACACCAGCAGCCATGCCGTGGCGCCTGGAAGCCGATCCGCGCGCCAGATGAGCAGCAGCGGCATCGCCGCATAGGTCTGGAAGTCGATGAGGTCGTCCAGCGCGCGTCCGCTGAAGCCCGGCAGCACCTCTTTGACGCGCGCGCGACGCGCGAGCCAGCCGTCCGTGGCGTCGATTGCGGTCGCAATCATCATGAGCGCGAATGCCATGCGGAACGACACGTCGTCGCCTCGGACGATGAGCACGGCCATGCCGGCGGCACAGAGCAGGCCTGTCGCGGTGTACAGGTGGACGAGCCACGCGAGCGTACGCGCGACAACGCTCATGCCGAGACGCCGACCGGATTGCGCAGCGGCCGCGCGGCATCCCACTCTGCGGTCGCGCGCGAAACGACAGGCAGGAGCACGAGACCCGTCAGCGCCGCCACCGTTCGGAATGGAAAGCCGGGCCCGTAAGGGATTAGCGCGGGCAGGCCCAGCAGCGGCTCGCCGGCGCCGACGCGGAGCGCGAGCGAAACGCTGAACGCCGCGATCGATCCGGCGCGATTCGCTTTCGGATCGAACAACGCGTACAGCAGTTGGGGAAACAGCAGCACGAACACGAGATCGCTCGTGAAGAACCAGAGCGCCTGAACGCTCTGTACTTTCAACGCGAGCGCCGTCGCCACCGCGCCGAACAGCACAATCGAAGCGCGGATGACGCGCGCCATCTGAACCACCGACAACGACGGCCAGAGCAGACGCTTCAGGCAGTTCCAGCTCAGCATCGATCCCGCCGAAAGGATCGACGAGCTGAAGCTGGAGGTGACCGCACCGATGATCGCGGCGAGTCCGAGCAGGCCGACCACCGACGGTACGGCAAACGCGAACAGCAGCGGCATCGCGTCCGCCGGCGTCGCGCGGAGCCGCTCGAGGTGTGCCGCCGACCACGGATACGCAAACGCCGCCACGCCCATCAGCAGCGGTGGAATCGTGAACGCCATCGTCAGCACGCCGGCGAGGAGCGACTGCGCGCGGGCGTCGCGCGGCGTCCGGCAGGACAGCACGCGCTGGAAGTAGCAGTTCCACGGGATGCCGCCGAAGACGAGCATGAGCGACACGTCCCACCAGGCGAGCGTCTCGTCGGACGTCCACGGCGCCGTGTGCGCCATTCTGTACATCCCCCACGCATGCGACAGGCCGCCTGCGGCGCCGAGCGCGTACGGGAGGGCCGCGGCGAGGCCAAGAGCGACGAGTCCGAGCTGGAAGATGTCCGTGTACGCCACGGACCACATGCCGCCGATCGCCGTGTACGCGGTGGTCACGATCGCGGAGAGAAGAATCGCCGTTGTCAACGGCATGCCCAGGAGCACGCCGAACGTCGAGCCGATTGCGACGAGCAGTTCAGCGCTCCAGAACAGCTCGCCGGCGAGAGCCGGCAGAAACAGAACGGCCGCCCAGGTACGTCCGAATCGCGCCTCGAACGGATCGATCAGCGTCGTGAAGGCGTGGCGGCGCATGACGCCGGCGAAGATCACGCCGCCGATGATCAGACTGATGCCGAAGCACAGTCCGCCCTGGATGCCGAGCTGAATCGACGACTTGTAAACGCCCTCGGTCGTGCCGAGCAGGTAGCCGCCGTCGACCCACGTCGCCGTCATCGTGAGCCCGGCAATCCACAGCGGCATCGATCGGCCCGCGACGATGAGATCCGATGCGGCGGCGGTGCCCGCGCGGACTCGCCGCGCGGCGAACCAGCCGACGGCCATGAACGCGCCATACATCGCGATGACCGCGCCGATGGCCGGAGTCAATCACATGTTCCGTGTCGCGACGATTTCGCGCGCCGGGGCGCGGTCGCCCGTGCAGCTGATGCGGCGCGGACCGCTGGCGAAGCTCACGTCGTAGCCGAACGAGCGGTACAGCGACTCGATCCGTCCGGTCGCCTGGTTCACCAGCACGACCGGGCCGTCGTGCGCCGCGAGCCATCGCGCCGTTCGTTCCTGGTCGCGCCAGCTGAATCCGGCGCGCGCGTACTGCCGGAACTCCACGTCGTACGGCGGATCCGCATAGACGAAATCGCCTTTCTCCAGCGGAACGGCCTCGACGTCCGTGGTGGTGAACGTGCAGCCTGCCAGAGCGGTGCGATAGTGATCGAAGTCGCGAAGGTAGTGGATGCGTTCGTACTGGCCGAACGGCACGTTGAACTCGCCGCCTTTGTTGAACCGGCACAGGCCGTTGTAGCCGGTGCGATTGAGGTAGTAGAAGAGCGACGCCGCCTCGCGCGAGTCTTCCTGCCCTGTCTCCAGCAGCTCGTTGAACCGCGCGCGGTGCCGGTAGTAGAGACTCTTGTCGTTTTCCATCTCCACGTCGATGTGGAGCCCGCTCTGGACCCAGCGGTAGAAGTTCACCAGATGCGGGTTGGCGTCGTTGAGCAACGCGTGCGCGGGCGAGAGGCCGAGCGTGACGGCGATGCCGCCGCAGAACGGCTCGACGAGGCGCCGGTCCCGATGCGCCTGCCACATCCGGCGCAAGTGCGGCACCTGCCAGCGCTTGCCGCCCGCCCACTTGAGCGGCGGCTTCAGCGTTTTCGTTTTGTCCGGGGGCCCCTGTCCCCCGGTCGCTCTGTCCGGGGGCCCTTTTCCGCCGGTGACCGCGGCGACCGTCTGGCGCATGTGCACGTCAGTTTAGAATAGCTGCCTCACTGTCAAAGGAGGATCGATGCGAAAGATTCAAACAGTGGCCATGGTGTGCGCGATGCTCGCCGCGACCAGCGCCTTCGCGCAGGGTTCGGGTCAGGCAGCGCCGAAGATGGCCGACAAGCCCTCGCCCGTCGCCGAGGCCTTGATGAAGAAGGAAGAGGCGATGCTCTCTGCTCTGCAGAAGAAGAACTTCGCCGAGTTCCAGAAAATGACGATGCCGACCACCTGGTCGCTCGACGGCGGCGGCTACATGTCGGTCGCCGACTTCATGAAGGCTGTCAACGACCCGAAGTCGGACTTCAAGTGGGACAGCTATAAGACGTCGGAAATGAAGGTGGTCACGATCGACGCCAACGCAGCGCTCGTCACGTACAAGCTCGAGCAGAAGGGCTCGTTCATGGGCCAGCCGTTCGCATCTCCCGTCTACGCGACGTCAGTCTGGGCCAATCACGGCGGCATGTGGATGGCGATGTTCCATCAGGAAACGACGGCCGCGCCGCCAGCTCCACCGGCCAAAAAGTAGGACTCCGGGGCCGGGCGGGATTACAATCCCCTCCTTATTAATAAGGAGAGCCCCATGTTCGCCGCCCGGCCCTTCCGATTCATCGTCATCGCCCTGTTCCTGGCCGCACCGGCGCTCATCGCGCAGGTGCCGTCGGCCACCGACCCGGCCAAATACGTCCTCCCGCCGAAGAACATCGTCGACGTCTTCGACGCGGAGCCGCTGCCGCAGGTGTTGATCAGCCCCAACCGCCAGGTGGTTGCGCTGACGAAAGCGCGAACCTATCCGACGATTGTGGAGCTCTCGCGGCCGATGCTGCGGCTCGCGGGTGCGCGCGTCAACCCGAAGAACAACGGGCCTCACCGCTCGTCGGGTCTGCCGGGAACGGGCATCTACTCGATTACGCTGAAGAAGATCGCGGGCGGCGCGGAAACGCCGGTGCCGCTGCCGGCGAACGCCAGCGTCACGGGCGTGAAGTTCTCGCCCGATGGTTCGAGGCTCGCGTTCCTCAACGTGAAAGACGACGCCATTGAGCTCTGGGTCGCCGACGGCATGACGGGCGCGGCGAAGGCCATCGTCAGCGGCTCCGACAAGATCAACTCCACGACCGGCGATCCCTGCGACTGGGAGAAGGACAACGTCACGCTCGTGTGCAAGCTGGTGGCGCCCGGACGCGGCGCAGCCACACCGGAGCCGACGGTGCCATCGGGTCCCAACGTCCAGGAGAACTACGGCAAGGCGGCGCCCGCGCCGACCTACGAAGACCTGCTGAAGACGGTCCACGACGATCAGCTGTTCGAGTACTACTTCACGAGCCAGCTGTACGCGATCAACGCGTCGACGGGCGCGAAGACCGCGATGGGCAAACCGGCGATTTACGAGAACGTGACGCCGTCGCCGAGCGGCAACTATCTGCTCGCGAACGCGATCCGCAAGCCGTACTCGCACATCGTGCCGATGAACGGGTTCCCGCAGAGCGTGCAGATCCTCGGGAAGGGCGGCGAGACCGTCAAGACAGTGGCCGACATTCCGTCGCGCGAAGGTGTGCCCATCAACGGCGTCGAGACCGGTCCGCGCGGCGCCCACTGGCGTCCGGATCAGCCGAACACGGTGCTCTGGGCCGAAGCGCTCGACGGCGGCGACTCGCGCGCGAAAGTGCCATTCCGCGACAAGGTGATGGCGCTCGACGCTCCCTTCTCCGGACAGCCGACGGAAGTTGCGAAGACCGAGTGGCGGTACGGCGGCCTGTCGTATACCGAGAACGGCGTCGGATTCCTCACCGAAAGTGATCGTCAGACGCGGCGCACGCGCACGTGGCTCCTCGAGCAGGGCCAGGCGCCGCGCAAACTGTGGGATCGCAAACAGGATGCGGCGTACGAGAACCCGGGGAACCCCGTCGCCAAGCGTGACGGCGCCGGTGGACGCGGCGGTGGCGGCGGACGCGGCGGCGGCGGTGGCGGGCTCATCGTCCAGCGCGGCGACTACGTGTTCCTCACGGGCGAGGGCGCGACGCCGGACGGCGACCGTCCGTTCCTCGACAAGCTGAATCTCAAGACGCTGAAGTCCGAGCGGCTGTTCCGATCGTCCGCCGAATCGCTCGAGACGTTCGTCTCGCCGATGGACGACGACATGACGCGGTTCATCACGCGGTACGAAACGCAGAAGGAGCCGCCGAACTACTACCTCCGCACGGTCAACGCCGACACGCGCACACCGATTACGAACTTCAAGGACCCCGAGCCCGAAGTCCGCTCCATCCTTCGCCAGTTCGTCACCTACAAGCGCAACGACGGCGTCACGCTCTCGGGCACGCTCTACCTGCCGCCGGGCTACAAGCAGGGGACGAAGGTGCCGCTCATCATGTGGGCGTACCCGCGCGAATTCGGCGATGCTGACACGGCCAGCCAGATCACCGGGTCGCCGAACACGTTCACGATGATCCGCGGCGCGTCGCACATGTTCCTGCTGCTCTCCGGCTACGCCATCTTCGACAACCCGACGATGCCGATCATCGGACCGGGCGAGACGGCGAACGACACGTACATCGAGCAGCTCGTCGCGAGCGCGCAGGCGGCGGTGGACAAGGTCGTGTCGATGGGCGTCACGGATCGCGAGCACATCGGCGTCGGCGGCCACAGCTACGGCGGCTTCATGACGGCGAACCTGCTCGCGCACTCGCGGCTGTTCCGCGCCGGCTTCGCCGAGAGCGGCGCCTACAACCGCAGCCTGACGCCGTTCGGGTTCCAGAACGAGCGACGGACGTTCTGGGAGGTGCCGGATCTCTACGCGAAGATGTCGCCGTTCTGGTACGCCAACAACATCAAGGATCCGATCCTGCTGATGCACGGCGAGGCCGACGACAACACCGGCACGTATCCGATCAATTCGGAGCGGCTCTTCGCGGCGCTGAAGGGCCACGGCGCAACGGTCCGTCTGGTGATGCTGCCCAACGAAGCGCACGGGTACGCCGCGCGCGAGACGCTGCTGCACGTGCTGGCCGAGCGGCTGAACTGGTTCGATAAGTATGTAAAGAACGCGCCCGCGCGAACCACCACTGACGCGCAGGCGCCGCGCTAAGAGCGGGTGCCGGGGTGCCAGGTGCCAGGTGCACGCGGTGCACGTGGCGCCTTGGCACCTTGGCACCTTGGCACCCGGCACGCGGCACCCGGCATCCGACACGCGATCCCATTCCTAACGGCGGTTGGTAGTAATCCTCTCCTCCCCGCTACATTCACGAATTGTCATGACACATAAGCGCAGTCTCCTGGCGAGCGTTCTCGTTTTCTCGCTGCTTGCGGCCGCCCGCGCCGCCGATTTGAAAGTCGATCTCAGCAAGGAAACGGTCGGCAAGCCGCCGGCGACGTTCGAACCGATGGTCGGGACCTGGATCGTCGCGCAGGACGGAGCCGACAAAGTCATCATGATCGACGGCCGTCCCTGGGTGGCGAGCAAGGACAACCCCACCAAGCTCCTGGTCCAGAGCGCGCGCAAGCTCTATGGGACGAACAACGAAGAGCTGATGGACAACGCGAAACAGTTCGCATACTTCCCCGTGGCCGTGCTGAAGAGTGTTCCGACCTTCAGCAACGGCACCATCAGCGTGAAGTTCAAGACGATTTCCGGCGATGCCGATCGCGCGTCTGGCATCCTGTTCAACGTCAAACCGAACGGCGACTGGTTGTCGATTCGCTACAACGACACAGAGAACAACGTCGCGCTCTGGGAATTCCACAACGGCATCCGCCGCAACATGCGCTTCAGCGATCGCAGCAAGCCGTTCATGCTGGACCGCAACGCGTGGCACGAGCTGAAGATGTCCGTGGACGGCGCCGAATTCCATTCGTGGGTCGATGGCGTGCCGGCAATCGACTACACGTTCGGCACGATGCCCGGGCCCGGCCGCAACGGCGCGCCGCCCAATCCGGATTTGATTCCCGCGAATAATCCGGTGCTGCAGCCGCCCATCAAGGGACAGATCGGCCTGTGGGCGAAGACCGACACGACGAGCTACTTCAAGGACTACGTGGTGAGCCCGAAGTGAGACACGAAACCACGAAGACACGAAAGCACGAAACCTTCGTTTTTCTCGTTTTCACGTCGTTCGCCATCGCATTGCTGGTACCCATCGCATCGGCGTACGCGCAGTCGCCGAACACCGCGAGCGTCAACGTCGTAGTCGTTGACCAGACGGGAGGCGTGCTTCCAGGCGCCACCGTGACTGCGACCAATCGCGCGACCGGCGCTACGCGCGAAGGCGTGACAGGGCCAGCCGGCTCGATTGCACTGTCCGCCCTGCCCGTCCAGGGTGCTTACTCCATCCGCGTCGATCTCACGGGATTCGCGGGTCATACGGTGCCTGAAGTCACGCTTCAAGCCGGTTCAACAGCAACCGTTCGCGTCGAGTTGCTCGTTGCCACCCTCGATAACGAACCGGCAATCACCGTGTACGGCACGGCCGAAAGCGTCCGTGCTGATGCGCAGATCGGCCGCACGCTCAACAGCGCCACGATCGACGAAACGCCGATCCTGGGCCGGAAGATCAGCACGGTCCCGTTGCTGAACTCGGCCTTCCGGTCGGCCAAAGGCACGGGCGACCTGTTCGTCAACGCGACCTATTTCGTCACGGGCGCGGGCAGCCGGCGCACCACGTCCTTCACGATCGACGGTGTCAACAACGACGAGGGCTGGGGCCGCCAGACGATGATGTCCACGCTACCGATCGGCGCGGTGCAGGAGATGGCGACGCTGTCCAACGCGTTCTCCGCCGAATTCGGCTGGACCGCCGGTCCGGCGGTCAGCATCGTGACCAAGTCCGGCACTAATCAGCTGCACGGCGAAGGGCTGTTCCTCGGACGCCCCGGCGGGTGGCAGGCCAAGACGTTTGAAACGGACGGCTTCTGCCCGCCGTCGGTTTCGTCATGCGTGACGCCGGCGACGCTGACGGCGGTGAATCCGGCGGACGTGCCCGACACGCTCGGGCAGTATTCCGGCTCCGTCGGAACCGCGCTGGTGAAGGACCGCACGTTCTTTTTCGCGAGCGGCGACTACACGCGCCAGGATCGGACAACGTTCCTGTCCACCGCGCTACCGGCGTTCCTGCTGCCGGCCGACGGCAACCTTGCTTACGTCGGCAATTACCGCCAGGGGCTGCTCAACGCGCGCGTGGATCACAAGATTTCGAACACGCAGACGCTGATGCTGCGCGGCAACTTTGATCATTTCTACGACACGAACCCGAACGACGCGGTTGCCGGCACCAGCGCGCCGAGCGTCGCGCGCCGGTACACGCGCGGCGCCATCACCGCTCAGGCGAACCTGACGTCGATTCTGTCGCCGACGCTCGTCAACGAAGGGCGCATCGCGTTTCTCGACGGCGATCCGGTGACGCGGTGGGAAGCGCAGTCGCTGTCGACGACGTACACGCGCGCCGGGTCGGTGCCGTTCACAATCGGCCAGTCGCGCCTCACAGACACGTTCAGCCGCCAGGTGCAGCTGTCCGACACGCTGTCCTGGTCGCGCGGCCGGCAGACGATTCGATTCGGCGGCAGCCTGGCGAAGCACACGTCCGGCGGCAACGGCAACGAACCGGGCTTCGCCGTGCTCGGCACGTTCACGTTCCTCAACACGACGACGGCGCCGTTCGATCAGCTGGCGCTGAAGGACGTGCAGAACTACTCGCAGCCGATCAGCTACGGCGTCACGACCTACAACCTCAATCAGTGGCTCGCGTCCGGCTACGTCCAGGACAGCCTGCGCGCGACCGACGACCTTACGCTCGATCTGGGTCTGCGCTATGACGTGCAGACGCTGACCGACGCGAAGAACGACGTCGCGCCGCGCGTCGGCTTCGGGTGGCACCCCAACGGCGATTCACGCCTCGCGATTCGCGGGGGCTACGGCATCTACTACTCGAACATCCAGTCGAATCTGATCGCCGATTCGCTGATCAGCGGGCTCGACGGCTTCACTACCTACACGGCGGTGCCGGGGCAGTTCGGCTTCCCGACGTGCCTGACCGGTTCGTGCCTGCCGCTGTCGTTCGATCCGAGGACGTTGCCCGCATCGGAGCTGCCGGCACGCAACATCACGCTGCGGGCCGGCCAGGCGGACTTCTATCGCACGCAGTTCGCGCAGTACGGCCTCAACTTCGACCTGCTGCCGAGTTATCCGGACAAGCTGGTCAACCCGCGCAGCCAGGTCTTCTCCATCGGCGCGGAGCGCGAAATCGCGAAAGGCCTCTTCGCGGGCGCCGACTACGTGAAACAGCACTGGACGAACCTCGCGCGCACCGTCGATCTCAACGCGCCGACGCCGTTTGATCGAACCGCAGTAAACCAGGTCCGCTCCGTTACTGCCGCGAATGCGACGCGACCGATTCTGCCGGTCAACGGCGGCGTTCGCTCCGTCAACGTGCTGATGAACCTTGGCGTCGCGGACTACGACGGCCTGCAGACGCAGGTGAGCTACCGCGGGATCCCGCGGCTGTACGCGGCCGTCAGCTACACGCTGTCGAAGGCGACGAACACGGCCGAGCCGGACGGCAACGGCATCGCGCCGAACGACAGCACCATCGCGCGGCTCGGCGAAGTGGAGCGCGGTCCGAGCGTGCTGGACCAGCGGCATCGCGCGGTCATCACCGTCAACTACCAGTTCCCGTTCGGCATCGGCGCCGGCACGGTGACGCAGCTGGCGTCCGCGCGTCCCTTCAACGCGACTACGGGCGTCGACAACAACGGCGACGGCTCCAACAACGACCGCCCCGTCGTCGACGGCGCGGTGATGTCCAAGTCGGCGTTCCGCGGGACGTCGATTCAGGATGTGTCGATGTTCGTGGAGGGCCGCATCCGCTTCGGGCCGCGGTCGGTGCTGCTGCGGCTCGAGGGATTCAACCTGTTCAATCACGCGAACATGCTCGGCCGAGCGCAGACAGTGTACGGCGACACCGGAACACCGACTACGACGTTCGGCCAGCTCGTGGCGGCCGGAACGGCGGCCAACGCGCTGCCGGCGCTCGCCAATATCGACCCGCCGCGGATGTTCCAGCTGCAGGCGCGGTTCGTGTTCTAATGCGGCGGGCCTGAAGAGCCCGCCCTAAACCGCATGGAGCTGCCGACTGCCGTTGACATCTCGTCCGTTGTCGGACTGACGGCGCTCGGCATCTTCACCGCGCAGATTCTGCTCGGCCTGCTCCTGTCGGTCGGCTACAACCCGCTGCGGCAGTGGCCGCGCCGGAAGCTGAAGCTCTTCACGTTCCACAACTGGCTCGGCTACATCGGCCTCGCGACCGCGTTCACGCACCCGCTGATTCTGCTGCTGTCGTCGACCGCGGGTTTCACGCTGTACGACATCTTCGTGCCGATCAATTCGCCGACGCAGCCGTTCGAGAACACGCTCGGCGCCATTGCGCTGTACCTCGTCTCGTTCGTCGTGCTCACGTCGTACTTTCGCAGGATGTTTGCCCATCATCATTGGAAGCTGCTGCACTACACGTCGTACCTGGCGGCGGCGGTGTTCTACGTCCACGGCACCCTGTCCGACCCGCTGCTACAGAACCGGCCGGTGGACTGGTTCGACGCCGAGAAGGCCTACGTGTGGGGATGCGGGCTGCTGATAATCGCTGCGACGGTCGTGAGATTCAGAGCGCGTCGCGGTCCGCGGGGCGTCGCGCGCGCCTAGCCCTGCAAGGCCGGTTGATCACCGATCAGGACAAAAACCGCCTCAGATCCGTATCGACTGGGTCGGAACACGCATCGAGTCACTCGGAACATCCATCGAGTGGCTCGGAACACTCATCGAGTCACTCGGAACATCCATCGAGTGGCTCGGAACATCCATCGAGTGGCTCGGAACATCCATCGAGTCACTCGGAACATGCATCGAGTCACTCGGAACATCCATCGAGTCACTCGGAACATCCATCGAGTCACTCGGAACATCCATCGAGTTACTCGGAACATCCATCGAGTGACTCGGAACATCCATCGAGTCACTCGGAACATCCATCGAGTGGCTCGGAACATTCATCCAGTCACTCCCGATCTGCATCGAGTGGGTATGATCGTCCATCGTGTGACAATATCTGTCACTCGAGTCGCGGCGGATCGATGAGGTTGCGCAGCCCGGGCAGACCCAAAGCCTTGCGCTACAAGCTCAATAAGAGGCCGACGGCGACTGCGACGGCGGCGCCAATCAGGTTGTACCAAAGGTAGGAAATGGCCGACGTCTGCGCGACGGTGACGACGACGATCATCGCGGCGATCATGCCGTAGAACGCTCCGCGCGACGTGGCCCGCTTCGTCCCGATCGCCAGGATGAAGACGCCGAGGATCGCGCCGTACACATACGAGCCGTACCGGTTGACCACCTCGATCAGCGATCCCTGGCCGGCGGCCCGCATCGCGACGACGCATGCGAGCAGGCCCCAGCCGATCGTCGCAACGCGCGACACCGTTACGTAGTGTGAATCGGGCGCCGAGGGCCTGAACCGGCGCTTGTAGAAGTCGATGACGGTGGCCGTGGCCAGTGAGTTGAGCTCACCGCCGCTGGCAGACATCGCCGCGGCGAAGATCGCCGCAATCATCAGACCCACGAGACCGATCGGCATCCGCGTGGTGATGAAGGTCGGGAAGACGTAGTTGGCGTCGTTGTAGCTCTGGTCTCCGCTCGCCTGCTTGACGACGGCAACCGCCTGCGCGCGGATGTCCCGGACCCGGGCGTCGCCGGCGAGAAACGCGTCCCGGTCGCCCCGCTGGGCCGCGTTGCGCCGTTCCGCAATCGCGCCGTCGAACTGCTGTTGAAGCGCCGCGAAGTCCGCCGCCTGCGCGCTCGCGGCGACCGTGTCGTCGTGCACGTGGTTGAACAGCATCGGCGGCGTCTGGAACACGTAGAACACGAACACCAGCACGCCGGTCGAGAGAATCATCAATTGGAGCGGGATCTTGACGAACGCGCTCATCAGGAGCGAGCTGCGCGACTCGTCCTCCGATCGCGCCGTGAGATATCGCTGCACCTGGCTCTGGTCGCACCCGAAATACGACAGCATCAGAAACAGGCCGCCGATCATCCCCGACCAGAACGTGTAGGTTTCCTTCGGATCGAACTTGAAGTCCACCGCCTGCAGCCGTCCGGTCGCGCCCGCCAGGTGCAGCGCCTGGCCCAGGCTGACGTGATCGAGGATGCCGTAGAGCAGGATGCCCATCGCCGACAGCATGCCTCCGACGACGATGAACATCTGCTTCACGTCCGTCCAGGCAACCGCCTGCACGCCGCCGAGCGTCGTGTAGACAATCATCGGCACGCAGATCGCGAGCACGGTCGTCGGCACCGTCCAGCCGAGAATCACCGACATCACGACCGCCGGTGCCGCCAGCGTGACGCCGAGCGACGCCGTCCGGCCGACGAGAAACAGCAGCGCCGCCAGCGATCGCGTGCGGGCGTCGAACCGCTTCTCGAGATACTCGTACGCGGTGTAGACGCGGGCACGGGTGAAAAACGGCACCACCGTCATCGACAGAATGACCATCGCGAGCGGCAGTCCGAAATACAGCTGAACGAAGCGGAGTCCCGTGAGATAGCCGAGACCGGTTGTGCTGACGATGGTGACGGCGCTCATCTGCGTCGCCATCACCGACAACCCGGCCACCCACCACGCGAGCGATCGATTGGCAAGGAGGTACCCATCGACTTCGTTCGTACGCTTGGATCGGCGCAGACCGTCCACGACGATCCACGTGATGTACGCCGCGACGACAACCCAGTCGAACGGGCGCATCAGCGGAACAGCTGGTTGAAGACCACGAGCGCCGCGATGACCGCGGCTTCGAGGACGAGGACCTGAATGTAGCGGCGTGTCACAGCGAGGCGCTCCGATGAGCGAGCTGCTCCTGAGCATCGTTCAGCGCCGCGCCGGCCGCGGACCACCACGTCTCGTCGGCTTCGAGGTGCTGGCGCGACACATCGAGCGCGCGCGCCGTCTCCTCGGGAGCGGGCCCGCCGAGCGTTTTCCGCACGTCGACGAAGTGGCGCGCGCTGAGCATCTCGGCCAGGGCCGCATCGTCGTACTTCAGAGCGCTGCCGAGCAGCTCCGTCGATGCTTTCGCCAGCGTCCAGGAGAGCGAGACGCTCGGATCCTTCTCGCGCTCCTGCATCAGGCGCTGGGCAATGCCGTGCGCGGTCACGAACGGCAGTCCGTGGTCGCGGACCAGCGTGTCCGCCAGCTCGGTGAGCGTCGTCCAGCCGTCCGCCGCGCGCGCGCCGAGGCGCTTCGCGTCGAACACCGCGGAGGTCATGGCCGATCCGACGAGCTTCACCGCTCGTGAGGCGTCGCGGAACATCGCGAACACGAGCGGCTGGAGATCGTCCTCGGTGTCCACGATGTCGCCGAACGGCGTGTTGTGAACCGCGGTGACAATGGCCTGCGCCTGACCGAGCGCTTTGCTGCCGATGGCGCGCGCGTGCTCGACGGCGACCGGATTGCGCTTCTGCGGCATGATGCTGCTGCACTGCACGTAGCCGTCGCCGAAGCGGACGTAGCCGAATTCCGCCGTGCCCCAGAGCAGCAGATCCTGGACGAAGCGGCCGAGTCCGACGAGCAGCACCATCGCCGCCGATGTGCTCTCCAGCATGTAGTCGACGGTCGCGATGCTGCCGTAGGTGTTGCCGGTCGGGCCGGAGAATCCGAGAAGCTCGGACGTCCGATGGCGATCGATCGGAAACCCCGTGCCGGTGATGGCGCATGCGCCGAGCGGATTCTGGTTCGTGCGGTCGAACGCGCCCTTCAGCCGCACGGCATCGCGCTCCAGCTGTTCGATGACCGCGAGCAGGTAGTGCGCCACGGTCGACGGCTGCGCGCGCTGCGTGTGCGTATGGACCGCGAACACGGTTTCGCGGTGCCGTTCCGCGACATCGAGCAGAGACCGGCGCAGCTCGAAGGTCGCCGATATCAGACCCAGCACCAGCTCCCGCTGGCGCATGCGGTACATCGTCATGTCGATATCGTTGCGCGAGCGGGCCGTGTGCAGCCGTCCGGCGACGTCTTCGCCGCACGCCTGGACGATCAGCCGCTCCACGAAAAAGAACAGGTCTTCGCACGTGCCGTCGTATTTCGCGGCGCGGACCTCGTCGAGCGATATGCCGTCGAGCGCGACCCGAAGACTGTGCGCATCGGCCGGCGAGATGATCTTCTGCTCGGTGAGCATCACCAGGTGCGCGTAGTGGATCGCCATGAGCGGCGACAGGAAGAGTTCTTTGGCGTCTTCGAAGTTTTCGTTGAGAACGTATGTGACGTATTCGGGCGCGAAGGTCATTCAGCAGAAGTATATCGGGGCCGGGAACCCAGACTTAATCGGCGAGCCGAACCTGTATCTCGTCGCCGACGAGGCGAGTCTCATGTCGCGTCACGCCGACACGTGGATCCTGGACCATGGTTCCCGTCGCGATGTCGTACGTCCAGCCGTGCCACGGGCACGTCACCGTCCCGCGACCGATCGTCCCCTCCGCGAGAGGCCCGCCGCGATGTAGGCACAGGTTGTCGAGCGCGTGGAAAGAGCCGTCCACGTTGAACAGTGCGATCATGCGGTTGTTCACGGTGAACGGGCGGCCCTGTCCCGCGGGGACGTCTGCGACTCGAGCGACGGTTACGAAATCGGCCACGTCACTTTCCCTTGGCGATCGGGTTTTTCTCTCTCACCCATTCGTTCCAGCCCCCGAGCAGCGCGCTCACCTTCTTGACGCCCCGTTCCTGCAGCATGAGCGCCGCACGGGCGCTCGTGGCTTCGTCCTGTCAGGCACAGTACAAGACGACGGGCTTCTTCGAGGCGATGAGCATGCGAACCGTTTTCTCGTATGCCTCCGGCCATGTCAGGCGCCCCTCGAGCGGCAGCTTGAGGGCGCCGGGAATGTGACCGAGCTCGAAGACGTCTTCGACGCGGGTGTCCACGATGACGACGTTGCGGGCTGCGACGAGCTTCTTGAACTCGGGCATCGTCGTCCTGGGGGCGTCGATTTGCAATCCCGCGACGAGACAGACGGCCAGAATGAAGCGCATGATCATTACTATAGGGCCACCGCGACGAGCCCGATGACGGCAAGCGCGGCAACGAGCAGCCAAACCGCTGCCGATCCGGATGCGGATGCCGATTTGCCGTCGAACACGCCCGAGTCGGATTGAGCCAGCCGCTCGAGCTCGCGAGCAACCTGCGCCTGAGCGTTGAACGAGGCGCCGATGGAACCGAGCAGAAGCAGCCATCCGACCGCGAACGAGAAGCGTGCGCCAACCGGCGCCGACGCCAACCGCGTCACGAACAGCAGCATTCCGATCCAGACTGCGACGTCGATGCCCGCGATGAGCCGCAACCGTCCGATCTCACGGTCGCCCGATTGTCGAGCGAGCTCGAGCTTCAGCGCGCGTTCCGCCCGGCGGCGTTCGGCTTCCATCTGCTCGCGCTCGAGATCGAGGCGGCGCGTGTCGCGCTCGAACGCCTCCTTGAGCGCGGCCACCACGACGCCCGCCAGCCGTGCCTCGAGGCCTCCGGGCGCGGCGGATCGCGCGGGCGCGAGATCCGTCGACTCGCCCTGATCCCGCATCTTGCTGATGCGCCGGCTTCGGGCGATGTCGGTGACGCCGATGACGGCGTCGAGCACCTGCAGCCAGGGGAACGGCATCACCGCGCTCCCAGCCAGCGTTGGCGGAACGTCCGTTGCGCCTCAGTGAGCGTTCCGCCCGCTGTGGACTCGACCGGCACGACTTCCACGTGAGGGTTCGCGGTGAGGGCGACTCGGGCTGTGTTCGAGCGTCCGCGCCGATCGGTGAAGGCGATGGAGATTTCCTGGCCAGGCTGATGTTTCGCGAGCGCACCCTGCAGGTCAGCGTCCGTGGTCACTTTCTGTCCGTCGATTTCCGAGAGCACGTCGTCCATCTCGAGTCCAGCCGCGTAGACCGGCCAGGTCGGCGACACGAGCGTCGAGACGGCAAGGCCCCCGCTGCGGCCTTCGAACCGGACGTCGCCCATCCAGGCACGGGCGGGATTCCTTCTCTGCACGACGAATCCGGCGCGCGCCAGCAGCGTCGTGTAATCGGCGGCGTCGCGGCCATGCACGTAGCGGGCGAAGAAATCGTGCGCGAACGCGCCGTCGCCGCTGACGCTCACGAGCGTCTCTTCGGCGTCCGCAAGGGTGTAGGGACGATCCACGTAGCCTTCGCGCGCGCCTCCCGGCTTTCCGAACTTCTGCCACATCGCGCGCATGAAATCGTCGAGCGACAGGCGGCTGTCGGTACGGCCGCGCAACGAAAGATCGAGCGCGAGCGCGATGGCGCCGCCGAACGGATAGTAGGAAATGACCGTGTTCGACCAGTTCGTGCGATCGATCGAGCGGCCGCCGTCGATGAACGGCGCCATCTGGCTCATCTGCTCGGCCGAACGGACCTGGCGTCCGGGTCCGTTCGTCACACTTTCGACCAGGCCGCCAAGGTCGCGTGCCAGGTCGGCCACCGATTGGAGACCCGCGCGTGACACCGACAGCGGCCCGTAGTACTGCGTGAACCCCTCCGCAATCCACAGCCCGTCGGAAATGTTCGCGCGATCGAAATCGAACGGTTCGAGACCCTTCGGCCGGATGCGCTCCACGTTCCAGCAGTGAAAGAACTCGTGCGCGAACGTGTCCAGCACTTGATCCCGGCGCGATGCCAGGTTCGCCGTTGACGAGATCACCGTGCTGTTGCGGTGTTCCATCCCGTCGCCGTTTGCCCAGGGCAGCAGGTCGGTGAGAAACGTGTAATAGCCCGGCTCGTACTGCGGGAACTCGCCGAACACGGCGCCTTCCTGGCGGACGACCTTTTCGACGTCCTTCGCGAACGAGTCGAGCTCGGCGTCCGTCCCCTGGTGATGCATCGCGATGCGGAACCGGCGGTCGCCGATGCTGAATTCGCGCGTCGCGATCGGTCCGAACTCGATCGGACTATCCATCATGTATTGCAGATTAGGCGCACTGAATGACTCAACCTGCGGTCCATGGCTGGCGATGCTCACTGAACTGGGATGCAACTGTGTCGCTGCGCGCCAATTGGATCCGGTCGGGACTTCCAGGCTTATGGCAATAGGCCTTTCCTCGAGACCTCGGGCCCACATGATCGCCGCCGGCATGTTGATGTGCGCGTGCGTTTCGTCGATGCCCAGATAGGTCCCATCCACGCGGTCACCGAATACCTTGTATTCAACCCGCACCGATGCGCCGGTCCGCGTCGTTACATCCCAGCCGTACGGGTCGGGCCGTGACGTCGGCAACTCTTTGCCATCGTCCCCGAAGACGTGGACGTCATAGACATTCTTGGCAAAGTCGTGCAACGAGTATCGACCTGGTGACGATCGGCTCATCCGCAGTTGAAGGCGCCCCGTGCCGACATTCGGGATGCGCATCGACACCTGCATCCATCGGTGTTGGAGTTCCGGAAAGGATAGGAGGTATCCGATCGAATTGTCGGTGTCACGCTGCGCGCCAAGCCCGACCGCGCTCGTGAAGAACAGGAGGACGATGAATCGCTTCAGCACACCGGGATCGTAGCTCACCTGGCCATGACACACAGGAATTCAAACATCAGGTTGGCCGCGAGCAACGCGGTGATCTGCCCGGGGCCATCGAAAAGCGGCGACACCTCGACGACGTCCGCGCCGACGAGCGTGAGGCCTCCGAGACCGCGTACGAGCCGCTGCGCTTCGTGCGCGGTGAGCCCGCCGACCTCGGGCGTCCCGGTGCCGGGCGCGAACGCGGGATCGACAGCGTCGATATCGAACGTCACGTAGCACGGTCCGGTCGCGACACGACGGATCTCGTCGCCCACCCGTTCGACGCCGCGCGCCTTCACCTGGTCGATGTCGATCATCGTGATGCCGTGCTGACGATGGAACTCGAAATCGTCTTCGCCATACATCGGTCCGCGAATGCCGACCTGAACGAAACGCGCTCCGTCGACGAGCTTCTCTTCGATGGCGCGCCGGAACGGCGTGCCGTGGAAGTACTTGCCGCCGAAATACTCGTCCCACGTGTCGATGTGCGAGTCGAACTGCACGAGCGCGAGCGGGCCGTGGCGTCTGGCGAGCGCACGCAGGACCGGCAGAGAGATTGAGTGGTCGCCGCCGATCACGATGGGCCTGGCTCCGGCATCGGCGATTGCGCCGATGCGCTGTTCCACCTGGTCATAGCATCGCTCGATGCTGACCGGCGCAGCGTCGACGTCGCCGACGTCAGCCACGTTCAGCCGATCGAACGGCGCAATCTTCTGAAAGTAGCTGTAGGGCCGGATGAGCGACGACTGCGCGCGGATCTCCCGCGGCCCGAGCCGCGCGCCCGGCCGGTAGGACGTGCCGCCGTCGTACGGCACGCCGACGATCGCCACGTCGAGGCCTTGCGGATTCTCCACGTGCGGCAGCCGCATGAAGGTCGCCGGCTGCGCAAATCGCGGCGATTTGAATGAGGGGCGCGGTTGATGCGTCACGCGCCCCATCTTAATAGCTGATAGCTGATAGCTGACGGCTGATGGCTGATATCCTTCCCTGCGCATGAACGGCGAGACGAAACCGCACCTGCACGGCAGCCTGAGCGTCGTCGAATACTTCACGTTCGGATTCGGCACGATGATCGGCGTCGGCTGGGTCGTACTGATGGACGACTGGCTGTCGCGCGGCGGCCCCGCCGGCGGCATCCTCGGATTCCTCATCGGCGGCCTGCTGCTCTTTCCGATCGCGAACACGTACGGACGCCTCGTGACGCGCGTCCGCGACGCCGGCGCGGAGATCGCCTACACCGAGCGCGTGTTCTCCCCGCTGGTCAGCTTCGCCGCCGGATGGACGATGATCCTGTCGTACGCCATTGTCTGTCCCTGGGAGGCGGTCGCGACCGGCAATCTGCTGGCGCGCGTGTTCCCCGCGCTCAACTCCTATCAGTTGTACGTGGTTGCCGGCTCGCCGATATACGCTCCGCGGCTGGCCGTCGGCGTCGCGCTCACCGTGCTCATCGCCGCGGTCAACTATCGAGGCATCAAGCCGAGCGGCATTTTCCAGGACGTCACCACGTTCGGCCTGCTTGCGATCTTTGCCGTGTTTACCCTGCTCGGATTCGCGAAGGGCTCCGCGGCGAACATGCAGCCGCTCTTCTCGCACGCGGGATCCGTCGGGCCGTGGCTGTCGATCTTCCTCGTGCTGCAGATCGTCCCGTACTTCATGACCGGCTTCGAGTCGGTGGCGAAGGGCTCGGAGGAAGCGCGGGAGGGGTTCGATCCGCGGGGATTCTCGCGCGCTATCTACGCGGCGCTGGTGGCGGGCTTTGCGTTCTACGTGCTCGTGATCGCCGTCGTCACGTACGTATATCCGTGGCAGGAGATCGTGTCGGGCCACGTCCGGACCGAGGTGGCGTTCGAGCGGACGTTTGGATCGCCGGCGATTGCACGGTTCATCCTGTTCGGCGCGTTCCTCTCGTTGTTGAAGATCTTCAACGGCAACTTCGTCGCCGCCACGCGCATGCTCTACGCGATCGGCCGGCGCAATCTCGTTCACCCGTCGCTCGGCCGCGTCCATCCGTCGTTCGGCACGCCGGTCGTCGCGATCGGCATGATGGCCTTGATGACGATCGCGGCCGCGATGTTCGGCGACGCCATCCTGGTTCCGGTGACGGAAGTGGGTTCGCTCGCAGTCGGCGTCGGCTGGCTGTCCGCGTGCGCGGCGTATCTCGCGGACCGGCCGTCGACCGAGTCGCGGACGCTTGCCTCGGTGGGAGCGGCCGTGAGCGTCGCGATCATCCTGATGAAGGTCGTGCCGGGCGTGCCCGGCAGCTTCACGAGCGCCGAATGGATAGCGTTTATCGGATGGTCGGCTCTAGGCGCCGCGTTCTGGCTCCTCCGCCGCCGCTGATAGTGCTGACAGGGCCTCGGACACGAACATGTCTTGCGGCACCGCGCCCATAATCTCCACCCGGTCGTTGACAACCGTCTTCGGCACGCCGGTAACCCGGTACTTCCGCGCGAGATCGGGAAACTCGGTCGCCTCGACCGCCACCGCCGTGATCTGAGGGCTGACGAACGCCATTTCGTGCGCGAGGCTGACCGCCCGCGGGCAGTGCGGTCAAGTCGGCGTGGTGAAGACGTGGAGCGCCAGCGGTGACGCAACGGCTGCAATCGCCGCTTTGCTTTCCTCCGTGAGCGTCGATTCGCGTCCGCCGCCAACCAGAAGCACCGCGTGGACGAGCGAAATGAATTCGTAGCCGGCCGGCGTGCCCCAGAACCGGATCCGTGAGTCCTGATCCCCGGAAACGAGCGCGATGGCGGGTGCGCGATCGATGCCGAATTGCGCTGCACGTTCCTTCTCGAGGACCAGGTTCACTTCCTCGATCGCAATCTTGTCCGACAGCGCCGGCAGCTCGTCGAGGATCTGCTTGGTCTGCGGACACGTCTCGCAGCCGATCGTCTGCGTGAAAAACAGCAGGCGCACGGGTCTCGTCATCTTGACGAACTCGGCGCGGAGCTTTTCCTGATCGGACGGAGAAAGAAGCGGCACGATTCGATTATTGCACGCTCGCCTGAAGGCTCGCGCTACGGCGAGATAACGGAGCGCGAGGCTTCAGCCGAGCGTTATTTGAACAGATCGTCGAACGCTTTCCGGGCTCCGCTCGAGGTGGACGGCGTCGATCCGGTCGAAGGCGTGGTCGACGCCGGCGAGCTCGTCTGCCGCTCGACAGTCATCCGGGGGGTGAAGAAGTCGCAGATGTTCCGCTCGTCTTTCGGCGCGACACGCGCGGGAATCTTGTCGTTCTGCGCGCATTCCCACCGGGCGCTCGTATCGAACGACGCGCAGTGGATACACGCGTGGAGATCGACACCGCATTTCGAGCACCGGTCCAGCAGGCCGACGGACGCCGGCAGCAGGTTGCCGCAGCGGGCGCAGCGGAACACTTCGTGCGCGGCCATCAGGTTCGGCGTTTTCGGACCCCGCTCGTCCTGAAGGACACGGCCCGGAGCGCGCTCCTTCGGCGGCTGCTTGGGCCGGCCTTCGCCGCGCGGCCCCCGCTCTCTCGGTTCGTCCTGATATCCGCGCTGGCGGTACTTCCGATCGCTCATATGTTCGTGGGGCTCCGCCCCACACCCCGGCTCGCTACTGTGACTCCGTCGGCGACAAAGAGGCGAGAAACTCCTTCAGATATTTCCCCCACACCGCGGGCAGCGAGTGCGTGCCGTGCCCCCGCGTCTGGTCGCTGGTCGGAATCAGCACGTACCGACCGCGCTTGACGCGCGGCATCAGCTTCTCCATCAGACCCAGCTCCGGCGGATTGACGACGTCGTCCGCGGAATTGATCGCAAGGACGGCGGCGGTGATCGTTTCGAGGTTCGGGGCCGGATTGTAATCCCGGGACGCGTTGTATTGATAGAGCATGTCGTTGGCGTCCGTCGTCCGCAGCCTCGAAGCGATCTGATCGGCGTACCATTTGTCGGCCGCATCGCGGGTCGGGGCCGATTTGTGCCACTGCATCGGACTGCTCGTCATCATCATCAGAAGATTCACGGCGCCGACGAGCCCGTCGTGCGGCTGTGCCGTGTAGTCGCCGTTTTTGTAGGCCGGGTCGCTCGTGATGCTGTCCATGATCATCTTCCGCATCACGCGGTTGCGTCCGGCGATTTCCGTCGGCGCACTGGCGAGAGGCACCAGGCCGTCAACGAAGTCCGGATACATCTCGCCCCATACCCAGCAGTGCATCGCACCCATCGACGTGCCGAGCACGAGGCGCAGGTGGTTGACCTTGAGCCCGTCGGTGAGCATCGCGTGCTGCGCGCGCACCATGTCGTCGTACGTGTATTTCGGGAACTTCGCATGCAGCCCGTCGCTCGGCTTGCTCGACTTGCCGTGGCCGATGCCGTCCGGCAGCACGATGAAGTACTTCGTAGCGTCGAGCAGCTGTCCGGGACCGAACAGTTGACCAGCGAACGATGCCGACAGGAATCCGCTGCCCGTTCCTCCGGTGCCGTGCAGGATGAGCACCGCATTGCGCACCATGCCCGAGGCGTCGCGCCTGGGCGTCCCAATCGTCCGATAGTGGAGGTTCAGAGTCGGGAGCTTTTCGCCCGTCCCAAAAGTGAAATCGCGGATCGCGAAGTCTGCTTCCGACGGCGGCGGGTAGTTCGCGGCGCCGGCACCCCGTCCCTGTGCGAACGATTGGATCGGCGCTGCGCAGGCAATCGCCGCGGCGGCCACAAGCACGTGTAAGGGCTTCATATACGGGGTAATATCGTGCCCAGTCCATCCATTTGCAAGTACCTCCGGAGGTGCGTCCTATGACTGCCGCCCGACGCCTGGCCGCGTTCGCGGCCGCCGTTCTCGCCACGGCTGCCATCATCAACGCCCAGTCGCAGCGCCCGCTCGGCAGCGTCGACATGCTGAGCATGCCGCGGCTCGGGGATCCGCAGATCTCGCCCGACCAACGCGACGTCCTGTTCACGCGTTCCGACGCCGACTGGAAGAGCGGGCGGCGTGTCAGCCACATCTGGCGAATCGCCGTGTCCGGTGGCCAGCCGGTTCAGCTGACCAACGGCACCGAAAGCGAGAACGCGCCTCGCTGGTCTCCTGATGGCCGGACCATCGCCTTCACCGCCAAGCGCGGCGACAACGAGTTCGCGCAGCTCTATCTGCTGCCGGTCGAAGGCGGCGAAGCGCGTCAGTTGACGACGCACGCGAGCGCGGTCAGCGATCCGACGTGGTCGCCGGACGGCACTGCGCTGTATTTCCGCGCGGCCGATCCGAAGACCGCGGAAGAGAAAACGCGCGAAAAGAACCGAGACGACGTATTCGCGTATGACGAGAACTACAAACAGACCCACCTCTGGAAAGTGATCGTCGCGACGAAGGCCGAGGCGGCGATCACGAAGGGCGACTACACGGTCAACAACTACGAGGTGTCCGAGGACGGCCGGAAGATCGTGTATCACCGCTGGCCGACGCCGCTCCTTGGCGACAACGACCGCGGCGAGGTGTGGGCGATGAACGCCGACGGAACCGGCGCGGTCCAGCTCACCCGCAATACGGTCCCCGAGAACGACGCGTCGATTTCACCGGACAACTCGCAGGTGATCTTCGTCACCGGATCGAACGCGAAATTCGAGTCGTACTACAACGGACGGCTGTTCGTGGTTCCGGCCGCAGGCGGACCGGCGCGTCCGATCGTCGGCGAGAACGAGACGCTCGCCGTGGACCGCGCCGCGTGGTCGACGGACGGCAAGTCCATCTATTTCCTCGCCAACCTCGGCGTGCACGAGGAGTTGTTCGTCGTGCCGGCCGGCGGCGGCGCGCCGAAGCAACTCACCGATGGAAAGCACGGCATCGGCGGATGGACACTTCACGGCGATCGCCTCGCGATGCTGATCAGCGACTCTTCGAGCGGCGGGGAACTGTACACGATGAAAGCGGGCGACGCCGCGCCCCAGCGGCTGACGCACGTGTACGACTACCTGCCGCGCGACTTCAAGCTGGGCAAGCAGGAAGCGATTCAGTGGAAGGGCGCCGACGGAAAGATGGTCGAGGGCCTGCTCACCTACCCCGTCGACTATCAGCAGGGACAGAAGTATCCGCTTGCGGTGATCACGCACGGCGGTCCGCAGGCGTCGGACAAGTACACCCTTGGAGGCATGGCGGACGAAGTACAGGTGCTTGCCGGCAAGGGGTACGCGAGCCTGCAGCCGAACTACCGAGGCTCCACCGGGTATGGCGACGCGTTTCTGCGCGACATGATTGGCCACTACTTTCAGAACGCGCACCTCGACGTGATGACAGGCGTGGACGAAGTGATTCGGCGCGGCGTGGCCGATCCCGACAAGCTGGTGAAGATGGGCTGGAGCGGCGGCGGCCACATGACCAACAAGCTGATCACGTTCACGGACCGCTTCAAGGCCGCGGCGTCGGGCGCGGGAGCCGCGAACTGGATTTCGATGTACGCGCAGAGCGACATCCGCTTCCAGCGCACGCCGTGGTTCGGCGGTACGCCGTGGCAGAAGAACGCGCCGATCGACGTCTACTGGAACAACTCGCCGCTGAAGGACGTGGCGAACGTCAAGACGCCGACGATCTTCTTCGTCGGCGAGAAGGATCCGCGCGTGCCTGAACCGCAGTCGATAGAGATGCACCGCGCGCTCAAGAGCCTCAACGTGCCGACGCACCTCTACGTCGCGCCGCGAGAGCCGCACGGATGGGCCGAACTGCGGCATCAGCTGTTCAAGCTGAACACCGAGATCGAGTGGTTCGAGAAATACGCGACGAAGCGGCCGTTCACGCCAGAGAAGGCGCCGGGCGACGAGAAGAAAGACACGAAGACGACCACCGATCAGCAGCAGTGATGGGCACGGGCGGGTGGGGCGGCTGGGACAGGTGGGGGTGGGTAAAAGCGCTCCTCAGGCGCGACGTGTGTCTGGCCTTTGTTCTTGTCGCTGCTCTTCCCCACCTGCCCCACCTGCCCCACCTGCCCCTCCAGCCCTACCTGCCCCTCTCGGCACAGGCGAAGCGGGCGATGACGCTCGTCGACATCGCGGAACTGTCGCGGGCGCTGAACCCGCAGCTGTCGCCGGACGGAAAGACGCTCATCTATCATCGCAGCCACGCGGACTGGAAGCTCGATCGGCCGGTCTGGAACATCTGGCGGCAGGACATCGGCGGCACGGCGCGGCAGCTGACCTTCGGCGACGGCGATATCAACGCACCCGGAAATCTACGCTGGTCTCCCGACGGCAAGACCATTCTCCTGGTCCGTGCCAGCGGAGGGCCGCCGCAGATCTGGTTGATGCCCGCGGACGGCGGCGAACCCCGGGCGCTCACGAAGCACGGCGGCGCCGGCATCTACCCGGGGACGGGGCCGACGTGGTCACCGGACGGCAAGGCCGTGTACTTCGCCGCGATCGAACCGCAGACACCGGAGGAACGCGAACGGGACCGTGTCAAAGACGACGTGTTCGCGCTCGACGAGGATTACAAGCACCGGCACATCTGGAAAGTGAACGTCGATACCGGCGCGGAGCAGCAGATCACTTCCGGCGATTTCACGGTTCTCTCGTTCCGCCTGTCGCGCGACGGCACGCAGATCGCGATGGAGCGCGGACTGACGCCGCTCGAAGCCGACTCTGCGCGCGCGGAAACGTGGGTGACCAACGCCGATGGCCGCAACGCGCGTCCCGTAACGCGGAACGCGATTGCCGAGTACGATCCCGAGCTGTCGCCCGACAACGCCGACGTGCTCTTCCTGGCCGAGGCGAACGCCCGGCTGGAGCCGTATTACAACCAGACGCTGTTTGTCGTCCCGACAAAGGGCGGCACGCCTGTGGCGCTCGTCCCCGAGCTCGCTGTTGACGGGGCCACCTGGGCGCCGGACGGCAAGTCGATCATCGCATCGGTCAACCTCGGCCTCCACAGCGAGCTCTATCGCATCGACGTCGGCTCGAAACGAGCGCGGCCCATCACCGACGGGAAGCACTTCGTCGTTCCCGGATGGAGCATCGCCTCCGACAGCAAGGCCGTCTTCCAGTTCGACGAGCCGACGCGTTTCGGCGACGTGTGGACGCTGCCGATCGCCGGCGACGCGGGGGCGACGCGCCTCACAGGTGTGTTCGACCGGCTCGACCTCGACTTCGCCCTGCCGCGGCAGGAGCGCTTCGAGTGGAAGGGCGCCGACGGAACGCCCATCGAAGGGCTGCTGTTCATGCCCGTCACCGAAAAGCCGTCGAAAGGCTATCCGCTGGTCGTGCAGATGCACGGCGGACCGAACGACTCGGACAAGTTCGGTGCGGGCCCCGGCCTGCTGCAGAGTTATTTCCCGGTGCTGGCCGCGAAAGGCTATGCCGTGCTCAGGCCCAACTACCGCGGCAGCACCGGATACGGCAACGCGTTTTTCCGCGGCATCGTGGACGGCTACTTCAAGCACGAGGCCACCGACATCCTGACCGGCGTCGACGAGCTCGTGAAGCAGGGGATCGTCGATCCGGACCGGCTCGTGCTGATGGGCTGGAGCGCGGGCGGGCACCTCGTCAACAAGCTGATTACCACGACCGATCGGTTCAAGGCGGCCTCGTCGGGAGCCGGCGTCGCCAACTGGATTTCGATGTTCGCCCAAACCGATACGCGCTCGAACCGCGTGGTCTGGTTCGGAGGGACGCCGTGGGAAAAGGATTCGTTTCTCAAGTTCTGGAACGATTCGCCGATTAAGGATGTGGCGAACGCGAAAACGCCGACGCTGCTGTTTGCGGGCGAATACGACGCCCGGGTGCCGAAGGAACAGGCGATCGAGATGTTCCGCGCGCTGAAATCCAACGGCGTGCCGACCCGGCTGTGGATCGCGCCGCGCGAGCCGCACCAATGGGGCGGCCTGCATCACCTGTTGAACAAGGCGAACACCGAGCTCGAATGGTTCGAGCGCTACGCCATGGGCCGCACATATACGCCCGAGAAAGCGCCCGATCAGAAGTAGATTCCTCGTCGGGGAGACGTGATAAGCTCGAAAATCTCGCGTTTTTCGACCGATGCCGCAGATCTTCCATCGCTCCACGAACACCATCTCCCGCGTCAGCATTTTCGGCGCGATTTTTTTTGTGGCGGCCCTCGGCGGGCTCATCGATGAAGTGACGCGCTCTCCGTGGGTGACGCAGGCGCACGTCGCGCGGGAACAGCCCATTCAGTTCAGCCACGAGCGGCACGTCGCCGGCAACGGCATCGACTGCCGGTACTGCCACACGTCGGTCGAAGACTCCGCGTTTGCGGGCATTCCGCCGACCAAGACGTGCATGAACTGCCATTCCGAGATTTTCTCGAACAGCCCATTCCTCGAGCCGGTCCGCGCGAGCTTCCGGTCCGGCGCGTCCATCGCCTGGACGCGCGTGCACGACCTGCCGGACTTCGTCTATTTCGACCATAGCATCCACGTGCACAAGGGCGTCGGCTGCACCACCTGCCACGGCCAGGTGGATCGGATGCCGCTGATGATGCAGGAGAAGTCCCTGCAGATGGAGTGGTGCGTCGACTGTCATCGCCGGCCGGAGCAGTACGTCCGCAAGCGCGAAGACGTCTTCCGCGTCGACTACGTGCCGCCGTCGAACCAGCTGGAACTGGGCCAGGACCTGGTCCAGAAGTACCAGATTCAGAAACTCACGAGCTGCTCGACGTGTCACCGGTAACGCAGATGGGATTGGGGATTAGGGATTTGGGATTTGCGGGGATTTGTGGCGCGGTGATTTGTGGCGCCGTGATTTGCGGGACGGCGACTCCTGGAGGGATCCGTGTCTGACAAATCCCTCGAAGCCAATCACGACCAATCCCCAATCCCCAATCCCAAATCCCATCGCGATTGGTGGCGGACGCTCGACGAACGGCTGGACGATCCGGGTTTCGCCGAAAAGCTGCACAACGAGTTTCCGTCCCTGCTGCCCGACGAAGACGCGCTGGCCGATCCCGTCGCGCGGCGCACCTTCCTGAAGCTGATGGGCGCGTCGCTCGGTCTTGCCGGCGTCACGGCGTGCACGCGCCAGCCGGTGGAGACGATCGTTCCGTACGTCCGTCAGCCCGAGCAGGTCATTCCCGGCAAACCGCTGTTCTTCGCAACCGCGATGGCGATCGGCGGCGTCGCGACCGGCCTGCTCGTCGAGAGCCACGAGGGGCGCCCGACGAAGATCGAGGGGAACCCCTCGCATCCCGGCAGTCTGGGGGCGTCCGATATCTTCGCGCAGGCGGCGGTTCTCGACCTCTACGATCCGGATCGCGTTCAGACGCTGACGAGCCTTGGCGAAATCCGGCCGTGGTCGGCGTTCCTCGGCGCCATTCGCGCGGCGCTCGTCGCGCAGAAACCGCTCAACGGCGCGGGATTACGCATCCTCACCGAATCCGTGAGCTCGCCCACGCTGGCGGCCCAGATTCGAGACCTGCTTTCCCGCTATCCGGGAGCGAAGTGGCATCAGTGGGACCCGGCGAGCCGCAACCATGCGCGCGAAGGCGCGCGGATGGCGTTCGGCGAGTACGTGGACGTCCACTATCGGCTCGATCGCGCCGACGTCGTGCTGGCTCTCGACGCGGACTTCCTCGCCTCCGGTGCCGCCAGTCTCCGGTACGCGCGCGCATTCGCGGCGCGACGCAAACCCGAGCAGCACGAGCGCATGAACCGGTTGTACGCCGTCGAGACCATGCCGTCGGCGACCGGCTCGAGGGCGGATCATCGACTGCCGGCGAAGCCGAGCGAGATCGTGTCGATCGCCAGCGCGATTGCCGCGGCAGTCGGGGTTCGAGTTGGCGGCGGCCCTGGCCGCGCCGGCCGCGCCGAAAAGTGGATCGCCGCCGTCGCGAAGGATCTGCAGGCGCATCGGGGCACCAGCCTGGTGATTGCAGGTGACGATCAGCCGGCCGCGGTGCACGCCATCGCGCATGCCATCAACGATGCGCTCGGCAACGCCGGCAGCACGGTCGTCGTGACGCAACCGGTCGAAGCGGAGCCGGTCAATCAGCTCGATTCGCTGAAGGCGCTCACCGCGGACATGAACGCCGGAAAGGTCGACATCCTCGTTCTCGTCGGCGGCAATCCGGTGTACACGGCTCCGGCGGACGTGCCCTTCGGCGATGCGCTGCGCAATGTGCAGCAGCTGCGCGCGCATCTCACGCTGCACGCCAACGAAACGTCGGCTCTGTGCGACTGGCAGATTCCGCAGGCGCACTTCCTGGAGACCTGGAGCGACGCGCGCGGTTTCGACGGCACGGCGTCCATCGTCCAGCCGCTCATCGCGCCGCTCTACGGGGGAAAGTCCGCCCACGACGTCATCGCCTCGATGAGCGACAAGCCCGAACGCTCGGCCTATGACATCGTCCGGGAGTACTGGAAGGTCGATCCGAAGAACGACGCCGCCTGGCGCAAGTGGCTTCACGACGGGGTGATTCCGAACACGGCGTTCGGCCCGAAAAGCGTGAAGCTCTCGGCCTTCGCTTCTCAGCTCGCAGCCGGTTCTGCACCGACCGGTTTCGAGGTCTCATTCAAGAACGACCCGACGGTGCTCGACGGGCGGTTCTCGAACAATGGCTGGCTCCAGGAGCTTCCGAAGCCGATCACGAAACTCACCTGGGACAACGCCGTCATCGTCAGCCCTGCAACGGCGGAAAAGCTGAAGGCGGGAGCCTCGCCCGCGATGACGGGCGGCGAACACGGGCAGATCGTCGCCGACGTCATCGAGATCACATTCAAGGGCCGGTCGGTCCAGGGGCCGATTCTTGCGGTCGTGGGCCATCCCGACGATTGCATCACCGTTCACGCCGGGTACGGACGCGCACGCGGCGGTCAGCTGGCGGTCGGGCCTGGATTCAGCGCCAACGCGATTCGCACGTCGGACGCGTACTCCTCGGGATCGGGCGCGGAGGTCAAACTCGCGGGCTCGACGCACTCTCTGGCGATTACGCAGTATCACCATCTGATCGAGGGGCGCGGCATCATCCGCGCGGCAACGCGCGAGGAGTACGCGAAGAATCCGAAGTCGGTGCACGAAGGCGCCGGCGTCGAGGAAGCGCCCGGCAAGACCATCACGTTGTATCCCGACTGGAAATACGAGGGCCACCGATGGGGAATGGCCATCGACGTCAACGCGTGCATCGGCTGCAACGCATGCGTCGTCGGCTGTCAGTCCGAGAACAACATCCCGGTGGTCGGCAAGGCGGAGGTCCTCAAGGGCCGCGAGATGCACTGGCTGCGCATCGACAGCTACTACCGCGGCCCGGCCGAGAATCCCGAAACGTACTTCCAGCCGGTGCCGTGCATGCAGTGCGAGAACGCGCCGTGCGAAGTTGTCTGCCCCGTCGGAGCGACCGTGCACAGCCACGAAGGGCTCAACGACATGGTGTACAACCGCTGTGTCGGCACGCGGTACTGCTCCAACAACTGCCCGTACAAGGTTCGCCGGTTCAACTTCCTGCTGTACCAGGACTGGAACACTCCGAGTCTGAAACTCGGGCGCAATCCCAACGTCAGCGTCCGCAGCCGCGGCGTGATGGAGAAGTGCACGTACTGTGTGCAGCGCATCAACGCCGCGAAGATCGAATCGGAGAAGCACGACCGTCCGATCAAGGACGGCGAGATCGTCACGGCGTGCCAGCAGGCCTGCCCGGCAGACGCCATCGTGTTCGGCGACCTCAACGATCCGGCGAGCCGCGTGGCGGCTCTTCGGGCCGAAGAACGGAACTACGCGCTGCTGGCCGAGCTGAACACCCGGCCCCGGACCACATATCTGGCGGCGGTCCGGAACGTCAATCCCGAGATCGGTGAAGCGTGAGCGACCCGCTTCCCTACGACGTCGACCCGGCCGAGCCGAAAACGGTGAACATCCCCGTCGTCGCGCCGGGGCATACGTTCGCGTCGGTCACCGACAAGATCAGCTCCATCGTCCTGACGCGGAAGACGTCGCTCGGATGGTGGCTCGGATTCCTCTTCGCGTTTGGCATCGTCAACGTCCTGCTGGTCGCGCTGACGTACCTGCTCGTGAAGGGCACGGGCATCTGGGGCATCAACATCCCGGTCGGCTGGGGATTCGCGATCGTCAATTTCGTCTGGTGGATCGGCATCGGCCACGCGGGAACGTTGATCTCCGCGATCCTCCTCTTGCTCAAGCAGGAATGGCGCACGTCGATCAACCGTTTTGCGGAAGCGATGACGCTGTTCGCCGTCGCCTGCGCCGGCATTTTTCCGCTGATCCACACCGGGCGCCCTTGGCTCGCCATCTACTGGCTGTTCCCGTACCCGAACACGATGGGCGTGTGGCCGCAGTTCCGCAGTCCGCTCATCTGGGACGTCTTCGCCGTTTCGACGTATGCGACGACGTCGCTGCTGTTCTGGTTCGTCGGGCTGATCCCGGACCTCGCCACGCTGCGCGATCGATCTCAGTCGAAAGTGGGCCAGATCGTGTATGGCATGCTCGCGATGGGGTGGCGCGGCTCCGCGCTGCATTGGCATCGCTACGAAACCGCGTATCTGCTGCTGGCCGGCCTCGCGACGCCGCTCGTCGTATCGGTGCACACCGTCGTGAGCTTCGACTTCGCCATCGCGATCGTGCCCGGCTGGCACACGACGATCTTCCCGCCCTACTTCGTCGCCGGCGCCATCTATTCCGGATTCGCGATGGTGCTCACTCTGGCTATTCCCATTCGCGCCATCTACGGCCTCGAGGACTTCATCACGCTCCGCCACCTGCAGAACATGGCGAAGGTGATGCTCGTGACCGGCCTGATTGTCGCCTACGGATACACGATCGAAGCGTTCACCGCCTGGTACAGCGCGGACAAGTTCGAGAGCTTTGTTCCCTACAACCGCATGACGGGGCCGTACGCGCCTTTCTACTGGGCGCTCATTCTGTGCAACGTCGTCATTCCGCAGCTTCTCTGGTTCCGGAAGATGCGTCGCAACACGATCGCGCTGTTCGTCGTCGCGATCATCGTCAACATCGGCATGTGGCTGGAGCGCTTTGTCATCGTCGTGACGAGCCTGCACCGCGACTTTCTCCCTTCGTCGTGGGGCATGTATGCGCCGACGTTCTGGGACTGGGCGACGTTTGGCGGCACGATCGGGCTCTTCCTGGCGCTGCTGTTCCTGTTCCTGCGCTTCCTGCCGATGATCTCGATCGCAGAGATGCGCATGATTCTGCCGGACGCGAAACTGGACGAGCCGTAGAAATGCTGAGAGCTGAGAGCTGATGGCTTCGAAGGCGGTGCTGCACGGCGTGATGGCGGAGTTCGAGGATCCGCAGGCGCTCGTCGACGCGACCGAGCGCGCGTACGAGGCGGGATACCGCCGGATGGACGCTTACTCGCCGTATCCGATCGAGGAGCTGCACCACGCTCTTCACGCGCCGTCGACCCGCCTGCCGTTGATCGTACTCATCGGCGGGATGCTCGGCGGCGGCGGGGGGCTGCTGCTGCAGTACTGGGTGTCGGCAATCGCATACCCGATCAACGTCGGCGGCCGGCCGTATTTCAGCTGGCCAGCGTTTGTCCCGGTGACGTTCGAATGCACGATTCTCGGCGCGGTGCTGTCGGCCGTGCTCGGCATGCTGGCTCTGAACCAGCTGCCGATGCCGTATCACCCCGTCTTCAACGTGCCGCGGTTCGCGCTGGCGAGCCGTAACCGGTTCTTTCTGTGCATCGAGGCCAGAGATCCGAAGTTCGATGTCGAAGGGACGCGCAAGTTCATGGAAACGCTCAATCCGCGCGAGGTGACCACCGTTGCGGATTGACGTACAGCCAAGGGCACGGAAGATCTTTGTGTCCTTTGTAACCTTCGTGTCCTTTGTCTCGGCAGCCGCCGGGATGCTGGGCTGCCGCCAGGATATGCACGACCAGCCGAAGTACGTGCCGCTGCGGCAGTCCGACTTCTTCGGCGACAACCGCTCGGCGCGGCCGATCGTCGCCGGAACGGTGCCGCGCGGCCGCCTGAACGAGGACACGCTGCTTTATACCGGCAAGATCAACGGCGCCGGAGGCCCCGACGCGGATGTCTTTCCGTTTGCGATCACCGACCAGACGCTGGTCCGCGGACAGGAGCGCTTCAACATTTACTGTTCGCCGTGTCACGGGCGGACCGGCCAGGGCGACGGGATGATCGTCCGCCGGGGCTACCGCCGGCCGCCGACGTACCACCAGGACCGACTTCGCAGCGCGCCCGTCGGACACTTCTTCGACGTGATCACGAACGGGTTCGGTGCCATGCCCGACTACGCGGCGCAGATATCGGCTGAAGATCGCTGGGCCATCGTCGCCTATGTCAAAGCGCTGCAACTGAGCGAGCACGCGACGATCGACGATGTGCCGGCTGCCGAACGGGGGAAACTGCGGTGACCGCGCTGCCTGCCATCAAGGAAACCGCCGATCAGGCGATTCCGGAGCTCGCCGGCCTGCAGCGCCGTTTTCTCATCATCGGCGGTGCAGGCGCCGCGCTGGCCGCGATCGGCGCTCTTGTCGACGTCCGCCAGTTCCTGCAGTCGTACCTGATGGCGTACATGCTGTGCCTGGGTGTGACGCTCGGCTGCTTCGCGCTCGGCATGGTCCACCAGCTTTCCGGCGGCGCGTGGGGCGTGGTGATTCGGCGCGAAATCGGGGCCGCATCGCGCGTGCTGCCGCTCATGACGGTGCTGTTCCTGCCGATCGTGCTGGGCATGTACAAGCTGTATCCGTGGACGGACGCCGCGCTCGTCGCGAAGGACGAAGGGCTGCAGCACAAGCATCTCTATCTCAACGTCCCCTTCTTCCTCGTCCGGGCCGCGATCTATTTCGCGGTCTGGAACGCGGTGTCGTACTTCCTGAATGCGTGGTCGCTGCAGCAGGATCGAACGGCGGATCCGAAACTTGCCCGGCGGATGCAGATGCTGAGCGCGGCCGGTCTTGTCGCGTACGGGTTGACGATCACGTTCGCGTCATTCGACTGGCTCATGTCGCTCGAGCCGCACTGGTATTCCACGATTTACGGCGTTCTGATTCTCGGTGGGCAGGGGCTGTCGTCGCTCGCGTTTCTGATCATCATCGCGTGGTGGCTCAGTCAACGGCCGCCGCTCGACCGCATCGTCGTTCCCGCGCACTTTCACGACCTCGGCAACCTGATGCTCGCGTTCGTGATGCTCTGGGCGTACTTCTCCTTTTCGCAGTACCTGATCATCTGGGCCGGCAACCTGCCCGAAGAGATCGCGTGGTACCTGCACCGGCTGCATACCGGGTGGCGCGCGATCGGCGTCAGCCTGATGGCCTTCCACTTTGCCGTGCCGTTCGTGGTGCTGCTGTCGCGGACTGTGAAGCAGCACGGACGGACGCTCGCAATTGTGGCGGCGTGGATTCTGTTCATCCGGATCGTCGACCTGTTCTGGCTCATCGCGCCCGAGTTCCACACTGAGGGCGTGTCGGTGAGCTGGCAGGACCTCGTCCTGCCGCTGGCGATGGGATCGCTCTGGGTGGCGGCGTTCATCCGGCAGCTGCGCGGACGGCCCATTCTGCCCGTCCACGACCCCGAGTTCGACGAAACCGTTGGACGCATCATCGAGCGCGGTGCGCCGAGGACCGCGCACTGAACATGGCTGAAGTGCATCTGCCGCACGCGGGCGGGAGTCATCCCGATTCGCAGCACGAGACGAGCGACGTCAACCTGCGCGCCATTCTCGGCTTCCTCGTCGGACTGACAATCGCCTGCGTCTTCATCAATTTCGTCGTGTGGCTGCTGTTCACGTATCTGAACGTCCGCGAGTCGCGCCCGGTGACGCCGGACTTCCCGCTCGCGGTGCAGAAGGAGAACCGGCTGCCGCCCGCGCCGCGGCTGCAGCCGAACCCGCTCGAGAGTCAACTGCCGCGCGAAGCGCTGCAGCAGTTGCGGGACCAGGAGGATCGGGCTCTCAACTCATACGGCTGGGTCGATCAGAACGCGGGCGTCGTCAGGATTCCGATCGATCGGGCCATGAAGATGCTCGTCGAGCGCGGCGTGCCCGCCCGGGCGGAGAAGAAGTGAAGACGTCCTTTGTCACCTTTGTGTTCTGTGCGGTGGCGGCGACAGCCGCCGCGCAAATGACGGGCGCGCCGAGCGGCTACAAGCGCGAAGTCGGCATGCCCTCGTCGGCGATCCCGTCGCCGCTTCGGGAAATCGGATTCGACCAGCACATCGGCGAGACCATTCCCCTCGACATCGCCTTCCGCGACGAAGCGGGACAAACGGTCATGCTGCGCGACTTTTTCGGGCACCGGCCGGTCGTGATGGTCTTTGCGTATTACGACTGTCCGATGCTGTGCACGCAGGTCATCAACGGTCTCTCGTCCGCCCTCAAGGTGTTGTCGCTCGAGCCCGGCCAGGACTTCGAGATCGTCACGGTGAGCTTCAACCCGCGCGACACGCCGGCGGCAGCCACAGCCAAGAAGTCGATGTACCTCGAGCGCTACAAGCGTCCTGGTGCCTCGGCAGCGTGGCATTTCCTGAGCGGGGATCAGACCCAGATCGATCGCCTGACGAAAGCGGCGGGCTTCCGCTACGTCTGGGACACGCAGACGCAGCAGTTTGCGCATCCGACGGGCGTCATCGTGCTGACGCCGGACGGACGTCTGGCCAGGTACCTGTTCGGCATCGAGTATGGGCCTCGCGACCTGCGTTACGCGCTCGTCGAAGCTTCGGACGGCCGGCTCGGCAACACCGTCGATGCCCTGCTGCTCTATTGCTATCACTACGACCCGATGACCGGCCGCTACGGGTTGATCGTCATGCGCGCGATGCGCATCGCCGGCGCCGCAACGGTTCTTGCTCTCGGGACGTTCATTGTCGTCATGGTCCGCCGCGAGCGCACCGCCGCGAAAACGGTACGGAGAGCCGGATAGACATGCCTCCGCTGTTTCCAGAGCGCGCTTCGTCGATGGCGTATCGCGTCGACAACCTGTATTTCTTCCTGCTCGCGATTACGGCCTTCTTCGCGGTGCTCATCGCGGGGCTCATCGTCTTTTTCGCCGTGAAATACCGGCGCCGGTCCCCTGACGCGATCGGCGAGCAGATCCACGGCAACATGGCGCTCGAGCTGGCATGGACCGGCATTCCGTTCGTCATCGTCATGGTGATCTTCGTCTGGAGCGCCAGCGTGTTCTTCGCCATGGCCCATGCTCCCGACGAAACGCTGAACATTTACGTCGTCGGCAAGCAATGGATGTGGAAGTTCCAGCATCTCGACGGCCAGCGGGAAATCAACGAGCTGCACGTACCGGTCGGACGCGACATCAAGTTGATTACGACGTCCGAGGATGTCATCCACGACTTCTTCGTGCCGGCTTTCCGTGTCAAGGCCGACGTGATTCCGGGGCGGTTCGTGACGATCTGGTTCCGGCCGACGAGGCCGGGCCGCTATCAACTGTTCTGCGCCGAGTACTGCGGAACGAGGCATTCGCGCATGACGGGCGAAATCGTCGTCATGGAGCCGAGCGAGTTCCAGGCATGGATGAGCGGCGGCGCGCCCGAGGGGTCGCTGGCGTCGACCGGCCAGAAACTGTTCGCTGATTTCGCCTGCAACACCTGTCACCGCCCCGACGCGCAGGGCCGGGGACCGGTCCTCGACGGATTGTTCGGCAAACAGCAGGCGCTGCAGAACGGCCAGTCGGTCGCCGTCGACGAGGCGTACATCCGGGAATCGATTCTGAATCCGTCCGCGAAGATCACGGCCGGCTTCCAGCCCATCATGCCGACGTTCCAGGGCCTCGTTTCCGAGGAGCAGCTCCTGGCCTTGATCGAGTACGTGAAGTCGCTCTCGACGACCCCGCAGGAACCCGCCGCGCGGCCGCTTCCAGACGCTCCGGCGAAGGGCGAAACCACACCGTCGGTGAAGAAATAGATCAATGGCTACCCTGCTGTCTCCCCCACGCCACTACCTGAACGACGGCTACGGCATCAAGTCGTGGCTGCTGACGCGCGATCACAAGCGCATCGCCCTGCTGTATCTCGCGGGCGTCACGCTGTTCTTCTTCGTCGGCGGCGCGATGGCCGTGCTCATCCGCCTCGAGCTGGCCACGCCGGCCGGAGATCTCGTCACGGACGAAACCTACAACAAGCTGTTCACGATGCACGGCGTGATGATGGTGTTCTTCTTCCTCATCCCCGCCATCCCGGCCGTGCTCGGCAATTTCCTCGTGCCGATCATGATCGGCGCGAAGGACCTCGCGTTCCCCAAACTCAACCTGGCAAGCTGGTACATCTACATCATCGGCGGCCTGTTCACGCTGTATGCACTGGTCACCGGCGGTGTGGACACGGGATGGACGTTCTACACACCGTTCAGCACGGTGTCTTCGACGACGCAGGTGGTGCCGACGGCGCTTGGCATTTTCATCACCGGCTTCTCGTCGATCCTGACCGGATTGAATTTCATCGTCACCATTCACCGGATGCGCGCGCCGGGCATGACGTGGTTCCGGCTGCCGCTGTTCATCTGGTCGACCTACGCCACGAGCCTGATCAACGTCCTCGGCACGCCGGTCATCGCCATCACGATTCTCCTCGTTGCGGCCGAGCGCGTTCTGCACTTCGGATTCTTCGATCCCGCGGTCGGCGGCGATCCGGTGCTGTTCCAGCATCTCTTCTGGTTCTACTCGCATCCGGCGGTCTACATCATGATCCTGCCGGCCATGGGCGTCATCAGCGAGCTCGTCGCGGCCGGATGCCGGAAGCCGGTGTTCGGCTATAGCTTCGTGGCGTTCGCCAGTCTTGCGATCGCCGTGCTCGGGTTTCTCGTCTGGGGACACCACATGTTCGTCGCCGGCGAGTCCGTCTACTCGGCGATGATCTTCTCGATTCTCAGCTTCCTGGTCGCGATCCCGTCGGCCGTCAAGGTCTTCAACTGGACAGCGACGATGTACAAGGGATCGGTGTCGTGGGAGACGCCGATGCTGTACGCCTACGGCTTCATCGGTCTGTTCACGATCGGCGGGCTCACCGGACTGTTCCTCGCCGCAATCGCGGTCGACGTCCATGTCACCGACACCTATTTCATCGTCGCTCACTTCCACTACATCATGGTCGGCGGCACGATCATGGGTTATCTGGGCGGTCTGCATTACTGGTGGCCGAAGATCAGCGGCCGTCTCTATAACGAAGGGCTGGCGAAGATCGGGGCCGGCATCATCTTCATCGGTTTCAACCTGACGTTCTTTCCGCAGTTCGTCGTGGGATACCTGGGGATGCCGCGTCGCTACCACGCGTATCCGGCGGACTTCCAGGTACTGAATGTGCTGTCCTCGGCCGGCGCATCGATTCTCGGCGTCGGCTATCTGCTGCCGATGGTGTACCTGATGTGGTCGCTCCGCTACGGCCGTGTCGCGGGCTCGAATCCATGGGGCGCTGTCGGTCTCGAATGGACGACGACGTCACCGCCGCCGACCGAGAACTTTGCGCAGACGCCCGTCGTGGACTGGGAACCGTATCAGTATCCGGCGCCGGTGGAGACGCATGTTGCCTGAAGCCGTTCAACACGAGCACCATCCGGCGCTCGCGCATCAGTTCGAGTCGCTCGGGCAGCAGAAGGAAGCCGCCACGCTCGGCATGTGGCTGTTCCTGGTCACCGAAGTGCTGTTCTTCGGCGGTCTTTTCCTCGTCTACACGACGTACCGCAATCTGTATCCCGACGCGTTCGCGGCTGCGAGCCACGAGATGCTCGTGCTTGCGGGAACGATCAACACGGGCGTTCTCATCACCAGCAGCCTCACGATGGCGCTCGCCGTGCACGCCGCCCAGACGGGAAACCGCCGCCTGCTGATTGTGTTCCTCATCGTGACGATGGTCCTCGGCACCGTGTTCCTCGGCATCAAGGCATTCGAGTACTACACAGAATGGGAGGAACGTCACGTGCCGGGGCTGAACTACGCATTCGACCCGCGCTATTACCGCCACGCGCAGATCTTCTTCTCGCTGTACTTCCTCATGACTGGCCTGCACGCGTTGCACATGATCATCGGCCTCGGAATCATGTCGGTCATGCTGTGGTGGTCGGTGCGCGGCCGGATCACCCCTGAGTACTACAATCCGATCGAAATCTCCGGTCTCTACTGGCACTTCGTCGACATCGTGTGGATTTTTCTCTTCCCGCTCCTCTACTTGATCGGGCGGCATGCGCATGTGTAGCGCGAAGGCTTCAGCCGAGCGGTATGTCTGACCACATCGTTCCGACGCGGATCTACTACACGATCTTCGGCATCCTGATGCTCTGCACGTATCTGACCGTGCAGATTGCGTTCTTCGATCTCGGTATCTTCAACACCGTCGCGGCGCTGACGATTGCGGTATTCAAGGCCGTGCTGGTCGTCCTGTTCTTCATGCACGTGAAGTACTCGACGCGGCTGACGTGGGCGGTCGTCATCGGCAGCGTCTTCTGGCTCGCGATCCTTCTGGCGCTTACGCTCACCGACTACACGACGCGCGTGTGGCAGACATTCGGATAGTCCTCGCCGCGGTGCTCGCCGCGGCGCTGGCCCGCCCGGCGCACGCGCAGTCGGTAGCGGTCGGCATCGAGGTTGCGCGCGACCGGTTCACCTACCATTTCGACAATCCGTCCGCATTCGACACGCCGCAGCTGGTGCCGCATTTCTTCGAGCAGAGCTACGTTGCCGACAACGTCTGGCTGGTCGGCTCGCTGAAGTACGTCGCGGGCCTTCCCTGGGAGACGAGCGCCGCGGCCACGCTCGACCGGACGGCGCCCGCAACGGACTACGACACCTTCTTCAACCCCGACGGCGCCATCATCGTTGCCGGCACCAGCGGCGATGCCGTGATTCACTCGTTCCGGGTAAGCCAGCGCGTGGAGCTTGGAAGGGCGGGACCCGTCACGTTCGTCGCCGGATATCTGCTGAGAATGGACCGCGCCGACTTCCTCGTCGGCCACAAGACGGTGGAGCGCAACGGGCGGATCGTCGACGCTTTCGACGTCACGACGCCGGAGAAGACGTCGTCGCTCGTTCAGGAGTTTGTGTTCGGCGCGCTGGCCGAGAAGGCGATCGGATCGGGCTGGCGACTCGGATTCGGCGGCGAGGCGGCGCCAACAACCACCGGAAGGCTGACGATCGAGCTGCCCGACAAGTATCCGGGGCAGCGTTTCCTGTTCTCGGCGAATGCCCTGATGGGGACGGCACGGGTGACCGTCAGCCGCTTGAACCGTCAACGCTTCGAAGTGACCATCGAGGCGGCCGGCGCGAGAGGGTATGCATCCGAGAACTCCCTCTCGCGCCGACAAGTGGGCGTCAGGTTCGCCCTTCTGTTTCCCTGACAACGCTCAAACGTCGAACCGATCGAGATTCATCACCTTGTTCCACGCCGCGGCGAAGTCGCGCACGAACTTCTCCCGCGCGTCGTCGCACCCGTACACCTCGGCCAGCGCGCGGAGCTCTGAATTCGAGCCGAACACCAGATCGACGCGGCTTCCCGTCCATCGAACCGCACCGGTCTTCCGATCGCGGCCCTCGAACGTCTCGGCCGCTTCGGATGTCGGACGCCACTCCGTGTCCATGTCCAGGAGGTTCACGAAGAAATCGTTGGTCAACGTGCCCGGCCGTTTCGTCAACACGCCCACATTCGCCTGACCGGCGCCTGCGCCAAGCGCGCGCATTCCCCCGACCAGGACGGTCATCTCGGGAGCGCTCAGGGTGAGTCTGAAGGCTCGCTCGACGAGCAGATGTTCGGCAGGCACGTGGTGGCCTTCGCCGACGAAATTGCGGAAGCCGTCGGCGTCCGGCTCGAGCACGGCGAACGATTCGACATCCGTCTGCTCCTGCGAAGCATCTGTACGCCCCGGCGTGAAGGGCAGCTGAACGTCGACGCCACCGGCCTTTGCGGCTCTCTCAACCGCGGCACACCCGCCAAGCACGATCACGTCGGCCAGCGACACTCTCTTCTTCCCGCCAGCTTGTGCGTCGTTGAAGTCCTTCTGCACCTTTTCGAGCGCCTTGAGCGCCTTTGCGAGCTCGGGCGGATTGTTGACCTTCCAGTCCTTCTGCGGGGCCAGGCGGATTCGGGCGCCGTTCGCACCGCCGCGCTTGTCGGTGCCGCGGAACGATGAAGCCGCTGCCCAGGCCGTGGAAACCAGCTGCGAAACCGACAGCCCCGAGGCAAGAATCGCGTTCTTCAGCGCGGCGATGTCCTTCGCGTCGACCATCTGGTGGTCGATCGCCGGAACAGGGTCCTGCCACAACTGCGGCGTCTTCGGAACTTCTGGGCCGAGATAGCGGGAAATCGGACCCATGTCGCGGTGTGTGAGTTTGAACCAGGCTTTCGCGAATGCGTCCGCGAACTCCTGCGGGTGTTCGTAGAAGCGGCGGGAAATCTTTCCGTACGCGGGGTCGAACCGCAGGGCGAGGTCTGTCGTCAACATGCCGGGCGCGGTCGTCTTCGTTCGATCGTGCGCGTTCGGCACCGAGCCTGCGCCTGCGCCGTTCTTCGGCTTCCACTGTTTGGCGCCTGCCGGGCTGGTGGTCAATTCCCACTCGTATTCGAAGAGGTGCTTGAAGAAGTCGTGCCCCCATTTCGTCGGAGTCGTCGTCCAGGTGACCTCGAGGCCACTCGTGATGGCGTGCGTGCCCACGCCGGTTTCGTAGCTGCTCTTCCACCCGAAACCCTGCTCCTCGAGATTGCCCCCTTCCGGTTCGCGCCCGACGTGCGTCGCTGGACCCGCGCCGTGCGTTTTGCCGAAGGTGTGGCCGCCGGCGATGAGCGCGACCGTCTCATCGTCGTTCATGGCCATCCGCCGGAAGGTTTCGCGAATGTCGCGCGCCGCCGCCAGAGGATCGGGGTTGCCGTTGGGCCCCTCCGGATTGACGTAGATGAGACCCATCTGCACCGCGCCCAACGGGTTGGCGAGCTGCCTGTCGCCGCTGTAACGCTCGTCGCCGAGCCACGTGGTTTCCGACCCCCAGTTGACGTTCTCAGGCTCCCAGCGATCTTCACGCCCGCCGCCGAACCCGAACGTCTTGAAGCCCATCGACTCGAGCGCCACATTTCCCGTCAGCACCATCAGGTCCGCCCACGAGATCTTCCGGCCGTACTTCCGTTTGATTGGCCAGAGCAGCCGGCGTGCCTTGTCGAGGTTTGCGTTGTCGGGCCAGCTTCCGAGAGGGGCGAAGCGGAGCATTCCCGAGCCGGCGCCGCCGCGTCCATCGTGAATCCGGTACGTTCCGGCGCTGTGCCAGGCCATGCGGATGAACAGCGGACCATAGTGGCCAAAATCCGCCGGCCACCAGTCCTGCGACTTCGTCATCACCGCCTCGATGTCCTTCTTCAACGCCGCGAGATCGAGCGACTTGAACTCGGCGGCATAGTCGAAGCCGCTTCCCATCGGATCGGCGGCAGGCGGGTTGTCATGCAGAACATTCAGATTCAGCTGGTTCGGCCACCAGTCGCGGTTCGAGGTGCCTGTGTGCGCTTTGCCCGAGAAGGGGCATTTCTGCTCGTTTTCCATGTTGTCAGTCCTGCGTTGTCTACTTTGTGTGCTTGCGTTGTCGGGATCGTCTGCCGCGCGTCGCCGGCGATCCATGGTTGACGTCCGGATGGCGCTGCGTCTGCGGGACGGCGCGCGACGGCTTGCGGGAACGACCGAGGCAGTCCGGACAGCGGCCCCAGTACGCAACTTCGGCTTCGTCGATTTGATATCCCTTGTCGTCTGACGCCGTCAGGCATGGCGCCGAGCCGGATGCGCAATCGACGTCGACCACCCGGCCGCATATTCGGCAGATCAAGTGATGGTGGTTGTCGCCGACGCGATCTTCAAAGCGCGCCGGCGAACCTGCCGGCTGTATGCGCCTGACGAGCCCCTCCGTGACCAGCAATCCGAGGGCGTCGTATACCGACTGAACCGAGATCGCTCCGATGTCGCCGCGGACCACCTCAGCGACCGAGTCGGCGGTGATGTGCGGATGATCGGACACCGCCCTCAGGACCGCCAATCGCTGCGCCGTCACCTGTATGCCGCGCCGGCGGAGGAGCTCGGTCGGATCGGCCCGCATGCAAAAGAGGATATATCAATTATTGGAATGATTCCAAATTCGTCATACGTCATACTGTTCCTGTTTGGAGCGGCCCACCCTCGAAGAAACGATCGCGCACCTCGAGCGCGCGCAGCAGGTCGCGCATATCGGCAGCTGGGTTCTGGACCTCGCCGGATCCGAAAGCCTCGTGTGGTCCACTGAGACCCACCGCATCTTTGGCATCTCGCCGGATCGGTTCGAGGGAACACTGACGGCGTTCTACCGGTTCGTCCACACCGACGATGTGGAACGGCTGCGGACGGCGGTCAGGCAGGCGGCCGCGCAGACAGCCGGTGTTCCGCTCGACGTCGAGCACCGCATCGTCCGTCCGGATGGAACGACCCGCTGGGTGCACGAAAGGGCCGACGTTGCCCGCGACGAATCCGGACGGGCGGTTCGGATGATAGGGACCGTCCAGGACACGACCGATCGACGGAACCTCGAAGAGCAGCTCCGACAGCTTCAGAAAATGGAGGCGATAGGCCGGCTCGCCGGCGGCATCGCCCACGACCTGAACAACGCGCTGACGGCGATCGCCGGCTACGCGGAGCTCGCGCTCGGCATTCTCGACGCCGGACATCGCGCGCGGCCCGACGTCGAAGAGGTTCGTCGCGGCGCCGAGCGCGCGGCGTCCGTCACCCGGCAGCTGCTGGCCTTCAGCCGCAAGCAACTGTTCGAGCCAAAGCGGTTCGAGCTCAACGAAACGACCGCGAACATGGCGCGGATGCTCGCGCGCATTCTCGGGACGGGTATTCGCGTCACCACGCGATTGTCGGAGGCCGCGCTCCCCATCATGGGCGATCCCGGCCAGATCGAACAGGCGATCCTGAACCTTGCGCTGAACGCCAAAGACGCGATGCCCGGCGGCGGCGATGTCATCCTCGCGACCGCGATCGAGGAGGTCGACGAGGCCACGGCCGGCTCGCGACTTCCAATGCCTGCCGGGCGCTACGCCGTTCTCCGCGTGATCGACAACGGCGCTGGAATGTCGTCCGAAACACGGGCCAGGGCGTTCGAGCCGTTCTTCACGACCAAAGGCGTCGGTAAGGGAACCGGGCTTGGACTGTCGATGGTGTACGGCACCATGAAGCAGAGCGGCGGTTTCGCGTTCGTCGAATCCGTCATCGGACACGGAACGACCGTCGAGCTGTACTTTCCTCCGGCCCCGGCGGTGGCGGCGCCTCGAGCCTCGGCGCGGGAGCCGAGAGGACCGGAAACGCTGCTCGTGGTAGAGGACGAGTCCGCCGTGCGCAACCTTGTCGCCTCGACGCTCAAGCGCGAGCCGCTGAAGGTCCTCGTCGCGACTTCTGCGGAGGAAGCGCTGGATATCGCGGCTGCGCATGAGGGGCCGATCGACCTGCTCCTGACCGACGCGATCATGCCGGGGCGGAGCGGAATCGACCTGGCGCGCATGCTCCTCGAGAAACGACCCGGTCTACGGGTCATCATTATGTCGGGATACACATCCGACACGATCGGATTGACCGAGCTGCCGCAGCCGGTCGATCTGCTGCAGAAACCGTTCTCCCCTTCCGATCTCCGGCGACGCATCCGCGAGGCGCTGGACCGCTGATGGGCGTCTTTGCGCATTTCATCAAGTGGCGTCTCGGGTTTGCCGCCGCCGAGGCAGTCACATCGCCCGGAGAAGCCGATTGCCTGACACGCCACGCGCGCGGCAAAAAGCGGCTCGCCGAAATTGGCGTGTGGGAGGGTGGCACGACGAAACGACTGCGCTCCGCAATGGCTCCGGACGCAACGCTCTATGCCGTGGATCCCTTTTTTCCGGGACGCCTTGGATTCAGCACGCACCGCGTGATTGCGACGAGCGAGGTCGCCACGCTTTCGAACGGGACGATCGTCTGGATCCGCAAAACGGCGAAGGACGCCGCCTCGGATCCAGCGGTGATGGCGGTCGCCTCGTCCGGTGGATTCCAATTCGTCTTTCTCGATGCGCTGCATACGTACGAGGGGCTGCGCGAGGACTGGACGGCATGGTCGCCGCTTGTCGAACCCGGCGGCGTCATCGCAATCCACGACAGCCGGGCTCATCCAGGCGGACACACCGAAGAAGTCGGCGGGGTCCGCTTCACGAATGACGTGATCCTGAAAGATGGGCGGTTCGACGTCGCCGAAGCGGTCGACTCGCTGACGGTGTTATCGCGAAAACGGCGGTAACGCCGGCTTCACGCCGTCCGGCAGCGGCGTGCGCGCGGTGTTCATCACCATCGCCAGCATCGTGTAGTAGCCGGTAATCCCGAGCGCGTCGACGACTCCGGCCTCGCCGAACTTTCCGACCGCTCGCGCGTACGTCGCGTCGCTGACACTCTGGTTGCGCACGATCTCGTCCCACAGCGCGTACAGAACGTCCTGTTCGTCGTTCATCCCGTCCGGGCGCCGGCCATCGGCGACGGCCGCGACGATCTCCCGGCTGACGCCCGCCTGCAACGCCAGCGGCGCGTGCGCGTTCCATTCGTACTGCTGTGTCCATCGGCGCGCCGTCAACAGGATCAGAAACTCGCTGAGCCGCGGCGGCAACGTGCTCCGGAATCTCAGGTAGTCGCCCATGGCGCGCGCGCGGTTCATGACCTCGGGGCTGCGCAGCATCGGGACGAATGGCCCGCTCACGTCCGCATTCCGCGCCGCCCGGAATTCGTCTACGGCGCGCCGCTGGGTCTCGGTGAGCCGGTCCTGGGGAATCGGTGGCATCCGGTCCTGTGCGGCGGCGGATCCGGCCATGAGCCAGCAAGCAAGCAACACGGGGAAACGCATAGAATCTCCGTGCGTATGTTGAACGATTTCCGCTATGCGTGGCGGTCTTTGTTGCGCCAGCCGACGTTTACCGGCGTGGCCGTTCTGACGCTGGTGCTCGGCATCGGCACGAACACCGCCATCTTCAGCGTAATCAAGGCGGTTCTGCTCAATCAGCTGCCCTACCTGGAGCCATCGAGGCTCGTCGTCGTATGGGAGCAGAACCCTGACGGTAACCGGGATCTCGTCGCACCGCTCACCTATGTCGACTGGCGCGATCAGACGCGATCGCTCGAATCCCTGACGGCGTTTCGGCAGCTGCGGTACGCATTCGCCGGGGCCGGCGAGCCGCTGGACGTTCCGAGCGTCCGGGCGACGCCGAGCCTCTTCGGGCTCCTCGGCGCGAATGCAGCGCTGGGCCGCACATTCACATCGGAGGAGGGCGAGTTCGGCAGGGATCGCGTGGCCGTGATCAGCCGCGCGTTCTGGCAAAGACATTTCGGCGGCTCGCCGTCGATCGTCGGCCGCACGATTCAGCTGGACGCTCAGCCGTACGTCGTCGTCGGCGTCATGTCCGCGGAGTTTGATTTTCCGCCCGGCGCCAATACGGACGTCTGGACCCCGCTCAGCTTCGATCCCAATGACGCTCACGGCCGATCGCGCAAGGCACGTTCGCTCAACGTCGTGGGCCGCATCGCCGGACGCGCATCCGTTGAACAGTCGCAGCGCGAGATGACGCTGATTGCATCGCGACTCGGCTCGGCGTATCCCGACAGCAACGCGGGATGGGGCGCCCGCGTGGTTTCTGCGCAGGACGAACTGGTGACGACCGTGCGGCCGGCGCTGCTGTTGATTTCCGCCGCCGTCGGCTTTCTGCTGTTGATTGTGTGCGCCAACGTCGCCAACCTGATCCTCGCGCAGCTGTCGCGGCGGCGGACCGAGATCGCCGTCCGCGCCGCTCTCGGTGCGGGACGCTGGCAGCTGGCGCGCCAGGTGCTGGCGGAAAGCACGATCCTCGCCGGAGCCGGCTGCGCCATCGGGCTCTTCGTCGCGTTTGCCGGCGTCCGCTACGTCCACGCGCTTCCGGAAGGCAGCCTGCCGCGGATGGCGGACGTCCGCCTGGATTCGGGAGTCCTCCTGTTTGCGATCGCGGTGTCCGCTCTCACAGTGGCGGTGTTCGGCGTCGCCCCGGCGCTGTATGCTGCCCGCGCCGGCCTGAGCGACACCGCGCACGCGTTCGGCGGCGCTTCACGCCCCGGGAGTCAGCGCGTCCTCGGCGCGCTCGTGGTTGTCGAGGTCGCGCTCGCGCTGATGCTGCTCGTCGGCGCGGGGTTGATGATTCGCAGCTTCGCGACGCTGATGCGCGTGTCGCCGGGTTTCGAGCCGCGCAACCTGCTCGCCGTCCAGGTGTACCTGCCGCAGGCCAAATACAAGACTGGTGCCGATCGGACGCGGTTCTACGCCGACGCGCTCCAGCGGATCGGCTCGCTTCCGGGCGTGCTGTCCGCCGCCGCGGTCAGCGCGCTGCCCATGTACCCGGTCGGGATCGACTTCGCGCTGCCGTTCACCATCGACGGCGCGTCCGCGCCCTCCAACGGCGAAGAGCCGCGCGCCGACATCCGCATCGCCACCCCACGCTACTTCGAGACGATGAAGATGTCGCTGCTGCGCGGTCGGGTCATCGACGATCGCGACCGCCAGGGAATGCCTGGAGCGATGGTCATCAACGAGACGATGGCGAAGCGGTACTTCGGCGGAGACGATCCGCTGGGCAAGGTCGTCAAGAACCCGCACGGCAAAGCTGAAGTCGTCGGCATCGTTGCGGACGTCAAGCACTACGGGCTCGACGGTCCCGCGCGCGCCGAGCTGTTCATGCCAGCCTGGCAGAACCCGCTGAACGGGATGGCGCTCGTCGTCCGGACGGCATCCGACCCGAAGCTGTTCATCGAGCCAATCCGGCGCGCGATTCTTGCCGTCGACGCCGAGCAGCCGATCTTCGACAGCAGCCCGATGGTGGACGTCGTCGCCCGTTCGGTCTTCCTGCCGCGGATCAGCATGCTGCTGCTCTCGGCGTTCGCTGCGTCGGCGCTCCTGCTCGCGATCGTCGGCATCTATGGCGTTGTCTCGTACGCCGTCACCCAGCGGACCCGCGAGCTCGGGGTCCGGATGGCGCTGGGCGCCGATTCCGCGACGACCGTTCGGCTCGTGCTGGGCCGGAGCATGGCGCTCGTTCTCGGCGGTACCGTCTGCGGGGTGATCGTGTCGGCGGGTCTGACGCGCCTGCTTGGGCGGCTGCTCTACGGGGTGAGTCCTCTGGATCCGCTCGTGTTCGTGGGCGTGTCGACGCTGCTGGCGGGCGCTGGACTGGTGGCCAGCCTCATTCCGGCGCGGCGCGCCACGAAGGTCGACCCCATCGTGGCGCTCCGCGTCGACTGACGCATGTCGATTCGCGCGTTCAGCGCTTCAAGCTGACTTTCTGCACGCGCCAGTTCGTCAGCTCGCCGATCCACAGCTCGTTCTCGCTGCGGCAGTCGATCGCGTTGACCATGCCGAATTCCTTCGGCAGCTTGCCCGCGCGTCCGAACTTGCCGACGATCCGCCCGTCCAGCTCCAGCTTGTAGATTTCGCCGTTGTCGAGCGTCTCGGGATCGTTGGAGTTCGAGCTGTAGAGATACTGGTGCGAGCCCGGCGAGATGCAGATCGCATAGGGCGTGCCGATGCCTGTGATCTGCGATTTCACGTTGCCATCGCCGTCGAACACCTGGATCCGCTTGTTCCCGGCATCGGCCACAAACACGTTGCCCTGCGCGTCGAGCGCGATGCCATGCAGTGAGGTGAACTGACCGGGATCGCTGCCTCGCGCCCCCCAGGACTTGATGAAGTGTCCGTCCTTGTCGAACTTTGCCACACGCGCGTTGCCGTTCGGGTTGACGCCATCGGCAACGTACACGTCTTTCCAGCACATTGGGATCCTAAGCTTAGAATTCCACGTGGACAAGTTGTCGCG
>JADMIO010976104.1_pt1 | contig 72840 bp, 63 predicted proteins | sample 8958161 | NCBI WGS metagenome assembly JADMIO01 (sample SAMN16585339, study PRJNA669376) | soil metagenome | isolation source: Crop rotation soil | place: USA: Cullars Rotation, Alabama | collected 2011 | reverse complement strand
CCGCGACTTCAAGTCACGTGAATTCCAAGCTTCGGATCCCACTGTGCTGGAAAGCGCGGCCGGCTGCAGAACCGGCGCGACATCGCGCGCGCGGCGCTCGAGCTGCCGGCGACGTTCTACGCGTTCGATCTGCTCGCGCTCGGGCCGGCCGATCTACGCGACGTACCGCTGCTGGAGCGGAAAGCGCTCCTGCGACGCCTCATCCCGCCGGCCGGTCCGCTGCGCTTCTCGGACCACGTCGTCGAGCAGGGCGAGGCGCTGATGGCGCGCGTGGGCGAGATGCGGCTGGAGGGGATCGTCGCCAAGCGCGCCGACTCGAAGTACGTGAGCGGCCGGTCCAAGTCGTGGTACAAGATCCCCGCGCTGCACACGGACGACTTCGTCGTGGTCGGCTTCACCGACCCGGCACGCGGCCGTCCGGGTTTCGGCGCGCTGCATCTCGCACGGTACGTCGGCGAGACGCTGACCTGGATCGGCAGCGTCGGGACGGGCTTCACCGACAAGGCGCTGAACGAGATCCGCGCCGACCTCGACGCCCTCGAGGACGCGTCGATCCGTGAAACGATCGCCGGTGCGCCGAAGCTGAAGGGAAGCCACTGGGTGCGTCCCGAGCTGGTCGCCGAGGTCCAGTTCAAGGACATCACGACGGACGGCATGGTGCGACACGGCGTCTTCCACCGCCTGCGCGACGACAAGCGGGCCGGGGAGTGTCGCGTCGAGAGCCCGGAGGACGACGTCCGCATCGAGGACGCTGGCGCCGCGGCGGACGATGGCGCGGACGAATCGGAGAACGCCGCGCTGGCCGAGCCCGCACCGATCGCCGAGCCGGCCGCGCGCGAGATCAAGTTCACCAACCTCGACAAGGTCTTCTGGCCGGACGACGGCTTCACCAAGCGCGACCTGATCGAGTACTACCGGGCGATCTCGCCCTGGCTGCTCCCCTATCTGGCGGACCGGCCGCTCGTGCTGACGCGCTACCCGGACGGCATCAAGGGGAAATCCTTCTATCAGAAGGATGCGCCGTCGTGGGTGCCCGACTGGATCCGGACGGTGACCGTCTGGAGCGGCAGCTCGGAGCGCGAGCTCAACTACTTCGTCGCGGAGGACGTGGACACGCTCCTCTATCTGGCGAATCTCGGCACGATCCCGCTGCACATCTGGCACAGCCGCGTCGCGACGATCGGCCAGCCCGACTGGTGCCTGCTCGACCTGGACCCCAAGGACGCGCCCTTCACGCACGTCGTCGAGATCGCGCTCTTCCTGCACGAGCTCTGCGACGAGCTCGGCCTCCCGCACTACGTGAAGACGTCGGGCTCGTCCGGGCTGCACATCCTCGTGCCGCTCGGCCGGCAGATGACGTACGACCAGTGCGTCACGCTCGGCGAGCTGATCGCGCGCATGGTGGTGAAGAAGCTGCCCAGGATCGCGACCATCGAGCGCACGATCCGGCAGCGCGGCGGCAAGGTCTACATCGACTACCTGCAGAACCGGCACGGGCAGCTGATGGCGTCGCCCTTCAGCGTGCGAGAGAAGAAGGGCGCGACCGTGTCGACGCCGCTGCGCTGGAAAGAGGTTGGCCCGAAGCTTTCGCTCGCGGATTACACGATCGAGAACGTGCCGGCGCGGATGAAGGCTCTTCGCGGCGCGGATCCGCTCGCACCCGTGCTTTCAGAGCGGCCGGATCTGCTTTCGGCTTTGGAGAAGCTGATGGCGCGCGTGGGGTGAGCCCCAGCTTTATCCGACGCTCCGGGATCGGGGGGACTTCTCCTCCGACTCCGTCGCTAATCGTTCGTCCGCTGCTATCCCGGCTCGCGTCCCTTCTCGCTGGTTCGCGGGCTGATTCGCCCCCTCCCACCCCGCAGCACCCACCGAATCGATTCCGGGCTACGCTCCTCCGCTCCGGAGAAGTCCCCCGACCCTGCGCTGCGGAGTTGCTAGGGCAGGGCGCGTGCACTTCGCTGGAAGCGCTTGAGGCGGCCGCGTCCGGCATTCAGCGCGGTTGGATCGTAGAGCATCAGCAGCGAGCGAGCAGACGAAGGCGTCGTCGGCCTTCGATCGTCAGCGCGAAGCGAGCGTGGAAGGCCGCGCGAGACGAGCGACGCGTCACCGCGAGCGAGCGAGGCGAAGCGGGGGGCCGTCGAACGCAGGGCGAACGGATCGCAGAGAAGGCGGGCGGCGCGGGCGCGCTGCGGCGGGGCCTCGGCGCGCACGGCGAGCGACAGGCGAGCCAAGCGCCGGAGCGAGGCGAGAGCAAGGCTCTCGCCGATGCGATGCCCCGCCGCAGCGCGCCCGCGCCGCCCGCCGACGATACCGAGCGGTTAAACGCCTAGTAAGTCCCGAACGGCCGACGAACCTCCGTGACCTTGATCGTCACGTCGCGATCGCCCGTGTTGCACAACGACTTCGGCGCGAGCGACCCCTTCACGATGGCCTGGTCGCCCTCTTTGAGTCCCTTCATGTCGCCGGAGAGGAAGTAGAACTCGCCGCCTTCCGCTTCCATCACCGCGCACTTGCCGGCGCCCTCACGCAGCACGCCCTGGCGCGAGATGTTGCCATCGGCGTCGGTGACCTGGAAGCCGCTCGAGACCGCGAGCGGCTTGAAGTAGAAGTCGAGCACGATGAGCATGTGCGGCCGGTTCGACTCGGCCCAGGTCGGGATCCGGATCGTGTCGGTGAACTCACCCTGCGGGGTGGTCAGGATCTCGTCGAGCACCTCGAAGCCCACGCGCTGGGCGCCGACGCCGAGGCGCACGGGCGTGATCGCGGGCAGGTACTGCCACCGGACCGAGACCTTGGTCCCTGGAGGCCCGCTCTGCGGGTTGAACGTCGCGATGCGGTACGCGAAGGAATCCGCCACCGCGCGGGTGTTCACCCTCTCGCGCGCGCTGGGGGCGTCCTGCCCGGAGGCGTGCCGGGGCGCGGCGACCGCCAGCACGGCGAGCGTCGGAACGACGAGGGAAAGGAGCCGGGACCGGAATCGGGGCGTCATGGCTGCCTCCGTCCTGAAAGTGGCCGGGGAGCAGGGCGTGTGAATGCGGGAGGGAGTCAAGGTTACCACGGCGGACACGGCCCGCCAACTAGCTCGCCAACCGGGCTGCAACCCGGCCCCGGGCCACCGCTGTCCAAGAACGGTCACCCCATCCTCCGCGGACCCATCCGATGAGCAACCTCAAGCTCGCCCTCCGCACCCTCCTCCGGACCCCGTTCGTCACGTCGGTCGCGGTCCTCTCGCTGGCGCTCGGCATCGGCGCCAACGCGGCGATCTACACGATCCTGGACCGGATCCTGGTCGCCTCGCTCCCCGTGAAGGACCCGGCCCGGCTCGCGAACCTGTCCGCGCCCGGTCCCAAGCCCGGCTCGCAGTCGTGCACCAACGCGGGCGACTGCGACGTGGTGTTCTCCTATCCGATGTACCGCGACCTGGAGAAGTCGCCCGCCGGGTTCGAGGGGCTCGCCGCGCACCGCGCCTTCGACGCGAACCTGTCGATGCGCGACCGCACCCTCAAAGGCGACGGGATGATGGTGTCGGGCTCGTACTTCCCGGTGCTGGGCGTGCAGCCGCAGCTCGGGCGGATGCTCTCGACGGACGACGACGGCGCGCCGGGAGAGCACCCCGTGGCCGTCCTCGGCCACGACTTCTGGCGGCAGGAGCTCGGCGCGGATCCGGGCGTGCTGAACCAGACGATCACGGTCAACGGACGACCGTTCACGATCGTCGGCGTCGCGCCGGCCGGCTTCGTCGGCACGACGCTCGGCACCCGGCCGGCCGTCTACGTCCCGATCTCGATGCGCTCGGTCGTCGAGACCTACTTCGCCGAGAAGGAGTTCGAGAACCGCCGCAGCTACTGGGTCTACGTGTTCGGCCGGCTCAAGCCGGGCCTCTCGGTCCAGCAGGCCGCGAGCCCGCTCAACACGATCTACCAGCCGATCGTGAACGACGTCGAGGCGCCGCTGCAGAAGAACATGACCGCGCCGACGCTGGCGCGCTTCCGCGCCAAGCTCGTGCAGGTCGAAGAGGGTCGCCGCGGCCAGAGCTCGATGCAGAAGGACGCGAAGACGCCGCTCACACTCCTGCTCGCGATCACCGGCCTGGTGCTGCTGATCGCGTGCGCGAACATCGCCAACCTGCTGCTGGTGCGGGGCGCGGGCCGCATGCAGGAGATGGCCATCCGCGCGTCGCTCGGGGCGGGCCGCTCGCGGATGATCGGGCAGCTGCTCACCGAGTCTCTGCTGCTCTCGGTGCTCGGGGGGCTCGCGAGCCTGGCCGTCGCGCACTGGACGCTCGAGGGCATCGCGCGGATCATGCCCCCCGATCTCGTGTCGAGCCTCGAGGGTCTGACGCTGAGCCGCGGAGCGATCCTGTTCGCGGCCGTCCTCGCGGTCGGGACCGGCGTCCTGTTCGGGCTCTACCCGGCGCTGCACAGCACGCGTCCCGACCTCGTCACGATGCTCAAGTCGACCACCGGCCAGGCGTCGTCGCGCGCGGCGACGCGGTTCCGCACGACGCTGGCGACCGCGCAGATCGCGCTGTCGATGGTGCTGCTGATGGCGGCGGGGCTGTTCCTGAAGAGCCTGCTGAACCTCACGCACGAGAACCTGGGCATGAAGCCCGATCATCTCGTGCAGTTCGGCATCTCGCCCATGCTGAACGGCTACGACTCGATCCGGAGCCTGCAGCTCTTCGAGCGCACCGAGCAGGAGCTCGCGGCGATCCCCGGCGTCACCGGCGTGACCGCTTCGATGATTCCGATCCTGACCGGCAGCAACTGGGGATCGGACATCCACGCCGAGGGCTACGAGCACCTCCCCGACGCCAACACGAGCGCGAACTTCAACCGCATCGGTCCGGCGTACTTCAGCACGCTGGGGATTCCGCTCGTCGCGGGCCGCGAGTTCGACGCGTCGGACGGCACGACCGGGGAGAAGGTGGCGGTCGTCAACGAGGAGTTCACCCGGAAGTTCGGGCTGGGCTCGGGCGGCGCCGCGCTCGGCAAGATGATCTCCGACCACGGCGAGGACCTCGACACGCGCATCGTGGGCGTCGTGCAGAACACGAAGTACAGCGAGGTGAAGAACAAAGTCCTGCCGCTCTTCTTCTATCCTTATCGGCAGGACTTCTCGCTCGGCTTCCTGACGTTCTACGTGCGGACGGCCGGCGACCCCGAAGCGATCGTGAAGGCCATCCCGCCGGTGATGAAGCGCCTCGATCCGAATCTGCCGGTCGAGAAGCTCGGCACGTTCGAGGAAACCGTGCGGCAGAACATCTACAGCGAGCGGATCATCAGCACGCTGTCCGCTTCGTTCGCCGCGCTCGCGACCCTACTCGCGGCCATCGGCCTCTACGGCGTGCTCGCGTACTCGGTCGCGCAGCGGACGCGGGAGATCGGGCTGCGCATGGCGCTCGGCGCGGGCGCCGCGCGCGTGCGGCGGCTCGTGCTGGGCCAGGTGACGCGGATGCTCGTCTTCGGCGGCATCGTCGGCCTCGTCGGCGCGCTGCTCGTCGGCCGCGCGGCGCAGTCGCTCCTGTTCGGCCTGCAGGGACACGACCCGGCCGTCGTCGTCGCGGTCACCGTGCTGCTGTCCGCGATCGCGCTCGGCGCCGCGTATCTGCCCGCCCTGCGCGCCTCCCGCGTCGAGCCGATGCAGGCGCTCCGCCACGAATGATCCAAGCAGCGATATGACAAGGCCTTAGACGGTCGGCCGAAGCACAGCCTCCACTGCGGAAAACCCCACTCCTGGCCCGGACGGTGCACCCACCGGGTAGCAGGAGTGGGGTTCGTCTTTGCGGGGAGGTCGAGATGAGCACGAAGGCTCGAGGCGACGCTGCGCGTCGCACGGATGACCAGTGGAGGAACCAGCATCCGGGTGCTGGAGAGCAGACCGGCGAAGCGCTCGGCGGAGTCGGCGGGACGCTCGCGGGCGCCGCGATCGGCGCCGCCGGTGGTCCGATCGGGATGATCCTCGGCGGACTCGCGGGCGCGTTCGGCGGCTGGTGGGCCGGCGAGAAGGCGGGTCGCGCGGCCGAGGACGCCGAGCGGCACCACGACGTCTATCACGGCCACTGGGAGCGCCTCGCGTATCCGGATCTGGACTGGGATACCGCGCGCGTCGGCTACGGCGTCGGGCACGCCGCCGGAATGAACCCCGGCTACGCGAATCTCCCGTTCGAGGAGATCGAGTCCGACCTGCGCCGCGGCTGGACCTGGAAGGATCAGGACTACGAAACGATGCGGCCCTACGTGCGGCACGCATACGAGCACAGCGCGCGCACCGCATCGACCCACGAGCCCAAGCCCAGCCGATGAAATCGGAACGCGGGAAGCGCCGGCGGATCAACCGGCTGCTCGACAGCCGCGAAGGCCGGCTCGCGCTCGCGGGCCTGGTCGGCGTCGGCACGGGCGTGGGCGCGTTCGGGATGTCGCAGCACCACGCGCCGATCGCGCGGCCGGTCTACCACGACCCGGTCAAGCAAGCCGTCGCCGCGACCATGGTCGAGCGCCTGGCGGGCCGCGGGTGGGACCTGCCGAACATCGATCACGAGCGAGTGGACTTCTGGGTCGACCGCTTCACCAACGACCCCGACATGCACGCAAAGCTCGAGGGCTTCCTGTCCCGCGCGGGGCAGTACGCGCCGATGATCTCGATCAAGCTCGAGGAGCAGGACATGCCGCACGACCTCGTGTTCCTGGCGATGATCGAGTCGGGCTTCGACCCCACGGCCTACTCGGCAGCGCACGCCGCCGGGCTGTGGCAGTTCGTCGCGGAGACCGGGAAGCGCTACGGGCTCACCGTGAACTCGGAGGTCGACGAGCGGAAGCTCCCCGAGAAGGAGACGGACGCGGCGCTCCAGTACCTGAAGCAGCTGCACGACCGCTTCGGCTCCTGGTACCTGGCGGCGGCCGCGTACAACACGGGAGAGAACCGCGTCGGGCGGATCATGCGCGAGGTCACCGGCTCGGAGCGCGCGACCAGCGAGGACGACTATTACAAGATTTGGGACCGCCTGCCGAAGGAGACACGCGACTACGTGCCGCTCATGATCGCGGCCGCGCGCATCTCCAAGGATCCGGCGAAGTACGGCTTCGACCACGTCGTGCCGCTCGAGCCCCCCTCGTTCGACGAGGTGAAGGCCCCCGCGCACACGCCGCTGACCAAGCTCGCCGACGCGGCCGGCACCGACGTGAGCGGGCTGCGCGAGCTGAATCCCTGGCTCAAGGGAAAGAAGACGCCGAAGACGGACGGCTACGCGGTCCGCGTGCCGAAGGGCACCGGCGCGGACGTCGAGACGGCGCTGACGAACTAGCCCTCTTCCTCGACCGAGTAGCCGTCCGCCTCGAGCGCGCGGATGATCGCCTCGGCGTGCTGCCGGCCCCGCGTCTCGAGCTGCATCACGAGGTCCACGTCGCCCACCGAGATGTCGGCGAACGCGCGGCGGTGCAGGATCTCGAGGACGTTGGCTCCCTGCGCCGCCACCGCGCTCGTGAGATGTGACAGCTGGCCCGGCCGATCCTTGAGCCGCACGTGCAGCCGGATCAGCCGGCCGTCGACGACCAGGCCGCGGTCGATGATCCGCGAGATGCGGTTGATGTCGATGTTGCCGCCCGAGAGCACGAACACCGTCGTCTGATCGGGCGAGAGCGCGACCTTGCCGCTGAGCAGCGCCGCGGCGGGGGCCGCACCCGCGCCCTCGGCGACCGCCTTCTCGCGCTCGAGCAGGAGCAGGATCGCGGTCGCGATCTCCTCCTCGCTCACGACGACGAGGTCGTCGACCCAGCGCTGGATGTGCTCGAAGGTGTGCTCGCCGACGGCCTTCGTCGCGATGCCGTCCGCGATGGTGTCGGCGTGCTCGATGCGGACCACGCGGCCCGCGTCGCGCGAGGCGCGCGCCGACGGCGCGGCGGCGCTCTCCACGCCGATCACCCGCACGTCGGGCTTGAGCGACTTGAGCGCGACCGCGATCCCGGAGATCAGACCGCCGCCCCCCACCGGCACCACGACCAGGTCGACGTCGGGCGCCTGCTCGGCGATCTCGAGCCCGATCGTCCCCTGGCCCGCCATCACGTCCAGGTCGTCGAAGGGGTGGATCATCACGAGTCCCTGCTCGCGCTGCAGCTTCTCCGCCTCGACCGCCGCGTCGTCGAAGATGCTGCCCCGCAGCACGACCTTCGCCTGGTAGCGCTCGGTGTTGCCGATCTTGATGAGCGGGGTGTTCTCGGGCATCACGACGGTCGCCGCGATACCGAGCCGGTGCGCGTGGTAGGCGACCGCCTGCGCGTGGTTGCCCGCGCTCGCGGTGACCACGCCGCGCGCGCGCTGCTCCGCGCTCAGCTGGAGCATCTTGTTGAGCGCCCCGCGCTCCTTGAACGAGCCGGTGCGCTGCAGGTTCTCGAACTTGACGAAGAGGCGGCCGGGAACGACGTCGCCGAAGACGAGCGACTCGGTGCACGGCGTCTGCACGAGCGCGTCCGCGATGCGCGCGCGCGCCGCGCGGATGTCCGCGAGGGTGAGCTCGGAGCCCATCAGGGCCGCGGGGCGGTCCGCCCGAGCCCGCGGCTCCGGTGCAGGTAGCGCAGCCGCCAACCCTGGGCCGTGCGCACGAGCAGCCAGCTCTCCACCGCGGTCCAGGGAACGCTCTCTCCCGACACGGACGCGCGGAAGCGCAGCGTGGCGAGCTCGCTCCCGTCGCCCAGGCCGGACACCGTCGAGCCGACCGGCTCCCAGCCGAGCTTGTCCTCGCCGCGCAGCGGACGCGGCAGCCGGGCCTTCTCGTCACCGCGGGTCCAGTAGACCTCGTCCTCCTGGTCGATCAGGACGACGTCGGGCGTGGTGAGCTGCGCGACGCGCGCGCCATCGCCGACGCGGAACGCCTCGTTCAGCGCGGTGATGACCGAGCGCACGCTGTCTTCGGCCGGAGAGGCCGGCGCGCCCGAGCGGACGTAGAGCGTCGTGTCAGCGGCCCTGCTGGCGCGCAGGTCCGGGCGCTTCTCGAAGCGGCACGCGGAGCCGAGCAGGGTGCCCGCCGCGAGCCCGAGCGCGACGAGCGTCCTCACGCGGCGTCCGCCTTCCGGTAGATCCCCACCCGCAGCGGCGGACGCAGGGTGATCGCGAAGTGCAGCCGGTTCTCGCCTTCGATCGTCACGGTCGTCTGGTGCGTGTGGGTCTTCGGGTAGTCGACGCCGTTCTCGCTCTCCACCACCAGCAGCTCGTCGTCTCCGAGGCCGCGCTCCAGCGCGCGAAGCTGAGCCTCGATGTCGTTCAGCAGAACCTGCTCGACCTCGTCCTGGACGAACCCCTCGGCGCTCCCCTCGAGCAGATGCTCACGCACGCGCCGCCAATGGGTCACGAAGCGCTCGGCGGGCTCGGAGCGCTCGTGGTCGCGCCGGAAGCGAATCTCGGTGAGCGCCTTCGAGTCGAAGTCGGGCGCGACGCTCTGCACCGAATCGCCGTACCGGCGAAAGATCATGACCGGGAGCGCGCTCCGTGGATGGGCGAGCCAGAAACGGACGAGCCAGGGACGGACGAGCCAGGGACGGACGAGCCAGGGACGGACGGGCAGAAACAACTGGCGGCGCGGCACAACGTCAAGCCGCGCCGCCATTTCCAGCCGACCGCTCAGCTGAATCCGAGCAGCTTCTGCAGCTCCTCGGGGGAGAGCTCGTCCGCGCTCTTCGAGCCCATGGCGCGGGCCGAGCGCTGGTGCCGCCGGTCACCCGTGTCGTCGGGAGGCGGCGCGCCGGCGTAGTCGTAGCCCTCGATGCGCTCGCGCGGGAGCTCGCGACCCAGGTGGTGCTGGAGCGTGGTGAGCGCGCCCAGGTCACCCGCCGTGACGAACGTGACCGCGGTGCCGTGCGCGCCCGCGCGCGCCGTCCGACCGACGCGATGCACGTAGTCTTCCGGGTCGAGGGGGACGTCGTAGTTGACCACGTGCGTGATCCCTTCGACGTCGAGGCCGCGCTGCGCGATGTCGGTCGCGACGAGCACGCGCACCTTCCGGTTCGCGAAGTCGTCCAGCGCTCGCGTGCGATCCTTCATCTGCCGATCCGAGTGCATCACGTCGGCCTTGATGCCCTCCCGCCCGAGACGGCCGACGAGGACGTCGGCGCCCACCTTCGTGCGGCTGAAGACGAGCACGTGGTCCCACCCCTCGTGCTGCAGCAGGTGCACGAGCAGGTCGGGCTTCTTCTCCGGCTTGACCGAGTAGACGATCTCGGTGATGCCGGATGCCGTCGTGCCGGGGCGGGCAGCCTCGATCCACAGCGCCTCGCGCGTGATGCGCAGCGCGAGGTCGTGCACGCCGTTCGGCATGGTCGCCGAGAAGAGCATCGTCTGCCGCTTGGCGGGCAGCGCGCGCAGCACCTTCTCGATGTCGGGCCGGAAGCCCATGTCGAGCATCCGGTCCGCTTCGTCGAGCACGAGGAAGGTCACACGCTTCAGGTCGACGCGGCCGCGCTCCATGTGGTCGATGAAGCGTCCCGGCGTGGCGACGATCACCTCCCATCCCTGGCTGAGCGCGTCGGTCTGCGGTCCGTAGCCCACGCCGCCGTAGATGGCGATGCTGCGGATCTTGGTGCCCGCCGCGAGCGCGTGCGCGTCGTCCGCGACCTGCTGCGCCAGCTCGCGCGTCGGGCAGAGCACGAGGACCTGGAGGCCGCCGCCGGGCTTGACCCCCTCGAGCGCCGGGATCATGAACGCGCCCGTCTTGCCGGTGCCGGTCTGCGCGATGCCGACGACGTCGCGGCCGGAAAGGGCGGTGGGAATGGACTGCCACTGGATCGGCGTGGGCCGCTCCCACCCGAGCGCCTCGACGGCGGCGAGCCGGGTGTCGGACAGGCCGAGCGCCTGGAATGTCTGAATTTCTGTCATGGCCGTTCCGCTACCCTGTCCCCCGGACCCGAGTGCCGCGGCCCGCGGTACTCGCTGCTCATGGCCACCACCGAACCCACGCGCGTCCTCTTCGTCTGTCTGGGCAACATCTGCCGCTCGCCGCTCGCCGAAGGCGTCTTCCAGCACCTGGTCGAAGCGCGCGGACTCGCGGCGCACTACCGGATCGACTCGGCCGGCACCGGCGGCTGGCACGTGGGCGAGAGCCCGGACAAGCGCTCCATCGCGGTCGCGAAGAAGAACGGCGTCGCGCTCACGAGCCGAGCTCGTCAGGTCGCGCCGTCCGACTTCGAGGAGTTCGACCACATCGTCGCGATGGACCGGGAGAACCTGCTCGACCTCCAGGCGCTGCGCCGTGGTAGCGCGGCTCCAGGTCAGGCCCGGCTGCACCTGCTGCGCGACTTCGATCCCGAGCCCGGCGACCGCCAGGTGCCCGATCCGTACTACGGCGGCGCCGACGGGTTCGACCACGTCTACGCGATGGTGCGCCGCTCGTGCGAAGCCATGCTCGACGCGCTCGAGGCCGACCGCGAAGCATGACGCTCTCGCTGCCGACCGGGCTCGCAGCGGGGGTCGAATCGGCGCTCGAGGTGACCGTCGGCCGCGCGGTGCGGATCGCCCGCGCCGAGCCGATCCATGGCGGCTGCGTGAACCCGTCCGCGTGTCTGATCGACGGCGACGGCACGCGCTGGTTCGTGAAGTGGAACGAGCGCGCGCCCGCGGGAATGTTCGACGCGGAGGCGGACGGACTCGCCGCGCTCGCGCACGCGCGGGCCCTGCGCGTGCCGGCGGTGCTCGGGGTGAGCGCCGGCGCGAGCTCCGCGCTCCAATGGCTCCTGCTCGAGTACGTCGCACCCGGCCGCCCCGCTCCTGACTACGCGTCGCGCTTGGGCGAAGGGCTGGCCGCTCTGCACCGCGCGCGCGACCCCGGACCGTGGGGCTGGGAGCGCGACAACTTCATCGGCCGGCTGCCGCAATCCAACGCGCCCACGCCGGGCTGGGGCGAGCTCTGGCGGGACCGCCGCCTCGCGCCGCAGCTCGCGCTCGCACGGCGGAGCGGGCATTTCGTGGGCTCGTCGGGCGCGCTGCTCGACCGCCTCGTGGAGCGCACCCCCGAATTGCTCGACGACGTGGACGAATCGCCGAGCCTGCTGCACGGCGACCTCTGGAGCGGCAACGTCTTCGCCGACGGCGATGGGCGGCCCGTGCTGATCGACCCGGCGGTCTACCGCGGCCACCGTGAGGTGGACCTCGCGATGAGCGAGGTCTTCGGAGGGTTCCCGGCGGGCTGGCCGAGTGCTTACGACGAAGCGTGGCCGATCGCCGACGGTTACCGCGAGCGCCGGCTCCCGCTCTATCAGCTCTACTACCTCCTCGTGCACGTGAACCTGTTCGGCGCGAGCTACGAGGCGGGCTGCGTCTCCGCGGCGCGGGCGGCGATGTCGGGGATGTGACGCGCTCCAACGACTTCGGCGCTCCGCACCGAAAAAGGGGGGCGCACGTTGAAAGACGTGCGCCCCCCCGTGTTTTGCACCCGCGTCCGGCCGTGACGGTTGGCCGGTCGAAGCCGTCTACCGTCGCGCCAGAATTCCCGCGAGCCGACGGATCGCATCCTCCAGCACCGGGTCCGCGGCCGCGTAGCTCATGCGGACGTAGCGGTCGTCACCGAACGCCGAGCCGGGCACCAGCGCGACGCCCGTCTCCTCGAGGATCCACGAGCAGAACTTGGTCGAGTTCGGGATCTCGTCGCTGAACGCCGAGTCCACCCGGAAGAACAGGTAGAACGCGCCGTTCGGCTTGATGTAGGTGAAATCCGGCAGCAGCTCGTCGAACAGCCGCGTGACCATGTCGCGGCGGCGCCGGAACGCGGCCACCATCTCCTTCACGGCCTTGTCGGTCTTCTCGGTCTGCGTGAAGGCGGCCAGCACGCCCACCTGCGTCGGCGTCGACGCGTTGGACGAGACGTGGCTCTGCACCGCGCCGAGCTCCTTCGCCGCCTTCGGGTCGCAATACGAGAAGCCGAGGCGCCAGCCCGTCATCGCGAACGCCTTCGAGGCGCCGTCCACGAGCACGAACTTCGGGCCGAGCGATGCGGCCGGCAGATCGAGGATCCCCGGCGCGGGCGTGCCCTTGTCGTCGCTGAAGTTGATCGCGCGATAGATCTCGTCCGCGATCACCCAGATGTCCTTGTCACGGCACCACTCGATGATCGCCTTGAGCTCGTCCTTCGTGTACACGCCGCCCGTCGGATTCGACGGCGACGAGTAGATGAAGCCCTTGGTGTTCGGCGTCCAGGCGCGCTCGAGGTCGGCCGGGGTGAGGCGGAACTCGCGCTCCTCGCCGCCCTTCACCGGCACCGGTGTCGCGCGGGCGAGCGTCACGATCTCCGGATAGCTCGTCCAGTAGGGCGAGCCGACCAGCACCTCGTCGCCCGGCCCGAACAGGCAGAAGCACGCGTTGAAGAGCGCCTGCTTCGCGCCCGACGTGACGACCACGCCCTCCGGATCGAGCTCCCGGCCCGCCCGCTTGGAGAGGCTCTGGGCGATCGCCTTCTTGAGCTCCGGCATCCCGGCGGCCGCCGTGTAGCGCGTCTTGCCCTTCCGGATGCCCTCGATCGCCGCGTCCGAGATGAAGCCCGGGGTGTCGAAGTCGGGCTCGCCCGCGCTCAGATCGATCACGTCCCGCCCCTCGGCCTTCAGCTTCTTGGCGAGCGCGCTGACGGCCATGGTGGCGGACGGTTTGATCTTCTCGACGTTGGCGCTGAAACCCATGGGGCCCTCGACCTGGTGGCGCGGGTGAACGGGGAAGAAACGGCCTTCGAATATAGACGGGCCGGGGACCGACGGGCAGATTCGGCCGCCCATGTCGAGCCCCGTCCTCTTCTTCTACGACTACGTCGATCCGGGCTCCTGGCTGGTCGAGCGCATGGTCGCCGAGCTCCAGCGGAAAGCGGGTCTGGTCGTCGAGCGCATCCCCTTCGAAGTCACGCCCCCGCCCGCCCCGCTCGTGGACGCAGGCTCCGAGGAGTGGCGGCGCTTCTGGGACGGCGCCCGCGCGATGGCCGCGGAGGAAGGCGTCGCCCTCGGCAGCCCCCGCCTCGTGCCGTGGACCCGCAAGGCGCACGAGCTGGCCGAGCACGCGCGCGAGCTCGGCCGCTTCGCCGAGACGCACGCCGCGCTGTTCGAGGCGTTCCTCACCGAGGGGCGCGATCTCGGGCGCGTCGACGTGCTGATGGACGTGGCGCGGAAGGCGGGACTCGACCCTTCGGCGGCCCGGCCTGTCCTGGACGTGGACAAGCACACCGAGGCGATCACGTCCGCCCGCGAGCGCGCGGAACGGGAGGGGGCCCGGGGGGTTCCCACGCTCCTCGCTGAGCCCGAAAGCCTTGTTTCCGCTAGACTTGAAGGCTTCCGAGGACGCGCCGCGACGCTCGAGTTCCTCGCGCGCGCCGCGGCCCGCTGAGACGATCCACCGAACGCGAACCCAGACCGAACGAGAACATGGCCGGATACCTGCGGAAGACCGCGCTCAGCCCCGAGGACGTGCTCTCGACCGCGGAAGAGGTCCTCCCGGAGCGCATCGGGCTCGCGCGCACGAAGTCGGGTGAGCACGGCGCCACGTACAGCGGCACCGAGGGGACGGTCACCGTGAGCGCGCACCGTCACGGCGCGTACACGGAGGTGACCGCGAGCACCGACAAGCTGCGCACGTCCCGGATGGACTACGAAATCCAGAAGTTTCTGAACGCACTCCCATACGAACCCTACGATCAGGGCGGGCCCGGTTCGGGCGCGCCTTCCTGAAAGAAGAGAAACGATTGATGGAATCCTTCGAGGATCTCGGCCTCGGGCCCGAGCTGGTCGAAGCGCTCTCCTCGGAGGGAATGGAAGAGCCGACGCCGTTCCAGGCGGCGGCGATCCCCGTCATCCGCCGTGGCAACAACCTCCTCGGCCGCGCCGGCCCGGGCGCGGGCACGCTGGTCGCCTACGGCGCCGCGCTGCTCGACCGCCTCGAGGCCGGCTCCGCCACGCCGCGCGCGCTCGTCGTCACGCCGTCGTCCGAGTCCGCTCGCGCGCTCGCTGAAGCGCTGGCCGGTCTCGCCGGCGCGACGGGCCACGTCGTCGCCGCGGCGGGCAGCCCGTGGGCGCTCCCGCAGCGCGCCGACATCCTGTTCGGCACCGCGACCGAGCTGCTCGCGTGGGCGCAGTCCAACCGGTTCGATCCGCACGCGATCGACGCGCTCGTGGTCGATCAGGCCGCGGCGATCCAGCGCACCGGCGGCCTTTCCGAGGTCGAGGCGCTGCTCGCGTTCCTGCCGAAGGAAGGCCAGCGCGTGATCCTCGCCCTGCCGGTCGGCCCCGAGATCGAGGACTTCGTCGAGCGGCACGCGCGCCGCGCCGTGCAGGTGCCGCCCAAGGCCGTGGAAGTGGCCAAGGACGCCCCGCAGCGCGGCGAAGTCCGCTATCGGATCGTCGAGGATCCCAAGCCCGCGGGTGCGCTGCAGCTCGTCTCCGAGCTGCTCGAGGGCGACGCGCGCCACTGCTGTCTCTTCTTCGCGACCGAGGACGGCGCCGCCGATGTCGGCGACTATCTCACGCTGCACGGCTTCGCCGCCGGCGCGCCGGGTGACGCGGCGCTCCCGGTCTGGCTCGCAGTGGAGGACCTCGCCGCGCGCTCGGCCGAGCAGGAGGGCGTCGTCGCGGTGAGCTACGACGTCCCCGCGGGCGCCGACTCGCTCGACCGCCGCCACGGCGGCGGAAGGGGCGGCGTCGTCGTCGTGCTCCCCCGCGAGGTGGCGCACATGCGCGACGTCGCGAAGGCGACCGGCTACAAGGTCGTGCCGTTCCCGCCCGATGCGCCGACGAGTGGACGAGGCGAGCTCGACCGGCTGATCGGCCGGCTCGAGGCAGCCGCGAGCGACGGCGACCTGGCTCCGTATCTCGTCGCGCTCGAGCCGCTGTTCGCGCGGCGGGGCGCGGCCGAGGTCGCGGCCGCGGCGGTGGCGCTGCTGCGCGCCGGCGGCGTTCAGGGCGCGCCGGCGGTGGCCGGCACGGCTCCGAAGGCGGCGGCCAAACCGGCGGCGGCCGCCAAGAACGCGAGCGCGACCAAGCCGAGCGCCCACGCCGCGCAACGCAGCGCGCCCGCGCACGCGCCGGCGGCGCCGGCCGCATTCGAGCGCCTCTACGTGAGCATCGGCGAGCGCGACAACGTCGGACCGGGCGACATCGTGGGTGCGGTCGCGGGCGAGTCCGGCATCTCGGGCTCCCAGATCGGCCGCATCGAGATCCGCGACACGTTCTCGATCGTCGAGGTGCAGCAGGGACTCGGCGAGCAGGTGATTCGCGCGCTCAACGGCGTGACCGTCCGCGGACGCAGCGTGCGCGTCGATTACGACCGCGGGCGCGCGAGCGGCGGCCGCGACGAGCGCGGACCGCGCGGCAGCGGCGGGGCCGCGCGTCCGAAGCGCGACGACCGCGGTGAGCGGCCCGCGCGGATGGAGCGGCGCGAGGGCGGACCGCGCGATCGCGCTCCGCGCACCGAACGACGTGAGGGCGGAGCGCGCGATCGTCCCGCGCGTGGCGGCGAGCGTCGCGAAAGCGGACCGCGCGATCGTCCCGCGCGCGGCGGCGAGCGTCGCGAAGGCGGGGCGCGTGAGCGCGGCCCCGCACGCGGCGGCGAGCGGACCCCGACGCGCCGCGGATCCAAAGGCACGGACCGCGGGCCCGCATCCGGCCCCGGACGCGGTCGCCCGCGCGACGAAGGCGGCGGTCGGAAAGGCCCACCCCGCGGCGGCGGACGCGGCGGACCGCCGCGGAAGGGCGGTCGCCCGCCCCGGGACGACTCCCGCTAGAGCGGCGAGTCTCGGCGATACGACGGCAGGAAAAGCGAGAGGGGCCGCACCGTTTCGGGTGCGGCCCCTCTTTCTCGATCGGGAGCCGGCTGAGCGACGACCGCGCCCGCGATCCTCGGATGTGACTAGCGGATGCTGTCCTTGAGGCCCTTGCCCGCGCGGAAGCTCGGCGACTTCGACGCGGCGATCTTGATGCTCTCACCCGTGCGCGGATTCCGACCGAGGCGCGCCTTCCGCTTCTTCGCCTCGAACGTCCCGAAGCCCGTGATCTGAACGCGGTCACCCTTCTTCAGCGCCTTCGAAATGATGCCGCCGTCGGTGCTGAAGAGCGCGTCCACCGCCCGGGAAGCGTCGGCCTTCGTAATCCCGGTGACGTCCGCGAGGGAGTCCACCAGATCGGACTTGTTCATCTGCTCACTCCTGATCAGTAGGGTGGGGGAAAGATGTCGGCGCAGGCCGCTCAAATTTTTCCAGCATCGCATCCGGCCGCTCATCCGGAAGGATGCGGACCCCCGAAACACCGCGCGAAATCTGGCCTTTCGGCACCCCGGGGTGAAAGCGGAGTGAACGGTAAGAGCCGCTTTCCGGAGCGTCAAGAGACGTCTGACCGAGTTTGCGCACGTCTGCGCGCGATGACGCGCGTAAGACCAGTGCGCGTGCATGCGACGGCTCGTGTGCGGAATGCGCGCGGAGTGAGAGTCGCGCGAGCAGGTGCATCGCGCGCGAAACAAATGGCGCGACGAGGGGACGACGACGAAGGGCCCGCGCGAGCGCGCGGGCCCTCACGAGCGAGTCGTTACGAGACGGTCTGCTCGTGCTTGCGGCCGCGCACGAGCGTGTAGACGAAGTATCCGACCGCGACCAGCAGGGCGAGCTTGATCGCCAGCGCGACGAAGCCCAGCACGATGCCGAACAGCGGCAGGATCAGTCCGAACACGAGCTTCAGCGCCAGGATCGCCGCGATCCCGCCGACGAACATTCCCGCGAACGCGCGCATCCATCCTCCTCGGTGAGCGAGCACGAGCTTCCCCGTCCCATACGGCCATGGAGCCCGGCCGGTTTCGAGCCCACCCTGGGCCCATGCAGCCGGTACGGACCCGGGCCTCCATTCCTTCGCCCCCGAACCGTAGTGCGGCATCCCCCGTGTATCGGCGGGCCACCGACGCGACGCTGACCCAGCCACCCCCGGCTCCAGGACGCGAGGAGGCGCGTCCCCGCGCCGGCACGACCGGTCCATCGCCCGCCCATCCGACCGACCGACCACTCCGCCGACCCCGCGATGCGCCACCAGCGAACCGCGTCCGGCGTGCGCTCTCCGCGCCGCCGCCGCACCCACGGTTCCACGCGGAGGAACAGCATGAGAAGGCTAGCCAAGCGGGCCTGTGTCCTGGCCCTGGTGGCGATGGCGCTGTCGATCGAATCGGTCGCCGGCGCGATCGCGTGCGCTGACTACATCACCAGCGCGGCCGACGATGTGCCGATGACGGGCACGCTGATCGGCGAAAAGACCGTGACGACGAGCACCACGACCGGCAGCACGATCAACTTCAGCTGGTCGTGGCTGAACTTCGGCGGCGCGTTCAATGGCTCGTCGACCGTCACGGAGAGTTACAGCGTCGGCAACTACCGAATGAGCGACGGGACGATCCAGACAATTCGCTGCGACAGCTACTCGCGCGTCTGACGAACTGCGCGGGGGCCGGCCAAACCGGCCCCCGCCCCGACTCCCGGAGGACTCGTGAGGCTAGACCTGTGGTGGCTCCCCGTGTTGCTCTCTGGATGCGGAACGCAGTCGGAGACGTCGTTCGTGCCGCTCCGACTGGAGCGACCGATCGCATCCGTCGAGCTCGTTCGCGAAGCGCACGACGCCGCGAATGGCGGCTACGATCTCTTTCAACCCGCTCGTCCGATCGCGGTCAACGGCTCCGTGTGGCTGCTGGACATCGGCAACGACCAGGTCGTTCGCTTCGACACGACGCTCGCGACGGCCCGAGCCTTTTCGCGCGAAGGAGAAGGCCCCGGAGAAATTCAATACGCGATGGACATGCAGCTCGCTGGCGACCGGCTGCTCGTCGCCGAGATCGGCAACGGCCGTGTGTCGACGTTCGACACCACCGGCACGTTCCGAGGGACGACGAAGCTCGTCGAGGGTCCTCAGTTCATCGCGGATCTCGACCATCGGCTCGTCACGACGCTTCAGTTCAGTCGGCAATACGCTTACCGCGTCGACGACCGCGGCGCTTTGCAGTCCTTTGCGAGCATTCCGAGCACGGTGGAGGCGTTGGCGAAGACGGATCCGGAGCGATACCCAGCGGCAGGCCCGTACATCGCGTCGACGCCGAAGGGGGATCTGGTCGTGCTCGATCAATCCGTGCTCGTTCTATCGCGATTCGATCGGAACGGACGACTGTTGCGCTCCGGCCCCCTCCCCGAGCCGATCCGCAGCCGTCTTCTCGATCAACGGATCAAGAAGGCGCGGGCCTTCGGAAAGCTCTCCGAATCGTTCGTTGACAGTCCCGCAGCGAAGACGATCGCGATCGATCGCAGCGGACGGATGCTCCTGCTCTTCCCGCTCCCGGATTCCTGGGGAATGGTGATCGATCTCGACCGGTGGAGCGCGAAGCCTCTCCGCCTCCCGGAGGATCGGCGTCTGCACGACATCCTCTGGGCCGCGAGCGACGGCGCGCTGGACGGCGATCGCATCTGGGTCGTCAGCGGCAGCCAACTCTACGAGTTCGCCGCCCAGGATCTGCAATGAGCCCCCGGTCGGTCGCAACGCGAATGGCCTTGGCGCTCACCGGCCCCGCGATCGCTCTGCTGCTGGTCGTGCGATCACACGAGGCCGCCGCTCACGAGTCGGGACAGGAACCGCGCATGTCCGACGGCCAACCGGCCGCGCTCACCGCTGGCGGCTCCGGAAGCCCCCACCGTCTCACCATTTGGTCCGACTACGAGTGCGCCGCCTGCGCGCTGCTCGAGCGCGAGTCCGGCGGGCCGCTGCGCGAGCTGGCCGCGCGCGGCGGGCTGCGTGTAGACGTCCGCCCCTTCGCACTGACCGGGCACCGCCGCGCGCCGCGCGCAGCCGCGGCAGCCATCTGCGCGGCAAGACAGGGACGGGGGTGGGAGATGCATGACGCCCTGACCCAAAGCGTGGCGACCTGGAGCGGCGGACCGCCATCCGCGCCGTGGTTTGCACACCTCGCGGACTCGCTCGGCCTGGACGGGAGCGCGCTCCTCGCGTGCGCGGACGATCCCGAGACCGCGGCGCTCCTCTCCGCGGACCTCGCGCTCGGACGATCGCTCGGTCTCACGTCCGTTCCGGCCGTCTTCCTCGACGGACGACTGGTCCGCTATCGCACGCCAGCCGCGCTCGTGCGCCGCGTCCGCAGCGCAATCGCCGCGACGCGGCAGCCCTAGAGGCCGTAGCGGCGCATGCGTGCCCGGAGCGTGTTGGGCGACATGCCCAGATTGCGTGCGGCCGCCGTGCGGTTGCCGGCGGCTCGGTCGAGCGCGGCGCGGATCCGGTCGCGCTCGTCGTCGTGGGATCCGTAGAAGGAGTAGCGCGCGCGGTGCGGTGCGCGACCACCGGTGACGTCGGCGGGCCTGCCGACATCGTCTCGCGGGTGGACGCCGCGGCGCTGCTCGAGCACGGCGGCGAGCGATACAGCGAAGCCACGCTCTCCGCTCAGGATCAGGGCTGCCTCGACCACGTGCGCGAGCTCGCGGACGTTGCCCGGCCAGGATTCGCCCGAGAGGGCTTCGGCGGCCCTCGCGTCCAGCGCGGGACACGGCAGGCGGTGACGCACGGACGCCACGCCGAGGAAGTGCGCGGCGAGCCGAGGAACATCGGCGCGGCGCTCGCGCAGGGGCGGCATGCGCAGCTCGAGCAGCGCGAGCCGGTGGAAGAGATCGCCGCGGAAGCGGCCCGAGTCGATCGCCGCGTCGAGCGCGGTCGAGGTCGCGGAGACGAGCCGCACGTCGATGCGGGTGGCGCGGCGCGCGCCGACCGCGCGGACCTCACCGTCCTCGAGCACGGTGAGGAGCTTGGCCTGCTGCGCGAGCGGCAGCTCCCCGACTTCGTCGAGCAGGAGGGTGCCGCGGTCCGCGCTCTCCAGCAGCCCGGGACGATCCTCCACCGCGCCGGTGAACGCGCCCCGCCGACAGCCGAAGAGCTCGGTCTCGAAGATCGCCTCGGGCACCGCCGCGCAGTTGATCGCGACGAAGGGTCCGCGCGAGCGGGCGCTCGCGGCGTGCAGGGCGCGCGCCAGGAGGCTTTTTCCGGTGCCGGTCTCGCCGAGCAGCAGGACGGGCGCGTCGACCGCGGCGGCACGCGCGAGCACTCGGCGCACCTGCACCATCGCGGGGCTGTCGCCCAGGAGGACCGGCGGAGCCGGATCGGCGCGCATGGGCAACGCTCGCCCGCATCGGCGGGCTCACGAATGCTCCAACGCGAATTTTTTCTTGCGGACGCGCGGCCGATGGGCCGCGGGAGGAGAGCTACTTGTAGCGGTAGGTGACGCGGCCGCGCGTGAGGTCGTACGGGGAGAGCTCCACCTTCACGCGGTCGCCCTCCAGCACGCGGATGTAGTTCTGCCGCATCTTGCCCGACAGGTACGCGAGGATCTCGTGCCCGTTCTCCAGCTCGACCCGGAAGGTCGCGTTGGGCAGCACTTCGCTGACCGTCCCTTCGATCTCGATCGCTTCTTTCGCCACGTTGCTCCGCTGTACAGGTGTGCGCGCCCGGAAAGGCGCGGGTCCAACCTTACCATCGGTCGCAGGCAGGGGCAACGGACGCTAACGTGCGCCATGGCGCTCCCCTACACGCCCGACGAGAGGCGCGCGCTGGAGCGGCGGCTCGCGCATGGGGAACGCGTCTGTCCGCGCTGCGGAACGACCCTGGAGTCGCGCGACGTCCCGCCCCGCCGCGAGGTGTCGTACGTGCGCGACCGGATCTGGCTGGTCTGCGGCGGCTGCGGGGCCTCGATCGTGCTGGATCGGCGCCGCGTGGAGCGCGCGGGCGACTCGCCGCCGCGTCCGCCCGAGTCGACCTGACCTCTGCCCCGAGCGCCCCGACCGCGTTACGGTTGGTGCCCCAATCCCCTCCTCGGAGAGCCGCATGGCCAACCGCGTCGCGACGTTCAAGACCAACCAGGGCACCTTCAAGATCGAGCTCTTCGAGGACGCGGCGCCGCAGACCACCGGCAACTTCATCACGCTCATCCAGAAGGGTTACTACGACGGCGTGATCTTCCATCGGGTGATCGACGGCTTCATGATCCAGGGCGGCGACCCGACGGGGACGGGCCGCGGCGGACCGGGCTACACGATCAAGGACGAGTTCGGGAAGGGCTTGAAGCATGACCGGGAGGGCATGCTGTCGATGGCCAACGCGGGCCCGAACACCGGCGGCTCGCAGTTCTTCATCACGCTCGCACCCACCCCCTGGCTGGACGCCAAGCACGCGATCTTCGGCCGCGTCACCGAGGGAATGGACGTGGTGAAGAAGATCGGGAAGCTGCCGACCAAGCCGGGCGATCGTCCGGCCCAGGATGTGGTGATGGAGAAGGTCACGCTGGAGGGGGATCCCGCCGCCTAGCCGTCCCCCTGGCGTCCTTCGCGGAGGTCAGATCGGCGCGGTAGCCACCGATGCCGCGGAGGTGTAGAGGACCGTGACGGGTGGCAACGCTCTTGCACCCAGTCCCCGTCCGATCCGTCATGACCATCTCCAGACGCAGTCCCGAACCGGGCCCGGACGATCCGGGGCGCGGGCGCACTACGCCCGGCGATCCGGCCGAGCCGCGTCCGGGAGACCCACCGACCAAAGCGCCGAGCCCGAAGCCGGGGCCGGACACCCCGCAGCCCCGCCCGAAGGCGCTCGCGCTGCGGGCCACGGCGGCTCTGCGCCGCGCCGCTGCCCCGCTGCTCGCTCGCGCGCGCCGGCTGCCGCGCCCCACCCGGACCCAGCTCGGTGTGGGCATCGGGATCGTGGGCGTTCTCGTCTTGGTCGGCTGGCAGCGCTGCGGCATCCAGGGCTGCCCGGACGTGCAGGTGCTCTACGCGTACCAGCCGGGCGGCGGACCGCTCCTGCTCGACCGCTTCGACCAGCCGATCGCGCACATCACGCCGCTGCAGCACCACACCGTGCCGCTCGCGTCGCTGCCCACGTACGTGCCCGAGGCGTTCATCGCGGTCGAGGACAAGCGCTTCCGCCAGCACCACGGCGTCGATTGGCGCCGCGTGCCGGGCGCTCTCCTCGCGAACATCCGCTCGCACGGCGTCGAGCAGGGCTTCAGCACGATCACCATGCAGCTCGCGCGCAACGTCTTCCCGGACCGTCTCCCGTTCCAGCAGCGCACGCTGCGGCGGAAGATCCTGGAGATCCGCGTCGCCGAGGAGATCGAGCACCGCTTCTCCAAGGACGAGATCCTCGAGCTGTACCTGAACCACATCTACTTCGGCGGCGGCGCGTACGGCGTCGACGCGGCGGCGCGCTACTACTTCGGGAAGCCGGCCGCGAAGCTCACGCTCGCGCAGGCGGCCACCCTCGCCGCGATGCCGCGCGCGCCCTCGCTCTACGATCCCCGGCACCAGCCCGACCGCGCGCGTGAGCGGCGCAATCTCGTCCTGGACCTGATGGCGCAGCAGCACCGCATCGACCCGAAGGTCGCCGCGGCCGCGAAGAAGACGCGGCTCGGCGTGCCGCCGCAGCCGCCCGCGGAGCGCGATCCGGACGGGCTCGCTCCCTACTTCATCGACGAGATCAAGAAGGCGCTCGAGGATCGCTACGGCTCGGACCTCTATCACACCAAGATCCACGTCCATACGACGCTCGACCGCGAGCTGCAGGCCGCGCTCGAGGACGAGCTCGCGAAGCAGCTGAAGGCGATCGAGCAGGGGCAGTACGGCCGCTTCCGCCACCCGGACTACCGCCCGGGCCACACGGGCGACGCGGAGACCCCGTACCTGCAGACCGCAGCCGTCGTGCTCGACGCGCACACGGGCGACATCCTGGCCATGGTGGGCGGGCGCGATCAGACGCAGTCCACGTTCGACCGCGCGCTGAACGGCCGGCGTCAGATGGGCAGCTCGTTCAAGCCGTTCGTGTACGCCGAGGCGATCCGCAACGGCTGGACGCCGATCGACCACCTGGACGACGAGCCGTTCCGTCTGGTGATGTCGGGCGGCCAGGTCTACGAGCCGCACAACTACGACAACACCTACAGCGGCCGCGTGACGGTGCGCGAAGCGCTCATCAAGAGCCTCAACGTGCCCACCGTGCGCCTCGCCAACAGCGTGGGCACGAGCGGCATCGCCGCGTTCGCGAAGAGCGCGGGCATCAACGAGGACATCCCGCAGACGCCGTCGATGGCGCTCGGCACGGTGAGCGCGAGCCCGATGGAGGTCGCGATGGCGTACACGCCGTTCGCGACGCTCGGCACCGCGGTCCGGCAGCCGCGCTGGGTCACGAGCATCGACGACGAGGACGGGACCGAGATCTTCCGGCAGGCTCCGCCGCGCACGGAGCCGGTCATGGATCCGGCGGTCGCGTACGTGGTCACCGACATGCTCGAGGACGTCGTCAACCGGGGCACCGGCACCGCGGTGCGTGCCGTGGGCTATCGCGGCGTGGCGGCCGGCAAGACCGGGACGACCTCGGCGGGGCGCGACGTCTGGTTCGTCGGCTACACGCCCGAGCTGGTCGGCGTGATCTGGATGGGCCTGGACGAGCCCTCGACGATCCTGCCGGGGGCGGCGGGCGGCTCCCTGGTCGCGCCCGTCTGGGGAAGGATGATGGCGCGGCGCGCGCGCGTGCGGCCCGACCCCGGCCACTGGCCGGTCCCGGAAGGCGTGGTCCGCATGCGCGTCGACCCGAGCACCGGGACGGTCCTCACGCAGGACTGCTGGGTGCCGAACGCCGCGGACGAGGTCTTCCTGGCCTCGAACGTTCCCCCGGCGGGCTGCCCCATGATCGTCCCGCGGGGCTTCCTGGACCGGACGATGGGCTGGCTGGGCGACGTCTTCGGCGGCGAGGACGAGCAGCAGCGGGCCCAGGACCGCGCCCGCGAGACGCAGGAGCGGGTCCGCAAGCAGATGGAGCATGCCCGTGAGCAGGCCGAGAAGCCGAAGGGACACGGCCTGGGGGCCAAGCTGAAGAGAATCTTCGGCGGCGGGGATCAATAACCGCCCCCCTGTCCCAGGGAGCCTCCGGACCCCGAAATTCCCGGGGTCGGGACCCGGTGGATCAGCTCGTCCCCACGGTCTACGCCCGGCGCGCCTCGCTCCCCGTCCGGAGATCCGATGCGGCTTCAGCTTTCGCGCCTCCGTTGGAGGCGCACGACGGTCAACGCGGGCGGTGGCCCGGGCGTCCTCGCCAATAGCGGGGACGCTCGCAATGTGCTGGTGAGGTAGGCCGTGGAGTCGATCTTCCAGTTCCTCTTCAAGTACCGCCCGGGGCTCTACCGGCAGGGCAGCATCGTCCTGCGCGGGCCGTGGCCGGTGGCGACCCTGATCCTCGCGGGCCTGGTCGTCGCGGCCGTCGTGGGCGTCAGCTACCTGCGCCCGCGCGGCAAGGCGAGCACGCTCGACCGCGGCGTGATGGCGGCGCTCCGGACCTCGGCGCTCGGCGTCATCGTGCTCTGCCTGCTCCAGCCGACGCTCGTGCTCCGCGCGGTCGTGCCGCAGCGGAATTTCGTCGGCGTGCTGATCGACGACTCGCATTCGATGACGCTGCCCGACGACGACGGGAAGCCGCGCAGCGAGTTCGTCGCCGACCAGCTCAAGCCGGACGGCGCGCTCATGAAGGCGCTCTCGGACCGGTTCGCCGTGCGCGTCTACTCGTTCAACTCGAAGACGGGCCGCGTCACCGACCCGAGCAAGCTGACCTATCAGGGCACCAAGACCGACCTCGCGGGCGCGCTGAACACCGTGCGCGAGGATCTCTCCTCGGTACCGCTCTCGGGCCTGGTCGTCGTGACCGACGGCGCCGACAACGGCGGCAAGGTGCTGAACGAGTCGCTCGTCCCCCTGCAGGCCGCGTCGATCCCCGTGTTCACGGTGGGCGTGGGCGCGGAGAAGCTCACGCCGGACGTCCAGGTGGACCGCGTGCAGGCGCCCGCATCAGTGCTGCTCGGCAGCGCCGTGGTCGCGGACGTCGTGCTCAGCCAGCACGGCTACGAGGGCAAGGACGTCACGCTCCAGGTCGCGGACGAGACGAGCATCCTGGCCGAGCAGAAGGTCACCCTCGGCAAGGACGGCGAGCCGGTCGTCGCGCGCGTGCGCTTCACGGCGGACCAGGCCGGTCCGCGCCGCGTCACGTTCAAGGTCGCGCCGCAGCCGGGCGAGCGCGTGCCGGGCAACAACAGCCGCGACCTCACGCTCAACGTGCGCGACGAGCGGAAGAAGGTCCTCTACTTCGAGGGCGAGCCGCGCTTCGAGGTGAAGTTCATGCGGCGCGCGGTCGAGGGTGACCAGAACGTCCAGCTCGTCGTGCTGCAGCGCACCGCGCCGGACAAGTTCCTGCGCCTCGACGTCGACAGCGCCACCGAGCTCCAGGGCGGCTTCCCGAAGACGCGCGACGAGCTGTTCCGCTACCAGGGGCTGATCATCGGCAGCGTCGAGGCGGGCTTCTTCACGCACGACCAGCTGCTCATGATCCACGACTTCGTGAGCGAGCGCGGCGGCGGGCTGCTCGTGCTCGGCGGACGGCACTCGCTCGCGGAAGGCGGCTACGCGGGCACGCCGGTCGACGAGGTGCTGCCGGTCGTGCTGAACAAGCCCCAGGGCGACCAGCCCAAGGCGATGGAGGTGAAGGTGTCGCCGACGCCGGCCGGCGCCTTCCATCCGGTCACGCAGATCGCCGATTCGGGCCAGGCGCCGGACAAGGTCTTCGCGCGGCTGCCCCCGCTCACCACGCTGAATCCGATCACGCAGACCAAGCCGGGCGCGACCACGCTGCTGGTCGGCACGCCGACCGGGGCGAACGGCGGCCCCCAGCAGGTCGTGCTCGCGTGGCAGCGCTTCGGGCGCGGCCGGACGTTCGCGCTGCCGGTACAGGACACCTGGCTGTGGCAGATGCACGCCGACGTGCCGCTCGAGGATCAGAGCCACGAGCGCTTCTGGCGGCAGCTGCTGCGCGGTCTCGTGGACGGCGTCGGCGATCCGGTGACCGTCTCGCTCGACAAGGAGCACGCCGAGTCCGGCGAGGCGGTGAAGGTGAGCGCGCGCGTGCGCGACTCGACCTACATCGACCTGAACGACGCCAAGGTCACGGCGCACCTGACTTCGCCGTCGGGCGCGGCGCGCGACGTGCCGCTCGAGTGGAGCGTGGAGGACGACGGCGTCTACAGCGGGTCCTTCGTTCCCGACCAGGACGGCAGCTGGAGCGTCGACGTCGAGGCGCAGCGCAACGGCAAGACGATCGGCAAGGACGAGAGCTGGGTGCGCGTGGGCGCGAGCGACGAGGAGTACTTCGACGCGGCTCAGCGCCGCCCTCTCCTCGAGCGCATCGCGGACGAGACGCGCGGCCACTCCTACACGGCCGCGACCGTCGACAAGCTGCCCGAGGATCTCCAGTACGCCGGAGCCGGCGTCACGCAGGTCGAGGAGCGCGACCTCTGGGACGCGCCGCTCTTCTTCCTGCTGCTGATCGGCTTCATCGGCGGCGAATGGGCGCTCCGGCGCAAGCGGGGGCTGGTCTGATGCGCCGTGGTCTGGCGCGCGCGCGGCGGACCCTCGGAGCAGCTCTGCTCGCGGCTGGGCTCGCGTCCGCCCGCCCCGCGGCCGCGCAGGACACGCACCTGCTCATCGTGGTCGGCCTGCCCGGCGACACGACGTACGCGGCGCGCTTCAAGGGTTGGGCGCAGTCGATCCACGACTCCGCGGTGAACCGGCTGGGCGTGAAGCCGGCCAACGTGATCTGGCTGAGCGACGCGCCGGGCCCGCAGGTGAAGGACAAGGCGACGCTCGCGGTGCTGCGGACGACGATCGCGGGGATGATCCCGACGATCGGGCCGGACGATCAGCTGATGGTCGTCCTGATCGGCCACGGCACGGAGAACGACGGCAAGCCGATGTTCAACCTCACCGGCCCCGACCTCTCGCCCGAGGACCTGTCGAAGATGCTCGAGCCGCTCGAGCCGCGGCGGGTCGCGATCGTCAACACGGCGAGCGCGAGCGGCGGGTTCGTCGACGGCCTCAAGGGACCGGGCCGCTCGATCGTCACGGCCACGCGCTCGGGCGCCGAGAACACCGAGACGTGGTTCGCGAACTACTTCGCCGAGGCGCTCTCCAAGGACGGCGCCGACCTCGACAAGGATGGCCGGATCTCCCTGTTCGAAGCGTTCGAGTACGCGACGCGCGAAGTGAAGCGGTACTACGACACCAAGAAGATCCTGGTCACCGAGCACGCTCAGCTCGACGGCGACGGCAACGGCGTCGCCGTGATGGACCCGACGCCGGAAGAGGTCGACGGGCTGAACGCGGGCACGTTCATCATCGGCGGCGGCGCGCGGACGGCGAGCGCCGGCAGCGAGTCCCCGCCGATCGACACCAACGACCCCGCGCTCAAGGCGCTGCTCGGCGAGCGCGCCAAGCTCGAGCAGCAGATCGCGGGACTCCGCCTCCAGAAGGGCCAGATGGACGAGGCGGCGTACGAGAAGCAGCTCGAGGATCTGCTCGTCCAGCTCGCGCTCAAGGACAAGGAGATCAAGGACAAGGGAGGCTCGAAGTGAGCGGCCGTCCGACCGCTCGCCGTGCGGCCCTCGTCATCGCGGCTCTGCTCGGCCTCGCCGCGCCGCTCCGTGGCCAGACCCGTGACGCCGCCCTCGAAGCCTGGCAGACCGGCAAGTACGACGAGGCGATCTCCGCGTACCAGACGCTCGCCGGGAAGCCCGGCGCCTCCGCCGACGTGCACCGCGACCTCGTGCGCGTGCTGCTCGAGGTCGGGCGGACCGACGACGCCGAGAAGCACCTCTACGCCGCCGGCGCGGACAAGCCCACCGGCGTGCAGCTGTCGAACGTGCTCGGCGAGGTGCTGCTCTCGACCGGCAAGTGGGACGCGGCCGAGGCCGCGTTCCGGACGGCCGCGAACGGCGGCGCGAGCGACGCGCTCGTCGCGCGCGCCAACCTGGGCGAGCTCCTCTGGAACCGGGGCCGTCACGCCGAAGCGCTCAAGCTCTTCGACACGTTCATCGACACGTACAACTCGGGCGGCGCGAAGAGCGCGGACGACCTGATCGCGGTGGGCCGCGCCGTGCGCCGGCTCGCCGTGACCAACCCGCAGCTCTTCCAGGACGCGCTGATGGCCTTCGACCAGGCCGCCAAGGCCGCCCCGGGCGATCCGCGGCCGCGCGTGCTCGCCGGCGAGCTGTTCTTGGACACGTACAACGCGACCGAGGCGCACACCTCCTTCAAGGAGGCGCTCGAGCGCAACCCGAAGTATCCGCCGGCCCTGATCGCCGAGGCGCGCGCGCTCGACTTCGACGGCGCGGCGGGAGCCGAAGAGAAGATCAAGGCGGCGCTCGCGACCGACCCGCGCTCGACCGCGGCGCACACGCTGCGCGCGACGATGGCGCTCGAGGCGGAGGACTTCCGGACGAGCCTGAAGGAGTCCGACGCGGCCCTCTCGATCGACCCCGGCTCGCTCGAGGCGCTCGCCGTGCAGGCCGCAGCCCGGTACCTGTCGGGCGACCGCGCCGGCTTCGAGGAATCGCAGAAGAAGGCGCTCGCGATCGACCCGGCGGACGCGCCGTTCTACGAGACGGTCGCCACCATGGCGGTCCAGCTGCGCCGCTACGCCGAGGCGGTCGCGATGGCGCAGAAGGGTGTCGCGCTCGACAGCCTCGCCTGGGACACGCGCGGCCTGCTCGGGATGAACCAGCTGCGCATCGCCCAGATCGACGAGGGCCGCGCGAACATCGAGCGCGCGTTCAAAGGCGATCCGTACAACGTCTGGTTCAAGAACACGCTCGATCTGCTCGACACGTTCTCGAAGTACCGGACCGTGAAGACCGAGCACTTCGAGCTGTTCATGCGGCAGGACGAAGCCGATCTCCTGGAGCCCTACGTGAAGTCGCTCGCGGAGGAGGCGTACGCGGCACTCAGGCAGCGGTACGGAACGGAGCCGCCCACGCCGATCCGGCTGGAGCTCTTCCCGCGCGACGCCGACTTCTCGGTACGCACGCTCGGCCTCACCGGGCTCGGCGCGCTGGGCGTCACCTTCGGCAAGGTGATCGTCATGGACTCGCCCGCCGCGCACGAGCCGGGCGAGTTCAACTGGGGCTCGACGCTCTGGCACGAGCTGTCGCACGCGTTCCACGTCGGCATGACGAACAGCCTGGTGCCGCGCTGGTTCACGGAAGGGCTCGCGGTGCACGAGCAGCGCTCGGGCCGCCCGGGCTGGGGCCATCCGGTCTCGATCGACTTCCTGGACGCGTACCGCGCCGGCAAGCTGCCGCCGGCGAGCGACCTGAACCGCGGCTTCATGCGGCCCGATTATCCCGAGGAGGTGCTGCACAGCTACTTCCTCGCGTCGCTCGTCTTCGCCTGGATGGAGGAGACGCACGGCAAGGACGCGGCGATCCGGATGCTCAAGGGGTACGGCCAGGGCAAGGACACGCCGACGCTCATCAAGGAAGTGCTCGGCCTGGACGTCGCCGACTTCGACAAGGCGATCGACTCGTACGTGCGCACGCGCTACGCCGACGCGTTCAAGTCGACCGTCCCGATCGACGACCGGCCGGGCGACGACGCCCCGCTGCCCGTCATCCAGGCCGCGGCGAAGGCGCATCCGACCTACTTCCCGCTCCAGCTCCGTCTCGGCCAGATGCTCGTCGAGGCGAAGCGGCCCGCGGAGGCCGAGCCCGTCCTCAAGGAAGCGCTCAAGCTCTTCCCGACCTACGCCGAGGTCGACGGCCCGCTCCTCTATCTCGCGCGCATCTACCGCGAGCGCGGCCAGCTCGCCGAGGCCGCGACCGCGCTCAACCAGCTGGGCAACCTGAACGAGAGCGCGTACGAGGTGCACCTGCTCGAGTCCGACGTCCGCAAGCAGATGAACGACATGCCCGGCGCCGCGGCGGCCCTCGAGCGGGCGATCCTGGTGAACCCTTACGACATGCAGCTCCACCAGAAGCTCGCCGACCTCTATACGACGATGAAGAAGCCGGAAGGGGCGGTGCGCGAGCGCCGCGCGGTGGTCGCGCTGAATCCGGTGGACAAGGCCGACGCTCAGTACCGTCTGGCTCGCGCCCTGGCGGACGCCGGACAGAAGGACGAGGCGCGCCGGGCGGTCCTCAAGGCGCTCGAGGTGGCCCCGAACTTCGAGCAGGCGCAGAGCCTCCTGCTCGAGCTGCGGGGCGCAGGATGAGATAGACAGTCCAGGAGGGGTCCGGCTGGCCGACCGGCCGGGCTTCCCGCAATCTGACGTGAACGCTCGACCGCCCGTCAGGCTCCGTCGAAACGTTGATTCCGCAGGTCTCACCCGGGAGCGACCGCTGGAATGGAAACCGTGATCGAAGGTCAGGACGCACGCGCCGCCACGGGCGAGCCGAGCGGGGACGACATCGCGCTCGCCGACAAGATGAGGACGGGCCGCGACAGCATCCTGCGCGAGATGCGGAAGCTGATCATCGGCCAGGAGGACGTGCTCGAGCAGGTCCTCCTCAGCCTCTTCGTGGGCGGCAACAGTTTGATCGTGGGCGTGCCCGGCCTCGCCAAGACGCTCCTGATCGCGACCATGGCCAAGGTGCTGGACCTCAAGTTCAACCGGATCCAGTTCACCCCCGACCTGATGCCGTCCGACATCACCGGCACGGACATCATCCAGGAAGACCCGGCCACGGGACGCCGCAAGCTCGTGTTCTCGCCCGGTCCGGTCTTCGCGAACATCCTGCTCGCGGACGAGATCAACCGCACGCCGCCGAAGACCCAGGCCGCGCTGCTCGAGGCGATGCAGGAGCACCGCGTCACCGTCCAGGGCACGACCTACACGCTCGAAGAGCCCTTCCACGTGTTCGCGACGCAGAACCCGATCGAGCTCGAGGGGACGTATCCGCTCCCCGAAGCGCAGCTCGACCGGTTCATGTTCGAGATCGTGATCGAGCACCTGTCGGAGGAGGAGGAGCTCCAGGTGGTGCGCAGCACCACGGGCGTCCTCGATCCGAAGTTCAGCCACGCGGTGACCGGCCCCGATCTGATCGCGTTCCAGCGGCTCGTGCGGCGCGTGCCGGCGCCGGACGCGGTGCTGCGCTACGCGGTCGCGCTCACGCGGACCAGCCGTCCGTCCGCGAACGGCAATTCGCCCGAGTTCGTCAGAAAGTGGATCGCGTACGGCGCCTCCGTCCGCGCGGCGCAGTACCTCATCCTCGGAGCCAAGGCCCGGGCCCTCACGCGGGGCCGCTACGCGCCGACGTTCGAGGACATCCGCGCGCTCGCGCACCCGGTCCTCCGCCACCGCGTGCTGACGAACTTCCACGCCGAGTCGGAAGGCCGCAGCTCGGGCGAGCTGATCGACATGCTCATCGACGCGGTCCCCGTCCCGAAGTCCGGGATGTAAGGGCGGGCGCATGACGCACCGCGCGGCGCAGGCGCACACCGAGACCCCCGGGGGCCGATTCCTCGACCCCAGGGTCCTCGCGCGCATCGACAACCTCGACCTGCTCGCGCGTACGGTGGTCGACGGCTTCCTGCACGGGCTCCACAAGTCACCCTATCTCGGGCTGTCGATGGAGTTCGCCGAGCATCGCTCGTACATGCCGGGCGACGACATCCGGAAGATCGACTGGCGGCTGTTCGCGCGGACCGACCGGCACTACGTGAAGCAGTACGAGGCGGAGACGAACACCAACTTCTCCGTGCTGCTCGACGTCTCGAAGTCGATGTCGTACGGGAGCGGCGAGATCACCAAGCTGGACTACGCGCGCTACCTCGCGGCGTCGCTGACGTACTTCTCACGCCGCCAGCGCGATCGGGTCGGCCTGTACGCGTTCGACAGCGAAGTGGTCGAGCACGTACGGCCCTCGGTGCGCCACCTCGATCAGGTGCTGCACGCGCTCGAGCGGGTGCATGCGGGCCGGCCCGGCGCGCTCAAGCCGTCGCTGTTCACGGTCGGCATGACGTTCCGGCGCCGCGGCATCCTCTGCTTGATCTCGGACTTCTACGAGTCGCCCGATGCGGTCGTGGACGCGCTCAAGCCGATCACGTCGGGCAAGCACGACCTGATCGTCTTCCACATCCTCGATCCGGCCGAGCTGAGCTTCCCCTTCGACAAGCCGGCCAGCTTCCAGGACCTCGAGACGGGCGAGATGTATCCGGTCGTCCCCGAGAAGCTGCGCGACGGGTACAAGCAGGTCGTGTCCGACCACGTCGCGGAGATCCAGAAGCGCATCCTCGGCCAGGGCGCCGAATACACGATGATCGACACCTCGACGCCGCTCGAGGTCGCGCTGTTCCGCTACCTGCTCGCGCGGCAGAAGGCGCGCGTGGCCAAGGGGATCAACTAGCCCATGCCGTTGGCGTTCCTGGTTCCGCTCTTTCTCGCCGGGCTCGCGGCCGTCGCGATCCCGATCTGGGTGCACCTCACCCGGAAGCAGCGCAGCCTGGTGATCGAATTCCCGTCGCTGATGTTCCTGCAGCAGGTCCCCTTCAAGGAGGACCGACGCCGCACGATCCATCACTGGCTGCTGCTCGCGCTCCGCGCGCTCGTGATCATCCTGCTGGTCGCGGCGTTCGCGCGTCCCTTCTTCAAGGGCGACGCCGCGATGGCCGTGACGGGAAGCGGCCCGCGCGAGGTCGTCGTGCTACTCGACCGCTCGTACAGCATGGCCACGACCGGCCGCTGGACCGAGGCGCTGGACGCGGTCCGCAAGACGATCGCGGGCCTCGGTCCGCTCGACCGCATGAGCCTGGTCGTCTTCGACCAGAACGCCGAGGCGGTCCTCCGCGGCGACAGCGACCCGGCGCGGCTGCGCGCCGCGCTCGACTCGCTCCAGCCCGGCTCGGGCTCGACGCGCTTCGGGCCGGCGCTCAAGCTCGCGCAGTCGATCCTGGAGGCGTCCGACCATCCGGTGCGCGAGCTCTGGATGGTGAGCGACTTCCAGAAGCGCGGCTGGACGGGCGAGGAGGGGGTGCGGCTGCCCGCCGGCACCGACGTCCATCCGATCCAGGTGGCCGGCAAGCCGGGCCCGAACGTCGCGGTCGCGGACGTCACGCTGAAGCACGACAAGTTCTCCGGCCGCGAGCGCATCGCGCCGAGCGTGCGCGTCGTGCGCACGGGCGGCGACGCTCCGATCGAGGTGCCGGTCTCGTTCGAGCTCGACGGCCGCGAGGTGCAGAAGCAGACGGCCAAGCTCCCCGCATCCGGCGCCGTCACGGTCGACTTCACGCCGGTGCCGGTCGTCGAGCGGCACACGCGCGGCACCGTGCGCGTTCCGGCCGACGGGCTGCCCGCGGACGACGCGCGCAACTTCGTCGTCTCGCCCGGCAGCGCGCAGCGGATCCGCGTGTACACGCGGCCGGGCGCGCCCGCGGAGTCGTCGCTCTACCTCGCTCGCGCGCTCGGCATCTCGGACCAGAGCACCTTCGACGTCGCGACCGCGCCGTGGTCGGTCTCCGCCGGCCAGGATCTCACGCCCGGGCAGGTCGTCGTGCTGGTGGACATGCCCTATCCGACCGGCAGCGGCGCCGTCCAGCTCGAGAACTTCGTGCAGAAGGGCGGCGGACTGATCGTGGTGAGCGGCGCCGACACCAACTGGGACGCGGCGGTGGGCGCCTGGATGGGTGTGAAGATGGGCGGGACCGTCGATCGGCTCGAGACGGGCGGCGGCCGGGTCGGCTGGGTCGACTACGACCACCCGATCTTCCAGATCTTCAAGAATCCGCGCAGCGGCGACTTCACGACTCCGCGCTTCCTGCGCTATCGCGCGCTGGGCGCGCTTCCCGGCAGCACCGTGCTCGCGCGCTTCGACGACGGCAGCCCCGCGCTGATCGAGAAGAAGGTCGGCACGGGCCGCGTCCTGGTCTGGGCGTCGACCCTCGACTCCTTCTGGAACGACCTGGCTGTGCAGCCGATCTTCCTGCCATTCGTCCATCAGATGGCACGGTACGTGTCGGGCCGGGGGGAGACGCTTCCCTGGTTCACCGCGGGACAGGTGCTGGACGTGTCCGATGTACGGGCGATGGCGACCGCCGGCCTGCTGGAGGGTACCGAAGACGCCCAGCGGCTTTCGGGCGAGCGGGTGGTCATCGATCCGGCCGGCACCTCGGTCCGGCTCCCTGGCGGAGAGGGCCCGCACTACCTGACCCTGAAGGACGCCGGGTTCTACTCGATGCGGCCGACGGGGAACGGGGACAGCCGGCCGCTCGCGGTGGCGGTCAACGTGGACATGGCCGAATCGGACCCCGTGACGATGGAGCCGCAGGAAGCCGCCGCTGCGCTGGCGCGGATCGTCTCGACGGGAGACGACGGCGGGACGGGCACCGGACGCGCGATGCAGCTGCAGCGGCAGGACATCGAGCGCCGGCAGTCGCTCTGGCGGCTGCTGCTGGCCGCCGTGCTGGTGCTGCTCGCCGCCGAGACGTGGATGGCCAACCGGCGCTCCAGCCGGACGGCGACGCCGGCATGAGCCGGCGCGAGTAGCGTAGAAGGACGTGTGAGCCCCGGGCGGCGATGGCCGCCCTTCAGAGGCCGCGACGGAGGGACCATGGACGCAGGGTGGATGAGCGACCACGAGCGCGTGCTGCAGATCCTCGCCTCGGTCCGGAAGCGCTGGCGCGCCCGGATCGCCCTGCGCGGCGGCGCGACGGTGGTCGGGGCGGGGCTGGCCGCGTTCCTGGTGTCGGCGTACGGGCTGAACGTCCTCCACTTCGCGCCCGCGGCGGTCTGGACGCTGCGTGTGTTCGCCTGGGGTGCGTTCGGCGCGATCGCCTGGTTCTCCCTCATCCGGCCGCTCCGCTTCAAGGTCACCGACGAGCAGGTCGCGCTCTACTTCGAGGAGCACGAGCCCAGCCTGCAGGCCACGCTGCTCGCCGCGGTCGAGGCCGCGCGCGGCGGCGACCAGTACTCGGCGAGCCTCGCGCGCGGGATCGCGCGCGTCGCGGTCGAGCGCGCCTCTGCGGTCCAGGAAGGTCGGCGCATCGATCAGCGCCGGCTGCAGCGCTCCGGCGGTGTGCTCGCGGCGGTCGCCGTGGCCGCGGTCGTCGTGCTTCTGCTCCTGCCGGCCGGCGTGCGGCACGGGCTCGGCGCCCTGCTCCGTCCGGTGACCGCGGCGGCCGAGGTGAATCCGTACTCGATCTCGGTCACGCCGGGAGACAAGGTCGTCGCGCGCGGCGCGGACCAGCTCGTCACCGCGACGCTCGGCGGCTTCAACGCGTCGGACGCCGCGCTGTTCATGCGGCAGAAGGGGAGCGAGGACTACCAGCGGCTCAGCATGCTGCCCGGCGGAGAGGACGGCGCGTTCGAGCTGATGCTGCTCAACCTGGCCGACGGCGCGGACTATTTCGTGGAGGCCGACGGCAACCGCTCGCCGGTCTTCCACCTCGACGTGGCCGACATCCCGTACGTCGACCACCTCGACCAGACGCTCGACTTCCCGTCGTACACGGGGCTGCCCCAGCGCACCATCGAGGACGGCGGCGACGTCGCCGCGATCACCGGCACGAAGGTGACGCTGCGCATCCACTCGACGATCCCGAGCAAGGCCGGCCGGATCCTGATCGAGGGCCAGGCGCCAATCGCGCTCGCCAGCGAGGGCGACTCGGTCATGACGGGCTCGTTCAACGTCACCGCGGACGGCTTCTACCGGATCGAGCTCAACGCTCCCGACGGCCGGCCGGTCGACGCCTCGCCGCGCTACACGATCGACGCGCTCGAGGACCAGCCGCCCACGGTTCGCGTGACCAAGCCCGGTCGTGACGGCAACGCGAGCCCGATCGAGGAGGTCTACTTCGAGGCCGAAGCACTCGACGACTACGGGGTCGGCGAGCTGAACCTCGTCTACGCCGTGAACGGCGGCGACCCGAAGACCGTGCAGATCTTCAAGGGCAGCAAGCCGCCGCTCGCCGAAGCGTCCGCGGGCCACACGGTCTATCTCGAGGAGCTCGGCCTCAAGCCGGGCGACCTGGTCACGTACTGGGCGACTGCCAAGGACACGAAGCCGAGCGGCGCCGGCGCCAACGAGGTCACGAGCGACATCTACTTCCTGACCATCCGCGCGCTGGGCAATCAGTACAAGCAGGCCGACGGCGGGGGCGGTGGTGGGGGCGGCGGCGGCGGCCAGGGCCAGCAGAACGACCAGTCGATGTCGGAGCTCCAGAAGCAGGTGATCGCGGCCACGTTCAACCTGAACCGCGACCGCGACCGCCACAGCGCGCAGGACTTCTCGGAGAACGTCGTCAGCGTCCGCCTCGCGCAGGAGACCGTGCGCAACCAGGTCGAGACGCTCACGCAGCGCATGGTGAACCGCGGGCTGTCCGCCGCGGACGAGCAGTTCAAGAACATCGCCGAGATGCTGCCCCAGGCGATCCAGGAGATGAAGGACGCCGAGGCGTCGCTCACGAAGGAAGATCCGAAGGGTGCGCTGCCGCACGAGCAGAAGGCGCTGCAGCACATCCAGCGCGCCGAGGAGACGTACGACAAGTACGTGCAGATGCAGCAGGGCGGCGGGGGTGGCGGTGGCGGCGGCGGCGCGAACGCGGAGGACCTCGCGAACCTGTTTGAGCTCGAGCTCGACAAGCTCAAGAACCAGTACGAGACGGTGCAGCGCGGCGAGCGCCAGCAGCAGGACAACCAGGTCGACGAGGCGATGCAGAAGCTGCAGGAGCTCGCGCGCCGGCAGCAGCAGGCGGCCGAGCGCCGGCGTCTGCAGGCGCAGGGCGGCTCGTCAGGGAGCGCCGCGAACGACCAGCGCGCGCTCGCCGACCAGACCGAGGAGCTCGCGCGTCAGCTGCAGAAGCTCTCGCGCGACACGCGCGACCAGAAGCTCGAGGAGACCGCGCGCAACCTGCAGGACGTCGCGAACCAGATGCGGCAGTCCGCCGCACAGGGCGGCAGCGCGGGCGCGGCCGGCGCGGCCTCGGCGGCCGACCGCCTCTCCGAGGCGCAGCGCCGCCTCCAGCAGCAGCAGCAGCAGCGCCTGGGCGACGACATGAAGAGCGCGACCCAGCGCGCGGAGAACCTGGTCAACGAGGAGTCGCAGGTGCGCCAGCAGGTGCGCGGCCTGCAGGGCAAGTCCGCCAAGGACGCCGCCGATCAGGTCCAGCAGCTCAAGGACCGCAAGGACGCGATGGAGGGCGAGGTCAACGACCTGCGCCAGCAGCTCCAGCGCATGAGCTCGGACGCCGCCCGTCAGGGCAACAAGGATGCGGCGCAGAAGCTCGCGGGCGCGGCCGACGCGGTGGACGAGCGGAAGATCCGCGAGAAGCTTCGGTACTCGAAGGGCCTCGTCGAGCAGCGCGCGAACGACGGCTACGCGAGCACGTTCGAATCGCAGATCGGCATGGACCTCGACGAGCTGGCGAGCGAGGTCGCGTCGGCCGAGAAGGCGATGGGCGACACCGGCAAGCCGAAGCCCGCGGAGGACGCGCTCGACAAGACGCGTCAGCTCGCGCGCGGCGCGGAGACGCTCGGCCGCCGGCTCGACCAGAGCCAGCAGGGCCAGGGACAGCAGCAGGGGAAGGGACAGCAACCGGGCCAGGACCAGCAGGGCCAGGGCGGTCAGCAGGGACAGCAGCAAGGCCAGCAGCAGGGCCAAGGCCAGCAGCAGGGACAGGGTCAGCAGCAAGGCCAGGGTCAGCAGCAGGGCCAGGGTCAGCAGCAGGGCCAGGGTCAGCAGGGTCAGCAGCAAGGTCAGGCGGGCCAGCAGGGTGGCCAGCAGCAGGGCCAATCGGGTCAGCAGGGCGGCCAGGGACAGCAGCAGGGCCAACAGGGAGGCCAGCAGGGCGGTGGCGGCCAGAATGGCGGCCGCCTCGACCCGAACGGCGCGAACGGTGGCGACTACGGCGGCTCGTACGATCCGCGCGGCGGCTACTACGGCGGCGGCGCTCGGAATGGTCAGCGCTCGCGCCCGCTCACGCCCGACGAGATCCGCGGCTTCCGCCAGGAATTCCAGCAGCGGCTCGGCGACGCCCAGGCGCTGCGGAAGGACCTGCAGCAGGCGGGGGTGGATCCGGAGGAGCTCAACCAGGTGCTGAACTCGCTCCAGCAGCTGACCACCGACAAGCCCTACGCCGACCTGGCCCAGCTGGAGAAGCTGCAGAGCACGCTGCAGGAGAACCTGCAGCGCCTCGAGTTCAAGCTCCGCCGTCAGGTCGAGGGCGACGGCTCCGACCGAGCCGTGCTGAACGGCTCCGACGAAGTGCCGGACGGATTCCGCTCGCTGGTCGAGGAGTACTTCCGGTCACTCTCGCGCGGCCCCGCGACGAGCAGCTCCGGAGCCAGCGGCCGCTGACGCGCCCGGCGGACGCGGGCGTCAGGCCGTCAGGGCCTGGCGCACCGCGTCCCGGAGGCCGTCGAGGCTGAAGGGCTTGGAGAGGAAGTTCATCTCGGCGATCCGGATCCCACGCAGCAGCACCTCGTCCTCCGTGTACGCCGACATGTAGAGCAGTCGCGTCTCGGGGCGTACTTCGCTCAGCCGCTCGGCGAGCTCGCGCCCGTTCATGCCCGGCATCACCACGTCCGTGAGCAGCAGATCGAGCCGCCCCGCCTCACCGCGGGCGACCGCGAGCGCCTCCTCGCCGTCCGCCGCCTCCAGCACGCGATAGCCGGCGCGACGCAGGACCCGCGAGGCGACTTCGCGCACCGCCAGGTCGTCGTCGACGACCAGGATCAGGGCAGCGGTCGTGTCGGTCGCATTTCCGTCGAGCTGCTGGGCACTCGGAGTGGGCACGCCGGATCTGCCTTGGTCGATGAGGTCGTCTTCACCGCTGGATGAGCGGCGCGTACTCGGGATGTCGGCGGACCACGGTATCCACGAACCAGCAGGTGGGCACCACCATCAGCCCCTCGTCACGCGCCCACTCGAGCGCGCGGCGCACCAGCTTCTCGCCGACGCCCCGGCCGCGCAGCGCAGGATGCACGAAGGTGCTGCGAAAATCCACGCTGGAATCGTCGATTGGAATGTAGAAGAGCTGGCACTCCTTGCCGTCCGCCGTGACGACGAAGCGCCGACGCTGCGGCTCGTGCAACACCTCGACATCCATCCGGCCCTCCTCAAGTGGACGCATCCGGACATTGCCCCGGCCACCCGGCGGTCGTATACCAGGCTGGTCCGAGGCCGGTCCATCACCGCTCGCCTCGCTGGTACGTCTCGTGCGGCCTCACGGTCGCTTCGCTCGTTCGACTCTCCGGAGGTCTTGCCTGACCCGCGCTTCGCTCTGGCTCATCGTGTCCGCCGCGGCCCTCGCCGCGGCGTGCGACCGCCCGCCGCCCGCGGGCGGCCCGCCGCCTTCGTCCGATCAGCGGCTGCAGACCTGGGCCGACGCGCCCGACGGCACGGCGGTTCCCGTGGCGCTCGGCTTCAAGGCGGCGCTCCCCGACTCCGCCGTCGCAGCTCTCCTGGACCGGCATGGACTGCGCCCGTACGCGGTCTATCTGACCGCCGCCGGCCTGACCACGTCGCAGCGCCGGGACCAGAGCCGCGCATCTCTGGAGGTCATCGCGGAAGCGCGCGAGCAGACGATCAGCCAGCTCCGTACGTCGATGTGTGCGCAGCAGGGACGCGCGCGCGGAATGCTCTCGGAGCCGCCTCAGGGCGACCCCTCGCAGCAATACCGCGACGTGTTGGGCCGCTTCCTGGAGATCCAGAAGGCGCTGCCCCAGCTCGAGCGCGGCGCCGCGATGATCTACGGCGTCGAGGCCGTGGGCGCGCTGGCCGACGTGAAAGCCGCCTCGACCGATCCCGACGTCGCGGTCTTCGAGCCCGGCTGGCGCGGCCGCACCGCCACCGGCGATTCGATCGTGGTGCCCCAGCCCCCCGCCCCGCCCGACAGCGCGGGGAGCCCGCCCGCGGAGCTGGGCCAGCTGAAGCCGGACGAGATCAAGAGCCGGATGTCACAGCTGGCGGATAACGGCTTGGGCAGCTGCGCGGGAGAGACGGGGCCCTAGCGGATTATGCAGGAAAGCGAGAGGGATGTGCCCTCGGACATGAGGGACATGCCGCCAAGAATCGCGTCACGCTAGGAAGGCGAGCACGGCTCGCCCGACACGCCGGCTCGCTACTGCGTGTCCACGACCTTCAAGAGTTGCCCCGCAGCGAGCCGGTTGCCCTTCAGACCGTTCAGCCTCTTCAACGCGTCTACGGTCATCCCGTGCCGCTTCGCGACTGCGGCCAGGTTGTCTCCGCGCCGCACGCGATACGTCGTGTGATGCTCGATCCCGCCGGGTGAGGCGACCGCCTTGCCGGCGAACCTCATCCAGTTGTCCATGAAGGCGTCGCTCGAGCCCGTGGGCAGGCGCACGAGCACGCGGCGGTTGCCGGGCGTGCGGCCGGCCTTGAGATCGGGGTTGAGCAGGCGCACCTGCTCGACGTCCACATCCGCGGCCTTGGCGATCTGCTCGAAGGTCATCGCGGCGTCGGTAACGACCTCGTCGAACTGGAGCGGCTCCTCGGGCGTCACATCCTGGAAGCCGTACCGGGCCGGATCCTTCGCGATGCGGGCGGCCGCGATCATGAGCGGCACGTAGTCGCGCGTCTCGGCGGGCAGCCGGTTCCAAATCCGGTAGTACGCGCCCTCGCCGAACGCCTTCTCGGTGCCGAACTCCTCGTTCATGATGCGCGCGATCCGGTTCTCGCCGGTGTTGTAGGCCGCAGCGGCGAGATACCAGGAGTTGAAGCGGTCGTGGAGCCCCTGCAGATAGTCGAGCGCCGCTTCGGTGGCGCGCTGCGGGTTGTTGCGCTCGTCGACGTACGCGTCGACGGTCAGACCGTAGCGCTTGCCGGTCTCGGAGATGAACTGCCAGAGCCCCGACGCCTTGGCGCGCGAGAACGCGCGCGGCTTGAAGCCCGATTCCATCATCGAGAGATAGAGCAGGTCCTGTGGCATGCCGCGCTCGGCGAGCTCGCGCGCGATCATCTCGCGATACCAGCCGGAGCGCTCCAGGTAGCCCGCGAACTTCTCGTGCAGATCGGGATCGGTCGTGAAGCGGTTGACCCAGTAGTCGACCCGGGGATGATCGAGGTTCGGCAGATCCCAGCGCGTCGACACGCCGAGCGTGTTCGCGTCCTTGGGGGACACCGCCGCGGCGATCGCGTCCGCGGTGCTCAAGGCCGTCACCTCGATCGGATCCACGGCCACCGTCGACTTCGCGGCCCGGCCGTGCGTCCCGAGCACCCCGCCCACCCCCAGCACACCCACCAGGCCGGCCGCCGCCCACCAGGGGCGGCCGCGCGAGAACAGGCTCTTCAGGGTCCGTTCTCTGCGGTCCTGACGGGCGAGATACTGGGTCATCGGGGCTCCTTCGGAGGACTGCGACCACGGGGAGTCGGGATGGGCCGCCGGGGATGGTGAATCTAGCCTCGGCGGCCTTCTCTACGACACCCGTAGGGACCCTAGGTTCCGGACCGTACCCATGACCCGGACGGGAACGCGGGACACCCCACATCTGGCCCGTCACCCCGGGCGACCGCCGCGATTACATTATCCGGCTTCGCCCTCCGAAAACCCCGAGCAAATCGAGCGTCGATACGCCATGGCCGAGGTCCAGAAGTTCATCTACCACATGCGCGACCTGCGAAAGGTCGTGCCGCCCAAGCGCGAGATCCTGAAGGGGATCCATCTCTCCTTCTTCCCGGGGGCGAAGATCGGCGTGGTCGGCCCGAACGGCGCCGGTAAGAGCTCGCTGCTCAGGATCATGGCGGGAGTCGACACGGACTTCCTGGGCGAAGCCTGGGCGATGAAGGGCACGCGCATCGGCTACCTGCCCCAGGAACCGGAGCTCGATCCCCAGCTCGACGTGCGCGGCAACGTCGAGGAAGCGGTCAAGCATACTCGCGATCTGTTGCGAAAATTCGAGGAAGTGAGCGCGAAGTTCGCCGAGGTCTCGGGCGACGACGAGATGCAGGCGCTCATCGACGAGCAGGCGCGCCTGCAGGACGAGATCGACGCGTCGGGCGCGTGGGAGCTCGACCGCAAGGTCGAGATCGCGATGGATGCGCTGCGGCTGCCGCCCCCGGACGCGGACGTGACCGCGCTCTCCGGCGGCGAGCGGCGCCGGGTCGCGCTCTGCAAGGTGCTCCTCCAGCAGCCCGACATGCTGCTGCTCGACGAGCCGACCAACCATCTGGACGCGGAGTCGGTCGCCTGGCTCGAGCATCACCTGAAGGACTTCCCCGGCACCATCGTCGCGATCACGCACGACCGCTACTTCCTCGACAACGTCGCGGAGTGGATCCTCGAGCTCGACCGCGGCGAGGGTATCCCTTGGAAAGGCAACTACTCCTCGTGGCTCGAGCAGAAGCGCGAGCGGCTGCGCGTCGAGGAGAAGCAGGAGACGGCCCGCCAGCGCACGCTCGACCACGAGCTCGAGTGGGTTCGCATGGCGCCGCGCGCGCGGCAGTCCAAGGGCAAGGCACGCGTGCAGGCCTACGAGGATCTGCTCGCGCAGGACGAGCGCGAGCAGGCTCGCACGGCGGAGATCCTGATCCCCAAGGGGCCGCGGCTCGGCGGGGTGGTCATCCGCGCCGAAGGGCTGACCAAGGGCTTCGGCGACCGCGCGCTGATCGAGAACCTGAGCTTCGACATCCCCGCCGGCGCGATCGTCGGGATCATCGGGCCGAACGGCGTCGGCAAGACGACGCTCTTCCGCATGATCGTCGGGCAGGAGAAGCCGGACGGCGGCACCCTCAAGGTCGGTGAGACGGTGAAGCTGTCCTACGTGGATCAGAGCCGTGACGCGCTCGACGCGCAGAAGACCGTGTACGACGAGGTCTCGGCGGGTCACGACGTGCTGAATTTCGGCCGCGCCGAGGTGAACGCGCGGGCCTACCTGTCGTGGTTCAACTTCCGCGGCGCCGATCAGCAGAAGAAGGTCGGCGTTCTGTCCGGTGGCGAACGCAACCGGCTCCATCTGGCGAAGCTGCTCAAGACGGGCGGCAACGTGATGCTGCTGGACGAGCCGACCAACGATCTCGACGTCGATACGCTGCGCGCGCTCGAGGACGCGATCCTGCGCTTCGCCGGGTCGGTGCTCGTGATCTCGCACGACCGCTGGTTCCTCGATCGCGTCGCGACCCACATCCTCGCGTTCGAGGGCGACAGCATCGTGGTGTTCTATCCCGGCAACTTCACCGAGTACGAGGAGGACCGGCACCGCCGCCTCGGCGCCGACGCGGATCAACCCCACCGCGTGAAGTTCCGGAAGCTCGTACACGGGTGAGGTTCGTCACGACCACAGCTGTAAAGAATTCTCGTCGTGCGAATGACCGACGGATGCAATTAGATTTAAACATCCACCGGGTGACGAGCGCCCTGGAAACATCCGGCGGTATCAGTGTCGGCCCCCCCAAGCCATCGTGTCCGCCGAGGCCATGACCCCAGGCGACGCCGAAAAGCCACGCCCCAAGAAGCTGGATCCGCGAGCCCATGGCGCGGAGACGGCGGACCTCGTATCCGAGGTCCTGCAGGACGCCAAGCGGCGTGAGGAGGCGCGCACGCGGAAGGCGCCCATCGGGCGCAATCGGCAGCGCGTGGCCGCGGTCTCGCTCCCCCTCGCTGGGGCCTTCTCGTTCTACCTCTGGTTCGGCAATCCGGCCTGGGTCACCCCGACCATGCCCGACCCGATCACCACCGAGAAGGCCGAGGCCGGTCTGCGTGTCGCGATGTTCTTCGAGGCGCAGAAGATCGAGTCCTTCCGATCGCAGTCCGGCCGGCTGCCGGACACGCTCAGCGAGCTCGGCGGCACCGCGCCCCCCGAGATGACCTATCAGCGGCTGGACGCCCGCACGTATTCCCTGGTCGGGCAGAGCCGCGGGGTAACGCTCACCTTCAACTCGGATCAGGCCATCCAGCAGTTCGTCGGTGACGCGATGAACCGCCTGGGTCTGAAAACGCCGCGATGAGCGTGACCTCGGAGACGGCGAAGCACGCGTCCCGCCGGGACGGCTTCACGCTGGTCGAGATGCTGCTGGTCGTCGTCATCGTCAGCGTCCTGGCGGGGCTCGCGATCCCGAACTACCAGGTGGTCGTGACCAAGGCGAAGGCCGCGAACATCCTCGGCCAGATCGACGTCGTGAACCACGCCGTGCAGAGCTACCTCGGCGACAACAACTCGTGGCCCGCCGAATCCACCGACGGCGTCGTGCCGCCGGGGATCGTCAACTACCTGCCCGCGAACTTCGCCTTCAGCGGCGAGGACTATCAGCTGGACTGGGAGAACGGCGGCGGCCTGATCGGCGTGGCCGTGGTGACCAACAACGAGTCCCTCGGCAACGCTCTCGTCGCACTCGCCGGCTCGGGCCGTTGGTTCGTATCCGGCAACCGATACACGTTCATTCTCGACCAGGGCTGAGCGCAGCCCCGGCCGCGCATGTCCGAGCTCGATCCGCCTCCCGGTGAGCGCCGGAGCGTCTCCGACGACAAGGAGCGGAACCGGATCCTCGAGGAGGTCCTCCGGGATCAGGCCCGCCGCGAGGTCCTCCGCGACATCGCGTATCGGATCCCCCGCTCGTCGCTGCGCACCCGCATCGCCGCGGCCGCTCTTGGGGCGGTGGCGCTCGTGCTCTGGCTCGCGCCGATCCCGTGGCTCCGTCCCGACGTCCCCTTCCCGCTGCCGAAGGTCCAGGAAGACGCGGGGCTGAGGGTCGCCGCGTTCGTCCAGGCGGAGCAGGTGGAGAAGTTCCGGCGCACCTCGGGCCGGCTGCCGGACGTGCTGCGCGAGACCGGCGAAACGCTGCCCGGCATCGACTACGAGCGCATCGACGCGCACACGTATCGGCTGAAGGCGGTCACCGAGCGCGACACGGTCAACTGGGTGTCGTCCGACTCGCTGCCGAAGCTGCTGGGCGGTGCCGGCCGCGGCCGCCTCAACGATCTCTTCAGATGAGCCGCGCGCCGGTGGGCCTGGATCGTCGCCGCTCTACCGCGGGCTTCACGATGGTCGAGATGATCGTGGTGGTCGCGATCGTCAGCATCCTCGCGCGCATCGCGCTACCCAATCTGCAGGAGGCCGCGATCAAGGCGCGTGCGGCGGCCGCTCTGGGCGACGTCGAGGTGATCCGCACCGCGGCCGCGAACTACCACGCCCGCACGAACCAGTGGCCAGCCGACGCCGCCGAGGGCGTCGTGCCGCCCGAGCTCGTTCAGGACCTGCCCGAAGGGTTCTCGTTCGACCGGGGCGAATACAAGCTGGACTGGGAGGTGTGGTCGCTGCCGGACGGGCTCCCCAGCTCGGGCGCGCACACGCTGATCGGCGTGTCGATCGCGACCGACGACGAGCTGCTCGGCAACGCCGTGGCCGCGCTGGTGGGTCCGAACGGCTGGTACAGCGTCGGCCACAGCAACACGTTCCTGATCGACGGCAGCTGACGCCCGCTCTTCGTCAGCGCTCGGCGGGCCAGAGCCAGGCGGCGCCCCTCACGCCGCTCGCGTCGCCCCACCGGTGGCGCACCACCCGCGCCGCCACCTCGTCCGTGAACACCCAGCGCGCCAGCTCCGCCTGCACGCGCTCCGCCAGCCCGGGCAGGTTCGACACGCCACCGCCCAGCACCACGACATGCGGGTCGACGATGTCGATCACCGTCGCGAGCGAGCGGGCCAACCGACTCACGTAGCGGTTCATCGTCGCGCTCGCGGCCGGGTCACCCGCGGCCGCGGCGCGGCCGATCGCGTCGCCCGACAGCGTCTCGCCGGTCGCGCGCGCGTGATCGCGCTCGAGGCCCGGACCCGAACAGAACGTCTCGATGCAGCCGAGTCTGCCACAGTAGCAGCGCGGGCCCGGCCGCTCGTCGTCGGTCGGCCATGGCAGCGGGTTGTGGCCCCACTCGCCCGCGATCCGGCTCGCGCCGTCCAGCACACGACCGCTTACGACGATGCCGCCGCCGACGCCCGTGCCGAGGATCGCGCCGAATACGATCTCCGCGCCGGCCGCGGCGCCGTCCACGGCTTCGGAGAGAGCGAAGCAGTTGGCGTCGTTCATCGCGCGCACCGGACGGCCCAGCCGTGCGCCCAGATCGCCGATCAGGTCCTTGCCGATGAGCCAGACGGAATTGGCGTTCTTCACGAGGCCCGTCGCGGGCGAGACCGCGCCGGGGATGCCGAGCCCGACCGTGCCACGCTCGCCGGTCGCGCGCTCGGCCTCCGCGACCAGGGCCACGATCGCGTCGAGCGAGCCCTCGTACGAGCGCGGCGTCGGCACGCGGGCGTGGTGCAGCTCCTCGCCGCCAGCGCCCAGCGCGACGATCGCGATCTTGGTCCCGCCCACGTCGATCCCGATCCGCACGCTGCCCTCCGTCAGAGCCCGTGAAACCTTTTTCGCGCCGGTCGCGTCCAACCTAGCAGTGGACCGGCAGGGGCCGGGCCAGCACCAATGGGGAGGGGATGAAGATGAAGACGACGGGGACGTGGTGCGCGTGGGTGGTGGTGGCGGCGGCGTTCGTACCCGCCGGTCTGGCGGCCCAGACCAGCAGCCGGGCGGCGCGTCTCGAGGCGGACGCGCTCGGTCTGAGCGAGTCTCCCACCGATCTCGGCAAGGCGGCGGACCTGTACCGCGAAGCGGCCGGGCTGCGCAGCTCGAGCGACCCGATCGCGGTCAAGGATCTCGTGCAGTCGGCGCGCTATTCGTTCTACGCCGGCAAGCGCGACCAGGCGCTCAAGGACTTCGCGACCGCGGGCGAAACCGCGCTCAAGCACGGCGACATCGCCGGCGCGGCCGAGTCGTTCACGGACGCGGCTTGGGTGGCGAAGCAGGTTCAGGACGGCAGGCTGGCGATGCGCTACACGACGCGCGCTCGCGAGCTGACCTCTTCGCCGTCTCTGAACGAGATGGATCGCGCCCGCCTGCTGGCGCGGCTGCCCGGCTGAGCGATCTGGATCCGAGGGGTGAAGGCGGCCCCGGTCGTCCCAACGGACGGCCGGGGCCGTCATGCGTTTCCCTCCTTTGATCCCAGGCCTCGGGATTGGCACGGTGCCTGCGACCCGGGTTCCCGGTCACTAGGCTACCAGACAGGAGGCGCGCGTGGACGTCCCGCCGGAAATCGCCTTTCGCAACGTCGAGCCCACCGACACGCTGAAGGCCCTCATCCAGGAAGGCATCGATTCGCTCGAGCGGGTGCACGCCCGACTGGTCAGCTGTCGCGTGATGGTCGAGGAGGTGAACCGCGGCTTCCCGCACGTTCGGCTCGACCTGAGCGTCCCTGGCTCGGAGATCGTCGTGAACAGCAGCGACGCCCCCGTCGATCCGACCAATCGCGACGTCGGGACGGCCATCCGCTCCGCCTTCGACGTCGCGCGGCGGCAGCTGCGTGAGCGGCGTGAACGGCAGTCGACGAAGGCGCGGCGGCGGCGCGGACGGGCGCCCTCGGGCCGCATCGTCCGACTCGTGATGGACTCGCCTTCCGAACGGTACGGCTTCCTGCTCTCCGACGACGGTCGCGAGGTCTACTTCCACGAGAGCTCGCTCAAGGAGCTCGCGTACGACGACCTCGAGGAAGGGATGGAGGTGCACTTCACGGAGACGAGCGGGAAGGAGGGCGCGAACGCCTCGTCGGTGTCTCCGATGGACATCGCCGAGCGCATCGGCACGGAGGGAGGTCGCGAGCCCGCTTAGTCCGCGGGAGAGGTCTTCCGGCGGCGGTTAGCTTGGTTCATGGCACACCGCACCGGGACAGCGAACCTGCCGCTGCACGGCGGTAAGGCTCCGGCCTGGCTGTTCGATCGCATGAAGCGGCTCGGGCCGGCGCTGGTCGAAGTGATCGTGCTCGAGCGCGGTCCCGAGGAGGTGCTGCGCCGTCTCTCCGATCCCTGGTGGTTCCAGGCGTTCGGCTGCGTGCTCGGCTTCGATTGGCACTCGAGCGGCGTCACCACGACCGTCTGCGGAGCGCTCAAGGTCGGGCTCGCCGGACGCGAGCGCGACGTCGGTCTCTGGGTCGCCGGCGGCAAGGGCCGCCACTCACGCTCGACTCCCGACGAGCTGATGTCGTACGCGGCGGACCTCGCGCTCGACGGTCCCGCGCTCGTGCGCGCGAGCCGCACGTCCGCGAAGGTCGACAGCGCCGCCGTCCAGGACGGCTACGACCTGTACCACCACGCGTTCTTCCTGACCAAGGGCGGCGGCTGGGCGGTGGTGCAGCAGGGCATGCGCGACCGCGACGGCTCGGCCCGCCGCTACCACTGGCTGGGCGAGCAGGTGCGGGACTTCGTGAGCGAGCCGCACGCCGCGGTCGCGAGCGACGCCGCCGCAGACGCCGTCCTCAACCTCGTCGCGGCCGATTCCGAGGGCGTTCGCCGCGCGACCGCCGCGCTCGCGCGGTGGGAGCCGGACAAGCTGATCCACGAGGCGGAGCGCGTGCGCGCGTCGGCCGCTTCGCTCGACATGCCGACCCGGCACTGGGTCGACCCGGCGCGCGACATCGACCCGAAGCAGCTGCGGAAGGTGATGCTCTCCACGTACCAGAGAGATCCGCGCAGCTTCGAGGACGTCCTCATGACGCCCGGCCTCGGAGCCAAGTCGCTGCGCGCCCTGGCCCTGCTGTCCGAGCTCACGCACGGCGAGGTGGCCAGCGTCCGCGATCCCGCCCGCTTCAGCTTCGCCCACGGCGGCAAGGACGGTCACCCCTTCCCCGTCGACCGCGCCACCTACGACAAGACCATCGCCTGGCTCCGCGACGCCATCGACAAAGCCAAGGTCGGCCACAGCGAGCGCCTGCACGCGCTGCGCCGGCTTCAGGGCTGGTACGAGCGCAAGCAGGAGCGCGCCGTCTCGAGATCGGCAGCGCCGCGCCTGCCCTAGCGAGCGTGGGCGCGCGGTGCGGTTGCCTTGGGTTGAATCGAACGGATCGGCGGGCGGGAGGGTCGAACGTGCGCTGCGGCGGGGCCTCGGCGCGAACGGCGAGCGACAGGCGAGCCGAGCGCCGGAGCGAGGCGAGAGCAAGGCTCTCGCCGATGCGATGCCCCGCCGCGGCGCGCGCCCGACCCTCCCGACCCAGCAGACGCGCTAGTCCAGCACCCGCCGGTCCGACGAAGTCTGCAGCGCCGAAGCCACCTCCGGGATGATCCCGAGCCGACGATAGATCGGCAGCACCATCTCGCGCAGCGCCGGGATCTGCCGCGCGAACCAGAGCGCGAGCACCATGCAGAACGCCCCGCCGATCGCGACGGTATCCGGCGCGCCGATGCGGTCGGCCAGCCAGCCGCCCAGCAGCGCGCCGATCGGTGACAGCCCGATGAACGCCATCGTGTAGAGGGCCATCACGCGGCCGCGCATCTCTTCCTCCACGAGCGTCTGGAGGATCGTGTTCATCGACGAGGTCGTCGCCATGATGCCGAAACCGGCGAACGACAGCGCCACGCAAGACAGCCAGACATTGCGCGAGAACCCGAACCCGATCAGCGCGGCGCCGAACAGGAGCAGGCAGCGCACGATGAAGTCGGCCAGACCGTTCACTGACGCGCGCGACGCGAGCGTGAGGGCGCCCGCGAGGGCGCCCAGGCCCGCGGACGCCGTCAGCAGGCCGAGCGTGCCGGCGTCGCCCTTCAGGACGTCGGCAGCGAAGACGGGCAGGAGCACCGAGTAGGGCAGCCCGACCATCGAGATCAGCGTCAGCAGCACGAGGATCGCGGCGATCGGCGGGAAGCCGAACGCGTAGCGCCAACCCGCCGCCATCTTCTTCAGCACGGGCTCCGTCCCGCCCGCACCCTCGTCGCGCATCTCGAGCGCCCAGAGCGCGCCCAGCACGGCCAGGAAGCTGAGCGCGTTCAGCACGAACACGGGTCCCTCGCCGAGCCACGCGATCAGCGCGCCCGCGATCGCCGGACCGACCAGCCGCGCGCCGTTGAAGATCGACGAGTTGAGCGCGATCGCGTTCGGCAGATCCTGGCCTTTGACGAGCTTGACCAGCATCGCCTGCCGCGCCGGCACGTCGAAGCCGCTCGAGAAGCCGCTCCAGATCGAGATGACGATGAGGTGCCAGACCTTCACGGTGCCCGTGAGGACGAGGATCGCGAGCATGACGGCCTCGAGCATGAGCCCGACCTGCGCGAAGACGACCATGCGGTGCCGGCTGAAGCGGTCCGCGAGCGCGCCCGCCGGCCCGGCCACCAGGAATGTCGGGAACTGGCTGCAGAACGCGATCACGCCCAGAACGGCCGCCGAGCCGGTCAGCCGATAGACGAGCCACGCCGTCGCCACCTGCTGCATCCAGGTGCCGATCAGCGAGATCCCCTGCCCCAGCAGGAACAGGCGCAGGTCCCGATGCCGCAGCGCGCGCACCGCGAACCGCATTCTGTCGAGCACGTCGCCCCTTACCGGAAAAAGAGAAGGGGGGAGGGCTTATCGCCCTCCCCCCTTTCGTACCGCAGCTGATCGGGGATCAGCGATTGTTCATGAACTCTTCAGGAATCACGGCTCCGAGCACCTCTACGCCAGCGCCCTTCGCGGTGTCCATGACCTTGATGACCTCGCCGTACTTCACGGCGCCGTCCGCCTTCACGAACAACACCTTGTCCGGACGGTTGGCGTACACCGTCTGGAGCCGGCTCTTGAGCTCGGTCGGAGCGACGGGCGACTTGTTCAGCATGTACTGCTGACCAGGGAAGACCTCGAGCACGATCGGCGGCACCGGCGGCGCGGTCTTGTCTTCCTGCTTCTCGACCGGCAGCTGGATGTCGATGGAGCGCTGCAAGAGCGGCTGCGCGATGATGAAGATCACGAGCAGCACCAGCAGCACGTCGATCATGGGCGTCATGTTCGGATCGGACATCGATCCGCCCTTCTTGCCACCTGCTGACATTCCCATGGTTACTTGCCTCCTGAACGCTGCTTGGCTTTGGCCTTCGCCTGCGCCTCGGGGCTCGCCTCGGAGACCGCCGCCATCACGCGGGCGCCCGAGTCACGTCCCATGTCCATCACTTCGAGAATCTTCTGGTAAGGAAGATTATTGTCGGCCTTCACGTAGAGCACCTTGTCCTCCGGGCGCTCGGCGAACGCCTGCGTCATCACTGCCACGAGCCGGGCCTGGTCGTTCCCCGGGACCGCCTTCTTGTTGAAGTACAGGTTCCCGTCCACGTCCACGCCCACCACGACGCGGCTCTCGTCCTCCGGACGCTCGGCCAGGTTGTCACCCGTCGGCAGCGTCGCGGTGAACCCCTGCAGCAGCGCGGGCGTCACCACCATGAAGATGATCAGGAGCACGAGCATCACGTCCACGAGCGGGGTGACGTTGATGTCACCCTGCACCTGCGGTGAGTCGTACTCGTGGCCCTTCTTTTCGCCTGCTTCCGACATTACGGCCTCCCAGCAGCCGCCGGCTGAGCCGCCGGACGCTTATTCGCGGCCGTATTCGAGGAGTGGAACGGGTCGAGCCCACGCGCCATCCGGCTCTCGATCGCGAGCAGGAAGTTCATGAACTCCTTCGTGCCGTAGTCGATCTCCATCGAAACCATCTCGATGCGGTTCGTGAAGTAGTTGTAGAGCCACACCGCCGGGATGGCCACCATGAGGCCGAAGGCGGTGGTGATGAGCGCCTCGGCGATACCGGCCGAGATCGCGGCCAGACCGCCCGAGCCCGCCGCGGCCATACCGGTGAACGCGTTCACGACGCCCATCGTGGTGCCGAGCAGTCCGACGAACGGCGCGGTGGCGCCGACGGTCGCGAGCACGCCCATGCCGCGACGGAAGCGGGCGAGCTGCTCGAGCTTGTTGATCTCGATCGTGCGCTGCACGGCGCCGACCTCGACCGCGCTCAGGGTGCGATCCGAGACGTGCTCCTTCAGGGCCGAGAACACGCTGCGGTACGCGGCGGCCAGGTGACCCTTCTGGTGCTCCTGGACGGCGCGCTCAGCGGCCTCCAGGTCGTTCGACTCGAGAGCGGCCGAGAGCTTCGGCGCGAACTTCAGGACCTGCTTCCGCGAGCGGTTCAGATCGAAGAACCGCTGGAAGGCGATGGTCAGGGAGAAGAGGGACATGGCCGCGAGCACGAAGACGATGCCCTTGGCGAACGCCCCCATCGTGCCCCACAGCTGGATCAGATCTACGCTCACGTCAGTGCTCCTGTTGAGTGTGCGACCGGCCCATCCGGAACGGTCGGCTGGGTGGAATCAGCGCGATCCGCTTCAGCGGACCTGGAAGGTGATGGGGATCGACACCCACACCGGAACCTGCTTATCCCGGTTCATCGCCGGGGTGAATTGCATCACCTTGCCGACCTTGATCGCCGCCTCGTCGAGCGCGGGATGGCCGCTGGAGGTATGGATCTGCACGTCCTCGACGACGCCCTTGTCGCTGATGCGCACCCACACGTCGATCTTCCCGCCCACGCCCGCGTCGCGCAGGAGCGGCGGATACTCGCGCTCGAGAGCGCGGCCGACGTCTTCGCGGTTCTTCAGCTGAGGAGCGACCGTGAACGGAGTGAACGAAGGCGTCTCACCGATCGCGACGACCGCCGTCGTACCCTCGTCCTTCTTCTGGCCCATGTCGACACCGCCCTGAACGCCCTGGCCGGTGAAGTCGGAGGCCTTGAACACCACGTCACCCGGAGGCGGAATCTCGGCCGGAACGATGTCCGGCACGGAGAGGGTCTGGAATCCCTGGATCTGCGCCTGGGGCTGATCGACCGGCGGCGGAGGCGGCGGAGGCGGCGGAGCCATCTCCTGCGTCATCTCGACGACCTCGACCTTCGCCTCTTCCTTCTGCACGCCCGCGCCCATCGTCACCTTGATCGCGAAGCCGATGAGCAGGCCGTGGATCACGATGGAGGTGATGGTCGAACCGATCGGGCGGTTCTTCGGCGGGTTGCTCGCGAGGAGACCGCCGCCGAAGGCGGGTCTGTCCTTTATCGCCCGGCTGTCGGAGGCGGGCATCGCCTGCGGGGGGGTGGACTCGGCTTTACCGCGTTCCGCGCTCATTTGTGATCTCCGGGTCATGCGTCCCATGGAAGCGGACACGTCATAACACCATCCCGCACCCCATGGGTGGGATGGATCCAACGCGGCAGCATTTTGACCCCTCGGGGATGATTCGACAAGAGTACGGCCGGGACGTTCGAATCGTCGCGGCGGTGGCTGGACACCCTGGCACTCTTGCCTGGATCGAAGTCCGTCGACGTGGCCGTCGGCGGCGCAACCCCAAGTGTCCGCGGCAAATAACCTGACATCAAGCCGCGGCACAGTCAACGACGCGGTTGGAAGAACGAAGATTATACGCGTTCATCCTGCCGCCGGAAAGGGCGTGGCGGCACCGCGCAGAATCGCGGAACGGCGCGCGCTGCCGGGAAAGCGCGCCGTGCCCGCGATTCTCGGACGGGCACATATAAGGACGTCGAAAGGACGGGAGTATTACACCGCGCTCGCGAGGACGGCTTTCGCGGCGCGCTCGCCGCTCTGCAGCGCGCCCTCGACGGTGCCGATCAGCTCGGCGCTGGTCGCCTCGCCCGCGAAGAAGAGGGTGTCGTCCACGGGCCGACCCAATCGAGCCGGTGCGTCCGCACCACCCACCACGATGTAGCTGTACGCGCCCCCGCTGTACGGGTCCGCGCTCCAGTCGTAGGACCACGCGCCCAGAGCCGCACGGGCGAGAGGCTCGAGCGGAGCTCCGGTCGCGTGGGCGAGCACCTCGAGCGCGACCTCGCGCAGGGCCGTCGTGTCGGTGGGTAGTGAGCGCGCGCGCGCGCCGCCCGACCATCCGACCAGTCCACATCCGTCCACGGTCGGCCAGTACGCGTTGAGGCGCTCGGCGGGCGTGTGCAGGAAGGACGGCGCGGGCGCGCCGCCGCGCAGGCTTCCGAGCAGCGCCGGCGCGCTCCACGGCGAGCGGCCGAACGCGAAGACGATGCGCGCGACCGGGCCGGTCGCGAGTCCGCCGAGCACGCGCTCGAGCTCCGGGATCTCGGGTGTGAAGCGCAGCGACGCGGGACCATCGTGTGCCAGAACGGCGTGCGGCACCGTGACGACGACCGCGCGCGCCGAAATGGTTTCCGCCTGGCCGCCGCCGTGCGCCGCGACCGTCTCGACCTCGGCCGAGCCGCGCCGCCAAAGCACGCGCCGCGCGACACGCCCGAGCGTGACCGCCTCGCCGTCGAGCTGCGCCGCGAGCGCGTCGATGAGCCGATCGTAGCCCTCCGCGACGCGCGCGGATTCGCTCGCGCCTTCGGTGCCCTCGTCGGCCAGGGCGCGCTCGCTCACGCGCTCGGGGGCGGCCGCGTAGAAGCCCTCGACGAAGGCGGTCGCGGCGCGCGCGTCAGCGGCCCCGACACGATCGCCGTGGGTGCGCAGCGCGGCCGCGAAGCTCCGGTCCGGATCACGCTTCGCATCGAGCAGCGCGAGCACGCGCTCGATCGCCTCCCAGACGCCGTCGCCGATGGCGATGCGGCCCCCTTCGGCGCGCCACGCTTCGCCCCGGTTGGGAACCGGGGTGCACCCGGCGCGCATCAGCCATGCGCGCGTACGCGGCGCGGCTCCGTGCACGAACTCGGCACCGAGCTCGACCGGACCGGACGCCGCGTCGGGACGGACCGTGAGGATGCGGCCGCCGAGTCGATCGCGCGCCTCGATCACACGCACGGACCGACCCGCTTCGCCGAGTACCGCTGCGGCGCACAAGCCCGCGGCGCCCCCGCCGATCACGAGCACGTCGGTCGCGCTCACGCGATCGGCTCGAAGCGTCCGGTCGAGCGGTTCTTGCGCACGTCGTCCCACGCGAAGCAGCGCCCGTTCATCGCGACGTACACGCCCGGCGGAAGGACCTGCACGAAGGACAGCGCGCTGCCGAGGTTGAACAGCCCGTCCGAGCTGCCGAACGCGAACGGCACCATCGCGCCGGTGAGCACCACCGTCTTCGCCAGCCGATGTGCGGCGATCACGCGCGCCGTCTCGACCATGGTGTCGGTGCCGTGCGTGACCACGACGCGCGACTCGGGACAATCCGCGCACGCCGCGGCGATGCGCTCGCGGTCCGCGTCGCTCATCTGGAGGCTGTCGACCATCATGAGCTCGTCGACCGCGAGATCGAGCGCGCAGCGGCCCTGTCGGAGCAGCTCGGGCAGGTGCGTGTTGCGGAAGAAGAGCTCGCCGCGGATCTCGTCGTATTCCTTGTCGAACGTCCCGCCGGTGACGAGCACGCGCGCGACCGCGGGGGTCTCCGGCCCGCGCTCCGCGGAGCTCAGAACGCGCCGCCGAGACTGACGTCGATGCGGTGCGAGCCGCGCGTGTTCACGCCCCAGCCCAATTGGAGCGGACCGAACGGCGTCGCCCAGCCGGCCTCGAGCGCGGCACCGGCGAGCCAGGCGTCGCGTCTGTGCAGATCGTCCAAGGTCGTGGGCGCGACACCCGCGCGCAGCCGTACACGTCCCCAGCCGCTGCCGAGCACCGACTCGGCCGCGTCGATCCCGGCGAGCAGCCGGCCTCGACCGCGCTCTTCACCCCAGCGCACCCCTGGCATGCCGTGCCCCTCTCCGAGAGTTGGCAGCGCGTCCGGCGGCGGATCTCCGAGCGCCACGGCGCCGTCCAGCACGGCGGCGACCTGCGCCGCGGCCACGGGAAGATAGAGCGAGGTGCGCCCCGAGAGCGCTGCGTAGTCCAGGACACCGGCACGCGCTTCGACGGAAAGCTCCGAGGGCACGCCGACCACAAGTGTGGGCTGCACCGCTGACGAGAGTCGGAAGATGCCGCCGAGCGAAGCGCCCGACGGGCCGCCCTCCACCTCGAGCCGCTCCGCCTGCGCCGCGGCGCTCGCGATCACGTCCGCGTGGCGATAGCGCGCGCCCGCCCAACCGCCCGTCCGGCGGACCTGCAGGTCGGGGATGTCCGGATCGAAGAGCGGCACGGTGATCTGGCGGCGGTGCGCGCCGGCGTTCCAGGCGAGTCCCGGCAATGGCGACGCGTGCAGCACGAGCGAGCCCTCGAACCAGCGCTCGAGCCCATCGGTGCCGGCGCCGAGCCGCGCCTCGAGCGGATCGCCCAGCAGCGAGCGCCGTGCGTCGGCCGTGGCCCAGACCCGTCCGCCGCGATCGTTCTCGTAGCCGGCCGCGGCGGCCAGCCCGAGCCGCGGATGCGCGTCGAGCGCGACGACGAGGACGTCCGTGGAGTCCGTGGAAGTCGCGTCCGGGGCGCGCCGCTCCACGCGCACCCAGACCGCGTCGAAGAGACCGGTCGCGTAGAGCCGGTCGACCCCGGCCAGCACCGCGTCCGGTCGATATGCGCCGAGAGCCGGCGCGAACGCGGCGCGTGCGATCTCCGCGAGCGCGGGCTCCGCCGGCTCGATTTCGAGGTGCGCGAGCCGGGTCGGAGCGGGGGCGCTTTCGTGCGGGCGTGGGCGCGCGGTCGGATTCACGTCCGCATCGCGCGCGGCCTGCACGCCGACGTCGAGCAGGAATTTCGGCCGCGCGGGAAACACGGCGCCCGGAAAATCGGGATCGACCGCCGGTACGATCAGGACGTCCGGCGGCGTGGTATCCGGGAGCGCGTTGCGCATCAGCAGCGAGAGCGACCGGCCCGCGATCGTGGCCGGGTCCGTGCGCCCGATCTCGGGCGGCGAGCGCGAGACGTCGACCGCGACGACGCGGTCCGCGCCTAGCCGCCGCGCGACGCGCACCGGCAGGTAGTCCGCGATGCCGCCGTCCACGAGGAGCTGGTCGCCCCAGCGGGTGGCCGAGAAGAACCCCGGGGTGCCCATGCTCGCCCGCACGGCACGCGCGAGATCGCCGTGCGCGAGCACGACCTCCGCGCCGGTCGAAAGGTCCGCCGTGACCGCGCGGTAGCGCCGCGGCAGCCGGTCGAAGTCGGACCGCGCGCGCGCGTCCGCGTCGAAGAGCAGGTGCGTGAGGAGCCGGTTCACCCGCCACTCGGGGACGAAGCCGCTCGAGACCTCACGGCGGGTCACGTCGAGGCCGAGGTTCAAGCTCGGGAAGAGGAGTCGCCGCTCCGGCCCGACCACCACCGGCGAGCCCATGAACAGGTCGCCCCAGTCCGTCGAGAGGATCAGATCCCAGATCTGCTCGCCCGAGTAGCCCGCCGCGTAGAGCGCCCCGATCACAGCGCCCATGCTGGTGCCTACTACGAGATCGGGGTCGAAGCCGCCCCGGTCGAGACCGAGGACGACGCCCGCGTGGGAGAGGCCGCGGGACGAGCCAGTGGACAGAACGAGGGCATCGAAGCCGAGAGGGCCCGGGGCCGAAGGGTCGCGGTCGTGGGTTTCCTGCGCCCGGAGTACCGGACTCCCGGCCACTAGCAGACACACCACGAGCGGGATGACGGAGAGGCAGAACCCGCCTCGCCCGGTCATCGACGACGTCACAGCGCCCCGGCCAGATCCTGACTCGATGCCCCCCTCCCGGATGGACACCCCGGGCGAGCAACGGGTATGCCGAGCCGGATGCGCCGGTGCGGGGTATCTCACACAACGAAAAGGTTGACCCCGCAGGTCCGTCCCCAGACCTTCGTAGTCCCCTGTCCGCACCCCGTCGGAGACCCGAGTTGAAGCCTACCGCGGCCGCAGCCTCCGCCCAGACCCACGAAGACGTCATCTATCCTGACGCCATCCCGTTCGTCCTGGTCCATCTCGCGTGCTTCGCGGCGATCTGGACGGGGGTGACCTGGCAGGCGGTCGTGGTCGGGATCGTCCTCTACTGGGTGCGGATGATCGGAGTGACCGGCGGCTATCACCGGTACTTCTCGCACCGGACCTACAAGACCAGTCGCGTGGGTCAGTTCGTGATCGCGTGCCTGGCTCAGTCCTCGGCGCAGCAGGGGGCGATCTGGTGGGCGGCCGTACACCGGCATCACCACCGGTACTCGGACACCGAGCTCGATCCGCATTCGCCGCGGCTCACCGGCTTCTTCCACTCGCACGTCGGCTGGATCTTCGTGGAGCGGCGCAACCGCCCCTCGTACGACACCGTCTCCGATCTGACCCGCTATCCCGAGCTCGTCTTCCTCGACGACCACCAGTACGTCGTCCCGTTCCTGCTCGGCTTCGCCATCTGGTGGTTCATGGGCTGGAGCGGGCTCGTGGTCGGCTTCCTGTGGAGCACGGTCGCCTGCTGGCACGGCACGTTCACGATCAACTCGCTCGCGCACGTGCACGGCAATCAGCGCTACCTGACCGGCGATGATTCGCGCAACAACTGGTGGCTCGCCGTGCTCACCTGCGGTGAGGGCTGGCACAACAACCACCACGCCTACCAGAGCTCGACGCGCCAGGGCTTCCGGTGGTACGAGTGGGACCTGACGTACTACACGTTGAAGGCCGCGTCGTGGATGGGCCTGGTTTGGGACCTGCGCGACCCGCCCGCCGACGTCATCGCCAACGAGCGCCGGCTCGGCCGCACCGTCGTCGACAAGGTCGCGCTGCAGCTCGCCGAGACCTTCCCGATCGAGCGCATCGCCGCGCAGCTGCGCGAGGCGTGGGAGCATCACCCGACCTGGCCGGAGATCCAGACGCGCTTCGCCGAAGCGCGCGCTCAGGCGGTCGCGCGGTGGTCCACGGCCCACCTGCCGGAGGTCCCGACCGCCGAGGAGATGCGGCGCCGGGCCGCCGAGATGTTCCGAGTGCCCGCGGTCTCGCTCGATGAAGTCGCCGAGCGCGCGCGCCAGCACCTGATCCAGGCGCTGAGCGTCCGGGTGCTGGGCGACATCCAGGCGCTTCCCGCCTGACGCGCCCGCTGTTCAGGCGCACCGCGTGATCTAGCTGCGCGGGGTGCCCTCCCATCCCAGGAGCCGTGCCGGTATAGTTCGCAGTCTATGAACTACGGCTTCCTGATTCGTAACGATCGTTGCATCGGCTGCCACGCGTGCTCGACAGCCTGTAAGAGCGAAAACGACGTCCCGCTGGGCGTCAACCGGACCTGGGTCAAGAACGTCGAGAAGGGCCGCTACCCGGACGTCCGACGCCACTTCCAGGTCACCCGCTGCAACCACTGCGCGAATCCTCCCTGCGTCCGCATCTGTCCGGTCACCGCGATGTACCAGCGGGCGGACGGCATCGTCGAGTTCGATCCCTCGGTCTGCATCGGCTGCAAGGCGTGCCTGCAGGCCTGCCCCTACGACGCGATCTACGTGGATCCGGACACGGGCACCGCGGCCAAGTGCCACTACTGCGCGCACCGCGTCGAGGTGAACCTCGAGCCGGCCTGCGTGGTGGTCTGCCCGGAGCACGCGATCATCTCCGGTGACCTGGACGATCCGATCTCCGAGATCAGCCGGATGCTGTCGCAGTTCCAGACCACGGTGCGGAAGCCCGAGCAGGGCACGGCGCCGAAGCTCTTCTACGTGGACGGCGAGGACGCCGCGCTCACGCCGACCGCCACCGACCGCGCGCCCGTGACGTTCGGCTGGGCCGACGTGATGCCGCTGCACGGCAACGGCGACAGCCACCCGCACGACGCCGCGCCCGTGCCGCACGGCTCGAACGGGCATGTCCCGGCGAACCAGACCTCGGGCAAGACCGCGAAGTCGGGCGTCGCGCTGCGCGAGGGCAGGCCGCAGGGACTGCCGCCGCAGGGTCCGATCCACATCGGCGCGGACAAGATGGCGGGCGAGCTGGTCCGCACGTTCTATAACGCGCAGCACAAGATCCCGTGGCACTGGCCGGTGCCGGCGTATCTCGTCACGAAGGGCGCCGGGTCGGGCGTGTTCATGCTGCTCGCGCTGGCGGCGCTCTTCGGGCTCGCCCCGGTGGCGCCGATGTCGTTCGTGGCGGGCGGCCTCGCATCGTTGCTCCTCATTGCCGCCACGACGGCGCTGCTGGTCGCGGATCTGGAGCGCCCCGAGCGCTTCCTCTCGATCATCCTTCGCCCCCAGTGGCGGAGCTGGCTGACCAAGGGCGCGGTTCTGCTCATCGCGTTCAGCACGCTGCTCGGCCTGTGGTGGCTCACCGAGGCGGGCGCGGTGTTCGGCCTGCTCTCACCCGATGTCGCGATGAGCGTGCGGCCCTGGGCGCTGAGCGTGGGCGTGCCGCTCGCCGCGGGCGTCGCGATCTACACCGCGTTCCTCTTCGGCCAGGCCGAAGGGCGCGATCTCTGGCAGAGCTCGCTGCTGCCGGTCCATTTGCTGGTGCAGGCGTTCATGGCGGGCGCCGCGACCCTGCTGCTCATGGGTCCGTTCGTCGATCTCGGCACCCGACTCACGAGCGTCGCCGTCATCACGTTCGTGGTCTTCCTGGTGCTCGACGTCCTGGTCACGCTCGGCGGCGAGTTCGCGATGCCCCACCCGACCGGCGAGGCCGCGCGCGCCGCGGCGGAGATCACGCGCGGGCGCTACAAGATGCATTTCTGGGTTGCCAGCATCGGCATGGGGCACGCGTTGCCGCTCGTGCTCGTCGCGACGGGGTCACCGATGCTCGGGGCGTTGGCCGGCGCGTTCACGCTGCTCGGGCTCTACGCCTACGAGTACGCGTTCGTGATGGCCCCGCAGGAGATCCCGAACAGCTGAGCATGGCTCCCCGACGGGGACGGCCGGGCCTGATCCGCCTGGGGCCTGGGTTGCTCGCGCTGCTCCTCGCGGGGTGCGCGCGCGCTCAAGCGAGCGTCGCGGGAACCGCCGCGCTGGACTCCATGAAGGCCCGACTCCAGGACGCCTTCGTGCACAAGGACGCCCGCGCGATCGCGGCCTTCTTCGCGTCCGACGCGGTCGTTCTCACTCCGAATGGAGAGCTGCTCGAAGGATCGGAGAAGATCGCGGCCGCCGTGGCCGATCTTCTTCCACGCGTGCGCGGCTACTCGATCAGCACGCGTCACGTCGAATCGTCGGACAAGCTCGCGTACGATCAGGAGACCTACGGCGTCCTGATCGCACGCGGCGACGAGAAGACGGATACGGTCGCCGGACACCAGATCGTCGTGGTCAGGCAACAGCCGGATGGTTCCTGGAGGATCGTGGAGAGCGGCGCGTGGACGGCTCCGCCAGCGACCATGCCGGATATGCCCGGCATGACGCCGTGACCTGAGGGCCCCGCGGGTGCGGGGCCCTTCGCCGTTCTAACGGACGACGACGGTCCCCGTCATCCCCGCGTGGATGTTGCAGTGATATTCGAACGTCCCCGCGGTGGCGAAGGCGAGAGAGCGCTGCCCGCTGTCGAATACGGGGATGTGCATCGCCTGTGTGCCGAAGTCCACGTCGTGGGCCACGCCGGAGTCGTTCACCCAGGTCACTGTCCCTCCGACCGCGATCTCGGTCGAAGCGGGCGCGAATGTCGTTGCGCCCAGCGTGACCGTCGCGGTCGCTGGAGGAGCATTGCTCACCGTGATCGCGGCGGTGGCCGTGCGTGCCCCATCCGAGGATGAGCTGACCGTAGCGGTGACGTTCGCGGTGCCGATCGCCACGCCGGTGACCACGCCCGCCGCGTCCACCCGCGCGGCCGCGGTGTTGTCGGAGACGAACGATCGGGACAATCCCGTGATCGGGTTGCCGCGCGCGTCCTGACCGGTGGCGGTGAGCGCGAGCGTACGTCCGATGGCGACGCCTCCGCTCGGCGGCGAGACCACGGCCTTCGCGAGCTTCTGACGCACGACCACCGGGACGCTCGCCTTGATCGTGCCGGAAGAGCCAGTCACGGTCGCGGTGCCGTTGCCGACCGCGGTGATCAGGCCGTCCGGTGAAATCGTCACTACGCTCGGCGCGGACGTCTCGTAACCGACTCCGGCTCCGGCCACCGCCACACCCGACGCCTCCCTGGCGACGGCGGTCAGCTGCAGGGTCTGCCCGATCGAGAACAGCGTGTCGGGGACCGCGGGTGTGATCGTGATCGCGGCCACCGTCGGACCCGGATTGGTCGAATCGTGCGACGAGCTACAGGCTCCCACCGCGCCAATGCCAAACAGCCCGAGTAAGAATAGAGCAGAACGCATAGGCACCCCCAACGGCGCCACGGCGCCGGTCCACCAGAGTGGCCGGCGCCGTGGCTGGTTCGACGGACGAAGGATCGCGCGGCTTCGTCTTTCTCAGGGGCCCTTCACGAGCTGACCGCGGATCTCGCCCGCGGGAAGCTGTGACGTGTGCACGTTGACGTACGCGTTGCCGTTTCGGATCAGCGTGACCATGGAATCTTGTGAGATCCCGATCGGCAGCGGAGCCACGCCGGACGCCAGCGTCGTCGTCGTAGTGAAGTTGAGGGGCGTCGTGCCCGATGGGGGAACGTAGAAGTTGACGCGCACGGGCGCGTTTGCACTCGTCGTCGCGGGACCGTGGATGTGGGAGAGAATCACGTTCTGGATGTTGCCCACGTCCACGCGGAACGAGATGAGACCGCCGGATACGGTCACGATCGCGGTGCCTGTACCCGTCGACGCGTTGCTGGGGACTTCGCCCGTGCCGACCAGAGTCGCTTTGAAGACCTCGACCTCGGTCGGGCCGGTCGTGCCGGTGGAACCGGTGGCGCCCGTAGCGCCGGTCGCACCCGCGGGACCGGTCGGACCGGCGTCGCCGGTGCAGCTGGCGATCGCGACGAGTCCGGCCACTCCCGCTGCGACCAACAGACGAACGACGGCTTTGCTCATACCCGCCCTCCAGATGAATGAATTTTGAACATCTGAAGCGAGTGAGAAATGCTGCCCGCGCTGTCAGGAAGTCAACCAAACATCCGACGCCCGTTTTTCGGCGTGATTCGGCCGGGCTCCCCCGCTTGCTCGCTTCACGACGGGCCGTCACCTTCCGGCGGCTGAGCGGTCCCCGTCCTTACACGAACGTCGAGATGTCCGACTCCGACTCGTCCCGCCTAGAGAAGGTCCTCGCAGCACTGGTCGGCAGGGCCAAGTACGACCGGTCCAAGCGGCGGCCCACCCGCAGGGAAGACGGCTTCGGCCTGCCGGTCTTCGCCCCGACCGATCTGAAGCCCGAACCGGTCGACATGACGACGGTCGAGCACCCCGACGGGAGAGTGAGCCAGTATCCGCCGCCGGATCGTTGGGACGACTGGGTGGAGTGGGACGGCAAGGAGTGGCCGAACCGGGTCGCGCGGCGCTACTCGCTGATCCCGACGATCTGCTTCAACTGCGAGAGCGCCTGCGGGCTGCTCGCCTACGTCGACAAGGAGACCCTCGAGATCCGGAAGTTCGAGGGGAATCCGAAGCACCCCGGCAGCCGCGGCCGCAACTGCGCCAAGGGTCCGGCGACGATCAATCAGACCTACGACCCCGAGCGCATCCTCTATCCCTTGAAGCGTGTCGGTGCGCGCGGCGAGGGGAAGTGGAAGCGGATCACCTGGGCCGAAGCAGTCTCAGAGATTGCCGGAAAGATGCGCGAGAGCCGGCTCAAGCGGCGCGACGGCATCGTCTATCACGTCGGCCGCGCGGGCGAAGACGGCTACACGAACCGCGTGATCCAGGCGTGGGGCGTGGACGGGCACAACTCGCACACGAACATCTGCTCGTCGAGCGCACGCACCGGCTACGCGCTCTGGTGCGGTGAGGACCGTCCGAGCCCGGACCACGCGGAAGCGCGCGTCATCCTGCTGCTCTCGGCGCACCTCGAGACGGGCCACTATTTCAATCCGCACGCGCAGCGGATCATGGAGGGCAAGGAGAAGGGCGCGAAGCTGATCGTGCTCGATCCCCGCCTCTCCAACACGGCCTCCAAGAGCGACCTGTGGCTCCCGACCTGGCCCGGAAGCGAGCAGTTCGTGCTGCTCGCCTGGGCTCGCTGGATGGTCGAGACCGGCCGCTACGACCGCGACTTCGTGCGGAAGTGGGTGAACTGGGAGGACACGCTCAAGTTCTTCGCCACGAAGCCCTATCCGCAGGTGAAGTTCGAGCTGAAGGGCGAGCCGACCTTCGAGCAGTTCGAGGCGCTGCTCCTCGAGCTCTACAAGGACTACACGTTCGAGCGCGCCGCGGCGGAGTCGCAGGTACCGATCGAGCGCATCCGCGAAGCGGCCGAGCACATCGCCAACGCGGGCAGCCGGCTCGCCGCGCACAACTGGCGCAGCGCGGCCACTGGCAACCGCGGCGGCTGGCAGGTCGCGCGCTGCCTGTTCCTGCTCAACGTGCTCACGGGCAGCTTCGGCGCGCCGGGCGGCACCTCGATCTACACGTGGGACAAGTTCGTCCCGAAGCCCTTCGATCAGCCGCCGGCCCAGAACGCCTGGAACGAGCTGCACTTCCCGCTCGAGTGGCCGTTCGCGCACTTCGAGATGTCGTTCATCCTGCCGCACCTGATGGAGGAGGACCGCGGCTCGGTGGACGTCTGGTTCACGCGCGTCTACAACCCGCTCTGGATCAATCCGGACGGGTTCATGTGGATCAAGCAGCTGAAGGACGAGTCGAAGTTCGGATGCTCGGTCGCGCTGACGCCGACCTGGAACGAGACCGCGTGGTTCTCGGACTACGTGCTGCCGATGGGGCACGCGGGCGAGCGGCACGACCTGATGAGCCAGGAGACGCATCCCGGCCAGTGGCTCGGCTTCCGTCAGCCCGTCCGCCGCGTCGCGATGGAGCGGCAGGGCAAGAAGGTCCGCTGGACGTGGGAGGCCAACCCGGGTGAGGTGTGGGAGGAGAACGAGCTCTGGATCGAGCTGTCGATCGCGATGGATCCGGACGGCAGCCTCGGCATCCGGAAGCACTTCGAGAGCCCGTACCGTCCCGGCGAGATCATCAACGTCGACGAGTACTATCGCTGGCAGTTCGAGAACCAGGTCCCGGGCCTGCCCGAGGCGGCGGCGAAGGAAGGCCTGACGCCGCTCGCGTACATGCGGAAGTACGGCGCCTTCGAGGTCCGGCGCGGCGTGATCGCTCCGTTCGCAGATCCGGTGCCCGCCGGCGAAGGCATCATGGTGGACGGCGAGTCGGTGCGCGGTCAGCGCACTCCGAGCAAGAAGCTCGAGTTCTACACCTCGACGCTGCGCGACTGGGGCTGGAAGGAGCTGGAGTACGTCGTGCCGTGGGCGCTCAAGAGCCACGTGCACCCGTCCGAGATCGACCGCTCGAAGGGCGAGATGCTGCTGCTGCCCACGTTCCGTCTGCCGACGCTGATCCACACCCGCAGCGCGAACGCGAAGTGGCTGTACGAGATCAGCCACAAGAATCCGGTCTGGATCCATCCGACGGACGCGCAGCGCATCGGCGTGAGCACCGGCGACCTCGTCCGCGTCGACACCGAGACCGGCTACTTCATCGACAAAGTGTGGGTGACCGAGGGGATCAAGCCGGGCATCATCGCGATGAGCCACCACCTCGGCCGCTGGCGGCTCAAGGACGACCTGGGCGTCAACGCGTCGACCTCGAGCCTGGTCACGCTCTCGGAGAACGGGACCGAGCACAGCCTGCGCATCGTGAAGGGCGCGCGCGCCTACGAGTCGTTCGATCCGGACACGAGCCGCGTCTGGTGGGAGGACGTCGGCGTGCACCAGAACCTCACGCACGCCGTGCACCCTGATCCGATCAGCGGCGGACACTGCTGGCACCAGAAGGCGTTCGGCGTGCGCAAAGCCAAGCCGGGCGAGAAGCACGGCGACGTGGTCGTCGACATCGCCAAGTCGATGGCGGTCTACCGTGAGTGGAAGGCGCTCGCGCGTCCCGCGGATCAGTTCAGCCCCGACGGCACGCGGCGGCCGCGCTGGCTGAGACGTCCGCTCTATCCAGCGGCCGAAGCCTGGAAGCTGCCGAACCGGCCGGCCGCCCCGCCGCCGGGACCTCCGAAGGCGACCCAGAAGGGCCCGCAGCCGGAGAGCGGCGACTGACCGCGTGACTCCGTTCGATGAGGCCGCCGAGGGCCGCACCGCGGCTCGCTCGGCGGCCTATCAGCTGTTCGCACGGCTCTTCCGGCGTGAGCCCACGACCGACCTCCTGCCGCTGCTCCGCGACATCCCCGAGCTGGGCGGCGCGCTGCCCGAGCCGTTCGATCCGGACGAGGCGGCGGCGGAGCATCATCGGCTCTTCGGCCTCCAGGTCCCACCCTTCGCCGGCGTCTTCCTCGATCGAGAAGGACGCATCGGTGGCACCGCGGCGTCGGTGGTACACGATCTCTTCGCGAGCGTCGGGCTCGAGGTGGACGAGCGCAGCGAGGAAGCGGACCACATCACGCACGTTCTCGAGCTGCTCGCCGAGACCGGCGACGATCCGACGATCGCGGCGGAGGCGGTCGACCGCGCGCTGCTGACCTGGCTGCCGTGGTTCGTGGAAGCGGTCGAGCGACTCGGCAGTCCCTTCTACCGCACGCTCGCCGGGCTCACGCTCGAGCTCGTGATCGATCACCGCGCGGGGCTCTCGGCTGCTTCGTTCACCACACCGGTCACACTGCTCGAGGACCCGCTCGCGGAAGAGTCGGCGGGGCTGCGCCACATCGCCGCGTTTCTGGTGACGCCCGCGCGCAGCGGGCTCTACGTCGCACGGGATGATGTGCGGCGGATCGCGGCCGGGGCGTCGCTGCCGACCGGATTCGGTGGACGGGCCGATTCCCTGGAGACGCTCCTCCGTTCGGCGGCCGAGCTCGGGGGATTCGAAGACGTGCTGGGAGGGCTCGCGGCACTCGTGCAGCAAGGGCGTGCGGTCTGCGACAAGCTGGAAGCCGCGGGCATTCGGGCGGCGACCGACGCGGCGAATTCGCGACGCGCGCGACTCGATCGCACCGCGGACGTGCTCGCGCGCCTGCGCGAAGGCGCGGCCGCGCAGGGATAAAGCAAGAGCGCGAGCCCGGCCAGCGGCCGGACTCGCGCTCCCAACTCTTCCGGTTCGGTCGAGCCTACTTCACCCGGCCCTTCACGCCCGGCGTCAGCGTCTTGATGCGGACAATGCCGCCGCGTCCCACGATGTACAGCCAGCTCTTCCCCGGCCCGCCGAACGCCAGGTTCTGCGGCTGGTGCTTGAGCGGCACGGTCCCGAGCCACTCGCCCTTCGGGCTGAACACCTGCAGCCCGTTGATGGCCGCCGAGTAGAGCCGGCCTTCGGCGTCCATCGCGAGGCCGTCGCCGCCGCTGCCCTCCGGACCCGTTCCGTTGTACGTGGCCCACACGCGACCGTTCTCCACGGTGCCGTCGGGCTTGATGTCGAACGCGATGATCGTCTCGAGAATCGTGTCGGTCACGTAGAGCGTCTTTCCGTCCGGGCTCAGCTGCACCCCGTTCGGTCGACGCATCCGGTTGTCGAGCAGAACCACGGTGCCGTCGGGCTTCACGTAGTAGACGCTCGAGAGCTCGGGCAGCCGGTCCCCGGCTTTCGCCGGCCGATTCGCCGGATCGGAGAAGTACACGCCGCCCTTCGCGTCCACGATCAGATCGTTCGGGCGGATGTACGGCTTGCCGTGGAAGTCCTTCGTGATCACGCGCTCCTGACCCTTCGGCCAGACGATCGCGATGCCGGGCGCGGGATTCTTGCCCGTGACCGTCGCGTAGAGACGCGTGCCCTTCCAGTCCATCGAGAGACCGTTCTCACCGTTCGTCTTCGGCATCAGGACGGAGATCGTCTTGTCGGGCGCGATCTTCATGATCGAGTTGCCCGAGGTGAAGAGGATCGACCCGTCGTCGAGCCCGACCGGTCCTTCCATATCGCCGGCGGTCGTGTCCTTCAGCACCTCCATCTCGGTGCCGGGCGCGAACACGCCGGCGATGGCCGGCACGGGTCCGTTCTGCTGCGCCAGCGCGACCGTCGGGACGGCCACGAAGATCAAGGGAACGAGCCAGCCGTTGCGCACCATGTCCACCCTCCCGCGGGGAGTGATAGCTTCTCCGGTCCGCAACATAAGGTGGACGCCTGCGCGTCCGCCTTCCCGCCCGTACCCCCGACCCGCACGGCCCTCATGAACGCCACGCGCCGCTTCGCCGCCCTCGCCCTCGCCGCCCTGCTCACCAGCTGCTCTCCCGCTCAGGCCGGACCGCAGCCCGCGGCCGCGGCCGACCCGGGTCCCAAGTCGGACGGACTCTACCCGCACGAGGGCGGCATCCTGAAGTACCGGGTCCTCATCCGGTTCGGTGAGGAGAACGAGGCCAAGGCTCCCAGCCACGCGATGCCCGCTGGATGGAAGTTCGGCCGCGTCTCCGGGGTCAGCACGGACAAGGACGGCAACGTCTACGTCGCGCAGCGCGGCGCCGACGCCGATCCGGTCATCGTCTTCGACGCCAAGGGCACGAAGATGATCACCAGCTGGGGCAAGGGCATGTTCACGAAGATCCACGGCCTGCGGGTGGATCCGGACGGCAACGTCTGGATCACCGACGTGGGCGACGACCGGGTCTGGAAGTTCTCCCCGACCGGCAAGGTCCTCTTCCAGCTGGGCGAGAAGGGCGTGCCCGGGAACGACCAGGCGAACCATTTCAACCGCCCCGCCGACATCGCGTTCGCACCGAACGGCGAGACCTATATCGTCGAGCAGGGCGAGGACGAAGAGGCGCCGGGGATGGGCAATCCCCGCATCGTCCGGCTCACCCGGGACGGCAAGTACGTGGGCGAGTGGGGCTCGGCGGGCACCGGGCAGGGACAGTTCCACTTCCCCCACTCGATCGCGATCGACTCCAAGGGCCGCGTCTTCGTGAGCGATCGGGAAAACAACCGCGTTCAGGTGTTCGACGCCGAGGGCAAGTTCATCAAGCAGTGGACCCATCTCGGCTCGATCATGAGCATCGTGATCGGCCCGGACGACCAGCTCTGGATGCTCGGCGACGACGATAACGTGGAAATCCTGACATACGATTCGCTGGGCGGGCGTATCATGAAGGTCGATCCCGAGACCGGCCGGATTCTGGGCTCCATGCCCACGCCCGGGCACATGCTCACGCTGTCTCCGAGCGGAGACATCTTCGTGGCAAGCATCACCGGGAACGTCTTCCGGTTCTTCAAGGGGTGGGAAGTCGTGCAGAACGGGGGCACCGTTCCGGTTCCAGCGCCGTGATTAGGGGGGTTCCCCCTCAGCACTTGGACGGGTGCCGGTGTCCTTGGATGTGACGAACTCGGCGGGGAGTGCAAGCGACCGGGAACGGCCTGGTACCGGTATCCGGAAGAAAGGAATTCCCTACCCAGGCGGGCCCGAGTAAGTTCAGGGCTCACGTCCAGGTGGTGCAGTACCCCTCGCGGGTATCCGCGGAGGGGCTTTTGTAGCCGCTATGGAGTACAAGCGTAGTAATTGGCCCGATTGGGGCTAAGCTCTCTGGGGGAGGCAAATGAGGACGATCATCGGGACTGCGGCGCTCCTCGGCGCCGTGCTCGTGGGAACCACGACGGGATCACTCCCGCACATGGGGAGTGAACCCGGCGGCGCTGCGGCGGCGCTTCCGGCGCCGAAGGCCGCCGATCTCGGCAAGCTGATGGCGGTGCACACGGGCGGTACGCCGCTCAACACCGCCGACATCTCGCCCGACGCGCTCACCGGCGTGGTGCACCGCGTCTGCGCGGCGTGCCACAACGACGCGCTCAAGACCGGCAACCTGTCGCTGCAGACCTTCGACGTCGCCAAGGCGACGGAGCGGGCAGAGACGGCCGAGAAGATGATCATGAAGCTGCGCGCCGGGATGATGCCCCCTCCGGGCGTTCCCCGTCCGGGCGGCGACACGATCCAGGCGCTGGCCGAGACGCTCGAGAACATCCTCGACAAGGCGGCCGCCGCGAACCCGAACCCGGGCGATCGTTCCTTCCAGCGGCTGAACCAGGCCGAGTACGCCGCGTCGATCAAGGACATCCTCGATCTCGATATCGATCCGGCCGCCTATCTCCCGCCGGACACCAAGAGCGCGAACTTCGACAACATCGCCGACGTGCAGACGATGTCGCCGACGCTGCTCACGTCGTATCTGAACGCGGCGGCCGAGATCAGCCGTCTCGCGGTGGGCAACCCGGCCGCCACGGCGTCCGAGGCGACGTTCAACATTCCCCGGACGGCTTCGCAGACCGCGCACGTCGAAGGCGCGCCCTACGGCACGCGCGGCGGCATCGTGGTCGAGCACACGTTCCCGGCCGACGGGATGTACTCGTTCAACGCGTCGTTCTACATCGAGACCACCGGCGGCTTCGTCGGCGGCACCGCGCGCAACGAGAAGATCGACATCTCGGTCGACGGTGAGCGCGTCGCGCTGCTCGAGATCGACCGGTTCATGAACAGCTCGGACCCGAACCAGGTCACGCAGTACACGGATCCGGTCTTCATCAAGGCCGGCCCGCACAAGCTCTCGGCCGCGTTCGTCCCGCCGTACTTCCAGGAGAACGTGGTCGACCTGATCTCGCCGCTCGAGTGGTCGCTCGCGAGCACCGCGATCGACAACACGTACGGCTTCGAGCTGCTGCCCCACATGCGGGACTTCGTGGTCTCGGGCCCGCTCAAGGTGACCGGCGTCTCCGACGGCCCCGTCCGCAAGCGCATCTTCACCTGCCATCCGTCCGAGGCGGCCAAGCAGCGTGATTGCGCCCAGCAGATCGTCACCCGGCTGGCGACGCAGGCCTACCGTCGTCCGGTCGAGCCCCAGGAAGTGCAGGCTCTGCTCGGCTTCTACGACAAGGGCGCGCAGAACGGCGGCTTCGAGCAGGGCGTCCGGATGGCCCTCGAGGCGATCCTGGCGAGCCCCGACTTCGTGTTCCGCTTCGAGCGCCAGCCGGCCAACGTCCAGGCCGGTCAGATCTACAAGATCAACGACTACGCGCTGGCCTCGCGGCTCTCGTTCTTCCTGTGGGCGACGCCCCCGGACCAGGAGCTCATGAACCTGGCCCGCCAGAACAAGCTCAGCGATCAGAAGGTGCTGGAGGCGCAGGTCCGCCGCATGCTCGCGGATCCGCGCTCCGAGGCGCTCGCGACGCGCTTCGCCGGCCAGTGGCTGCGCCTCGAGGACCTCGACAAGGTCTTCCCGGACGTCCGGCAGTATCCGGACTTCGACGAGCAGCTCCGCGCCGCGATGAAGACCGAGACCGAGATGTTCGTCTCGTACATCGTGCGCGAGGATCGTCCGGTCACGGACATCTTCAACGCCGACTACACGTTCGTGAACGACCGGCTCGCCAAGCACTACGGCATCCCGGGCGTGGCCGGCTCGGAGTTCCGCAAGGTCACGTATCCGGACGATTCGCGCCGCGGCATCCTGGGCCAGGGCTCGATGCTGGTCTCGACGTCGCACGCGATCCGCACGTCGCCGGTGATGCGCGGCAAGTGGGTCATGGAAGTTCTGATGGGCACGCCGCCCCCGCCGCCGCCCCCGGGCGTGCCGGCCCTCGAGGCGACCGCCGGCGTGGCGAAGGGTCACGTGCTGACGACCCGCGAGCGCATGGAGATGCACCGGGCCAGCCCGGTGTGCCGCTCGTGCCACCTGTTCATGGACCCGATCGGTCTCGCGCTCGACAACTACGACGTGACCGGCAAGTGGCGCATCAAGGAAGCCGGCAACCTGCTCGACACCAAGGGCGAGCTGTACGACGGGACGCCGCTGGCGAGCCCGAAGGACCTGCTCAACGCGCTGCTCAAGCGGCCCGACCCGCTCCTGCGCAACTTCACGGTGAACCTGATGGCGTACGCGCTCGGCCGCCGCGTCGAGCCGTACGACATGCCGACGGTTCGTCAGATCGTGAAGAACGCCGAGGCGAACCAGAACAAGATGAGCGCCTACATCCTGGGCGTGATCAACAGCCCGGCCTTCCGCATGCAGCGCGCGGAGACGACGAACACGAACGCGGCCGCTCTGCAGTAGGTGTTTGACCGGACACGAGAGACTTTCATCACCCGCGGGAATAGAGACAAAGGAGACAACTGAGATGGAATTCATCACCGGCAAACACCTTCCCCGCCGCACCTTCCTGAAGGGCATGGGCGCGACCGTCGGTCTGCCACTGCTCGACGCGATGGTGCCGGCTGGCCGGTCGACCGCCGCGAGCGATCCGATTCGCTTCGTGGCGATCGAGCAGGTGCACGGCGCCGCGGGCGCGAGCCCGTGGGGCTCGACCCAGTTCCTGTGGTCGCCCGAGAAGATCGGAAAGGGCTTCGACCTGACCCCGAGCGCGCTGCTGCCGCTCGAGCCGTACCGCGACTTTCCAGCACATTGGGATCCTAAGCTTAGAATTCCACGTGGACAAGTTGTCGCG
>JADMIO010833450.1_pt1 | contig 72857 bp, 60 predicted proteins | sample 8958161 | NCBI WGS metagenome assembly JADMIO01 (sample SAMN16585339, study PRJNA669376) | soil metagenome | isolation source: Crop rotation soil | place: USA: Cullars Rotation, Alabama | collected 2011 | reverse complement strand
CGCGACAACTTGTCCACGTGGAATTCTAAGCTTAGGATCCCAATGTGCTGGAAAGGAAATGCCGCAGGCTGGTCACGAATCCGAGGAATGTTTCCTGCACCGCATCCTCGGCATCGCCTCCGCGGCCCAGGCGCGAGGCGGCGAAGGCCAGCAATCGTCCCTGGTAGCGCTCAATAAACTGGTGCCAGGCGCGCTGGTCCCCCGCGCGAACCGCGTCGATCAGGAAACGATCCGCGTCATCCGTTTGCATGTGGCCCGCTCGTGCCCAGCCCTACAAAAGGGAACCATGGAGCGCTTTGAATCGACGCCCGTCACGAATTAGAGCTTAACTGCACAGCGAGATTTTTGCGACTGACTCGCCCACTCCAACGCCCCCCAGATGATCGCTGGCGACTCGACCCATTCAGCGGCACATCAGCAGAACGGTGGCCAGCGATGCGGCAAATACAAGCGTCGAGCCGACGCGCAGCCGCCAGGTGTAGTGTCCGCGCGTGTTGGCGTTGAGGAAAAAGTACCCAGCCAATACGACCCCCGCGAGCAGGATGCCTGTCACGATCTGGGCCTGCGGCGACCGGTCGGCAATTTTCGGCCGAATCGTGTTTATCTTGATTGAGATCGGTTGCTTGGGCGGCTTGGGGGGATGGGGCGTGACCTGAACGCTCGTGACGAGTTCATCTCGAGCCGACTTGATTTCATCGGTGAGCTTCGCCACCGCTTCATTGGACGTTCGCTGAAGTTGCTCCACCGTAGAGGCGGATGGCCCGGTGTCGTATTCAGCGGCGGCCTCATCTTCGTCCTCTGAATCCTCATCGTCCGGCAACCCCTGATCTCTACCGTGCGAGTCCGCTCTGGCCCGGGCTTCCTGCTGCATGGCTTCGTGTTCCAACGCGGCCTGCCGCATCGCCACGGCGCGGGAGCGCTCGGCCACGGCACGGGAACTGGCCGCGCGGGCGAAGAACAACGATAGCCCGGTCACCAGAAGCAGGAGCAGAACGGCGGCAATCACGAGACCGGGTTTCCGGCGGCGGCCGCCGATCAATCTGACGAGCGCGATGCCGGCCCCGATGACCAACAAAAGCGTGACCGGCGGACCGAGGGCAATTCCACTCATCGCACTTGCCCTCCCATGGAGGACCCTACCGCGACTTCGCGGCCTGCAAGGAGTTCTCCCAGGTCGCGCAGCTCCGCATCCAGCGCATTCTTCATGTCCTTGTTGGGCGGGTTGAACATGCGCTCGATGTCGAGCAGACAACTGATGCGATAGCCTCCGTTGTCGAGTTCATAGGCCGCGATGTTGACGCGGGTTCCCCACTGGCGGACGTCGCTGGACCAGAATTGGGCATGAAAGTTGCCGCGCACGAACTGCCACAGCATATCGGAGCGATTGGTCAGGCGGTAACCCAGCATGACCATGTGCCGCTCGATGAGCTTGGATAGATTCGGATTGGCCGGCGCTTCGAAATCCCGGCGAATGGGCAGGGTCACGAGCGGAACTGTGGCGCCCGGGGCCTTTTTCTTGAGCTTAATGAATCCGCTCACCAGCAACGAGATTGAAATGCAACCGATTGGGATCAGTACGCCCGGCAACACGTCGTCGTATTCATGCGGACGCAGGGTTGCAAGCAAAATAATCATTAAAATGAAGCCGAGACCGAACCCGCCGAGACCGAGTCGAACCAGCAATCGACCGCGATCATGTTGACGCTTCAGGTCCTCGGAAGTCGCCGCCGGCTTTACCGGCATGCTCGTCGAATCGAACAACCGCGCCGGCATGATCCAACTGCCCAGGAACAACATGATTCCAACCACCAGGAAGATCACGGTAACGACCAGGTCATCGCCGCGAGGCCCGTAGACACCCATAAAAATACCGGCGCCGGCGGTTGCGCTGATGCCCAGGGCTGTCAGTCCCGGCCGGGCCAGTCCCCGCCACCAGCCCCGCTTCCACCGGGAGAACGATCGAGTCGCACAGGCCAGTCCGAACAGCATGCAACTCGTTGCGGTCGACAGCGCGATGGCTTCGTCCTCTCGTCCGCGGATTTGTTCCATTCCCGTCAGGATGTAAAGGATGATCCCGGTCGCGAAGAACGGCATGGAGGCAACCAGCCACAAGGCTCGCACGGTTCCATTACGCTCAACCCGCTCCATTGCGGGAGTTGCAACCGCTGGGAAGCCGACCACTGGCGGCGCGCCCGCGGCGAAAGGGGGTGTGCCTGCCGGCGCTGCGGCGGTGGGTAACTCCACGGCGACCGCGGGTGCGGGTCTGGGACCATAGGCCATAGTCTCTGGGACCGGCGACAATGCGGCGGCCCAAGGATCGCCTGCCGTCTCATTCACCGGGATCGGCCCGGCCAGAGCGGCCACCCTGCCACGCATGCGCGACAGCGCCTGCACGCCGAGGGACGCGGCCGCGAAGATCGCGGCAACCGGAATCGTGAGCTGTGAGTGGTCGTCGATCATGATTGCTGCGGCAATCCAGCCAAACAGCCCGGCCAGTAACGCCGACTTGAGGGACATTTCGCCCTTGCGAGCGAGCGCGACGCGCCGAGGCCAGTCCATCAGCATGAGGCCGAGGAGCAGAACGCCGCCCATTGCGACGATTCTTGCGTCGAACTTGTTATTGTCGAGGGCCAGAATCATTCCGCCGGGCAGGAGCGCGGGCGCCGTTACGCAGGTGATCAAAATCCGTGGAAGCCATTTGTCGCTGAGGCGAAGCTTCTCAAATGCCAGCCACGAACCGATCAGCACGCCCTGAATGACCGCGACCGTATCCAGGAACACGGCACCACCGATGGTCGGCCGATCGCCCGCGCAAAGGAAGCCAGCGGTCATCGATATGCCGATCACCATGCCGAACGTGGCCAGAAAACGAGCCAGAGGCGGTGTGCTCGGCTTGACCGGCTGATCCGAGTAGTCGAACGCGGGGCTTTTTGGTGATTCAAACTTGACGCCGGATCCAGGCGCCGCGCGCACTCCGCCTCCCCCGCCTCCGGCCGCATCCAGTCCGCCAAACGCGCGGCGGTCGGCCAGAAGATCCTGATGCACGATCGGCGGCGGCGGCGCAACCGCAACATTGCTGCTGCCGGGCGCGCCCATGGCGACGGGCGTCTTCTTGGCGGCAAGGTCGCGGGCCACCTTTGCGGCAGCCACCGTCAAACTGTTCGGCTCGAATGCCGCGACGCTGCGATCCAGGTCCGCCACAGCGAACAGATCGGTCATCATCTCCTGCACGGACTGGTATCGATCGCGCGGCTCCTTGGCCAGGGCTTTGCGTATGACCTGCGGAAACGGCTCGGGCAGTTCATCCACTGCGGGCTGGGCGGTCAGGTGCTTCATCAGCACCTCACCCATGCTCGACCCGGCAAAGGGCACCTTGCCGAGCACCATTTCGTACAGAATCACGCCGAGGGCGTAGATGTCGATGGTTTTGTCGTAGTTACCGCTGCCGACCTCAGGGGCCATGTAATGCACGGTGCCGACACTGATCGTCTGGCCCGAATGCTGGCTGGCGGCCATAACCTTTGAAAGGCCGTAGTCGCCGATCTTGACGTAGCCGTCTTCGTAGAAAATGTTGCCCGGCTTGAGATCGCGGTGAACGATGCCGCGATCGTGCAGGTAAGCCAGCCCCTTGCCGATCTCGCGCACAAGATAGGCGGCCTTTTGCGGGCCCAGTCCATGCGGCTCCGAGTTCATCAAGTCGCGAAGAGACGAGCCGTGCACGAACTCCATGATCACGAAGAACTCGCCGTCGGCGTTCTGGCGAATGTCATGCAGATCGACGAGGTATGGACTCTTCAGGTTGAGGCAGTGCTGGGCGCCGCGGACTTCGATCGCCGGGTTCTCGCGGAGATATTTGAGCGCGACTTCCTTGCCGCCGTCGCTGGTGGCGTAGTACACCTCGCCGAACCCGCCCCGGCCCACGCCGCGCTGGATGGTATACCCCGGCAGCGGCCGATCACCCTGGCTGAATCTGAAGGACATCGGGAGACCTCAACGAGACAGACGACTATTGTTCACGGTCAAGACGGCTCGACGGGTCGATGACCCGCCCCACGTATTCATCCGACGACACGACCGGCGGAAGAGCCGTCTGCGACATGCTGAACGCCGATTCGCAGGTCGCCCACGTTCAACGGAGCGCCGAGGGCCAGAGTGGTCGCATTCGACGACGAACCGGTCGATTTCAACATGACCGCCCCGTCGCGGAGCATCAACACATAATCTCCGCTGCCGGGCGGCGTGACGATGTGACTATCGCGCCGGGGGCTGATGATCAGCGGTCCGCCCATGAGAATCGCACGCCGGCAATCCGACGCCATCCGCACGCCCTCGCCCAGTTCCAGCACCGCGGCCGCACTCTTTCGATTCGGCCGAAGGAATCGCAATCGAACACGATGCCCCAGCCGCACCTTGTCGCCATTCTGCAACAACGCATGCTCAACCGGACGGCCGGCCAGTTCAACGCCGCCGGAAGCCGCAACAAAATAATCGTCGCCACTGCGAATGATTTCGGCCTGACGGTCTGCCAAATCGCTCACCAGTTGCAGATCGGCGGTCGCGCCGGCACCAGCTCGGCCAATGGAGACCCGCTGACTGTTGAGCAACAGAAAGCTGCCGACGCCATCTATTCGAAGCATCAGCCGGCGATGACCCTGTTCCGGCGAAGGAGACGCCAACGCCCGCAGCACCGGGGGCGCCGATTGTCGCGCCGCCAGGCCAACGGTCATTGTGTGTTCATGAACCGGGTCGACCGCGCGATGGGCGTCGCGCGAGATAAAGCAGGCAAGCGGCCCTTCGAGGAGCGAACGCCGCAGATCGTCCAGTTGATTCAGCTGGTCGCGGGTTGCATCGACCCAGTCGGTCTTATGCTCGGTCTGGGCAAGGCGCCCGAGCAGAACGCTCGCGGCGGCATAGCGGCTGTCGCCGATGGCCTTGCCGGCATCGCGGGCGAGTTCAAGCGCGTTATGAGCGTCCAATCGCTCGGTGCGGTCGCGACCTACGTCCGCAAGCAAGGCCATCTGCTGCTCGGCACGCTGCAGGCGACCCTGGCGAAACGACTCCATGGCATTCTTCACGATGCGCGAAACGAGTCGCGCCTCTAGATCCAAAACGCCATCGAGCTTGGCATGCAATTGGAGCGCGGCCCGAAGTCGAGCAACGGCAGTCGGCAGGTCATCGCGTTTGAAAGCTTCCTCGGCATCTTCCAGTGCCACGCCTGCCCGATCGGATTGCCGGGCAATAGCATCCTGCATCTTCGCGCGTCCGGCATCCATTCCCCCGACTGCATCCAGGGCCGACTGCGCTCCGGCCAGGCTGCCTGCGGCCATCCGCGCCTGGGCCTCGGCCAGGGCGGCCTCGCGGTTCTTGCGTCCATCGATTGCTTCTCGCGACGCGGCGACGGCCCGATTCCGCCATTCGACCACTTTTTCTGTCGCATGTCCGCATTTGGCAGCGCGCTCGAAATCCGCCAGTGCCTCGCCAAAGCGTTGATTGAGCAGGTGCTCCTGTCCGCGGGTCAGCAGCGATTCGGCCAGCTTGTTGAGCAGAATTTGGGTGCGACGGTGGCTGGCCAGGTCGGGCATGGTGACGATGTCGAACGCCTCGTCGATGCGGCCATCGTCGAAGGCGTCCTCGGCTGTTTTGAGTCGCACGGTGGCCAGTCGTTCGAACATGGTTGGCCTCTCTCGGAGCCGGGCGTGGGGAAGGTCTCGATTTTATCCGGGCCGGCTTCAGGACACCCGAAAACCGGTCTGTCGCAGGGATATTGTGCCGATCGGCGGCATTATTCTGTCTCTGCCTGCTCGACAGGCAAGGATTTAGGGACCTTTCCCGCACCAGTTCGCGGGACGGGCACCCCTCCGGCGACTGACAATCCTTCAAAAGCTGGTGAAAGCGGGATCGCAATCTGAATTCGGGTTTATCCGGCTAACCCGTTCGGATATCGGCGGGTCGAATGGGCAGGACCATGTGGGGTCCTCCAACCGGGTTGGTCGGCATCCGTTCGGTCTGCCGGCGTTGCCTGGGCGGTCTTGCGTCGGACCCTTGTCCTTCAGGAGTTGGATCATGCGTCGAACCCTCGCAACCATCGCCGTCTCGACCTTCGTGCTGGCCACCCTTGCCGTCGCGGGCTGTGACGAATCCACATATATCGCCTATCTGCCGGGCGACTATGGGTATTACGACGATGGCTACTACTACGACGACGGCGGCTACTGGTATGGTGACGTCTGGTACGAAGACGGATATTACGTTGACGACGGATACTACTACGACGAGTACTACTACGACGACGGGTATTATTTCGACGACGATTATTACGATGACCTCGAAGACTATTACGACGACCTCGAGGACTTCTACGACGATTGGGATGACAAGGCGAAGACCGCCGACCTCGCAGCCTGACGATTTCCAGTTGCCGTACAGCCGCGTTAGACTGTCGAGGAAATGAACCGCTCAAAACTTTCATGGCGATGCGCTCGAGGCGTAATCCATCTTGCCTCGGCTTCAATTGTTTCGTGCTGGCTGATGGGCCTCGGCTGCCAGCAACCCAATGCCGAGGATCCCTACGCCGCGGGTCCGCCCGAGCAGGGCCTGCATGGCGTTGATCCGCAGCGCCTGCACTATCTGATGGCCAAGCTCAGCGAGATGCATCTCGATCGCATCCCCGAGGATGAGATGGATGACCCGCAGCCCGATCCGGACCTGATCCGGGCGGCGGGCATGGGCGAGGCGATGGCCGAGGATGCCGCCGCGATGCCGGCGATTGTCGGCGAGGGCATGACCGCGGCGGAAAAACGCACATTATCGCGACACGCGTCTGACTATCGCCGAAAGGCCACCGAACTGGCCCGCGCGGATGCGAAACAGGATGTGCCCCGTGTGCGGCGCGCACTGGTGGCGGTGACAAAATCCTGCATCGCGTGTCACATGGCCATCGGCGGTCCGCATTTTGCATTCGACGAGGCGCCGGAGGCAGTGGAAGAACGTCCCCCGGTCCGCGATTCCCGGCCTGGGAGACGTCCGACGCCCCCGTCGCGTGGACGACGGGGCGCCCGCGAGGTCGCGCCGACTCCGCAGGATGATCAGCCTCCGCCCCCGCGCCCGAGGCCCAGCCGTGCGACAGAGCCTGATATTGATGACGAGCTGTAAGGCGTACTTCGCACGGATTGCACCGTTAAGTGCAACTTTGGCCGCAATGGTTCGGGCGAAACATACCTCTCCTCACGCTCACACTGCCAAGCATAAGGCCGCTCGACAGTGCCCCCCACCCACGAAGTCACTTCGAAAAACGCTCACGCACGAGCTTGTTGAATCGCTCGATCAGCACGGGCAAGTCAACTGTCACGATCTGGCCATCCTTCACCACGGTGCGGCCATTGATGATGACGCGATCGGCCCGGCCGACGTGGCAGAGCATGAGCGCACCCAGTGGGTCCTGTTCGATCGCGCCGGCCAGCGCAATGTCGTCCTTGCGAAAGAAGGCCAAATCAGCCGCGAAACCCGGCGCGATCTGCCCGAGTTCGGGGCGATTGAGCACCGCCGCGCTGCCAGTTGTCCCCAGAGAGAAAGCCTCTGCGGTAGTCATCGCAGCGGGCCCACCCTGCACGCGGGACAGAAGCATGGCCTGCCGCGCTTCGGCCAGCACATGATTGCCGTCATTGCTGCTGCTGCCGTCGACGGCGAGGCCAACCTTCGCGCCGGCGTTCAGCAATTTGCGAATGGGAGAAATGCCGCTGCCCAAACGCATGTTTGAGCAGGGGCAATGCGCCACCCCCGTCTTCGTATCGGCGATGCGGGCAATATCGCCGTCGGACAGGCAGACGCAATGGGCAAGATAGACGTCGGGCCCGAGCCAGCCGATTTCATCAAGCCATTCGATCGGGCGCATGCCGAACTTTGCAAGGCAATACGCTTCCTCGTCGTTCGTTTCAGCCGCGTGCGTATGCAGCAGCACGCCGCTCTCGCGGGCCAGCGCCGCGGTGTCGCGCAGCAATCCACGGCTGACCGAGAATGGAGAACAGGGCGCGAGGTCAATTCGTCGCATCGAACCGCGACTGGCGTCGTGATAGGCGTCGATGACCCGCTCGCAATCTTTGAGGATCTCGACTTCGTCCTGCGTGCAATCATCCGGTGGCAGGCCTCCGGATGATTGACCGACGCTCATGCTCCCGCGACAGACATGAATGCGCATGCCCAGCGAGTCGGCGGCCTCCAGTACCGCCTCCAACCGCACATCACTGCCCTGCGGAAAGATGTAGAAATGATCGCTGGTCGTCGTGCAACCCGAGAGCAGCATCTCGGCCATGCTGATTTGCGCCGCGAGTTTGACCGCTTCGTAGTCAATCGTTCGCCACCGCTGATAAAGCTGCGTCAGCCAGCCGAAGAGCGGCGCATCCTGCACGCATTTGAGGCCGCGGGTGAGGGATTGGTAGAGGTGATGATGCGTGTTGATCAGGCCGGGAATGACGACATGCTTGGAGGCGTCAATGACTTCAGTGCCGTCGTTTGCCGCAATGGGATCAGCCTTTATTATTGGCCGTACACCGATGATCCACCCGTCTTGAATGGGAATCGAAGTGTCGGTCAATACAGCGGTCGCGCCGGATCCATGTGCAACCAGCGTTGCGCCGATCACCCAGAGGTGCTGACTCTCAAATTGCGGTTCGTCTCGTAGCATCACTCTTGATCGTCCGGACGTTTATTGAGGGCGTGTGGAACATCCCGGGCGCCGTGAATGACGCGGGATATGCAAATATGATCCGTTTCTACTTTGTAGATGACGAGGTACTCGCCAGCGACGAGCGCACGAGCATCAATGCCAAATTCGGGGCGCACTCGCCCGAGAAATGACTGGTCAGAAAGCCTCTGCATCGAAGAAATGAGTGCTTGCTGTTGGCGATCCGCCGCAGTCAAGCTATCGGCAGCGACGTAATTCCAAATCTCGCTCAAGTCGTTGAAGGCGCGACGGGATACCTTTATCGGAATCACGTCTTGTTTCCAAGGCCCAATTTCGCTCGGCCGCGCGTGGCAATGTTGTCGAAGAACTGTCGAATCTCCGCTTCGCCGTTCAATTCGATATATTCCCCGCGTTCAATTTGATCAAATCCCTCTTTGATCGATTGGCGAAGCGCTGCATATCGCTCATCCAAGTCTCGATAAATGCGAATCGCCTCCGCAATCAAGGCTTGCTCAGATTCGCACTGCCCACTGGAAATCTTGGATTGAACGTATATCTCGAGATCCTTGGGTAGCGTAACTGTCATAGGGATTCTCCAATGTCGCGCTCCGCATTTTCGTCGCTGTCATCCACAAGTTATTGTAGCGTTGCGACGGCAACCGGGAGGAATCCATGTAATTGGGTTATCGCCCCATTCGGGCATGTTCGGGTGCGAGACCGAATCGCGCTTCGTACGGTACCGCCGTATCCTCCGGATGCAGCAACTCCCACACGCGCTGCGGCGTGCAGGGCGTGGTGTGCGGTTGGATGCCGAGCGCGTTGCCGATGGCAGCTAAAACCGCCGGTGTCGCGGCGATCAATGGCGGCTCGCCTACACCGCGTGCACCAAACGGCCCGCCAGGGTCGTCGTTTTCCAGTATGACCGTCTCGATTGTCGGAATGTCGCGAAAGGTCGGCAGGATGTAATCGGTGAAGTTCGGGTTTTTCATCACGCCGTCGATATTGACGACTTCCTCCATGAGGGCCATGCCGATGCCCTGGGTCGCGCCGCCCACCATCTGGCCAGCGACGCTCTGCGGATTGATCGCCTTGCCCACGTCGTGACACGCGATGTAGCGCTCGATCCGCACTTCGCCGGTCTCTGTGTCGACCAGCACCTGGGCCAGGTGAGAGGCGAAAAGGTAGGTGATGAACGAGCGCGGCGATTGGCCCGTCTCGTAATCCTCACAAACCGTTCTCGGTTTGAAAATGCCCGAGGCCTCCAGCGAATGACCCCGCTCGCGACCGACCCGCAGGATTTGATCCAGCGGCCGGGTCAGTGACGCATCGAATCGCCCGACTATCGTGCCATCGCGAATATCCAATTCATGCGGGTGCACATGCAGCAGCTTGCTCGCAACATCCAGCACCTGTTCGCGCAACTCGCTCGCGGCGATCCTGACCGCGTTGCCGGTAAAATACGTCTGTCTTGTTGCGGACGACGACCCGGATTCCTGCGTGCGGCCGGTGTCGGCCCAGACCACATCCACCCGCGACATCGGCACGCCCAGCTCCTCGGCGGCAATCTGGCCCGCCATGTTGAGCAGGCCCTGGCCATACTCCACGCCGCCGGTCGCCACTTCGAGCCGACACTCTTTCGTAAAGCGCACGGTCGCGCGGCTGGCGTCGGGAAATCCATCGCCATAGCCGAGTCCGAAGCAGATGACCGACTGACCAATTCCCCGTTTCAAGTGGGACGACGTCGGCGCGGCCGGAATTGGCTTTGAGCGGTACTGCTTTAACACTGCATCCATGCACTCGATGCCCGTCGCCAGCGGAATGATCTGCCCGGTCGTGACCGCGTCACCCGAACGAATGAGATTGCGCCGCCGCAGCTCCACGCGATCCATGCCCAGCCGCTCGGCCAGCCGCTCCATCATGCCCTCGTAAGCAATGGCCATCTGGCAGGCCCCGAAGCCGCGCATCGCCCCGGTAGGATTATTGTTGGTGTACACGCCATATACATCAACGTATACATTCGGCACGCGGTAGGGACCGGTCGAATGGCTCGCGGCCTTGCGCAGCACCGCCGGACCGGTCGAGGCGTAGGCCCCTTCGTCGGAATAGACCGTGATCTTCGCGGCGGTCAGCGTGCCGTCGCGCTGGGCCCCGAGCGTGTAGTGAATCCGCAGGGCATGCCGCTTGTGCCGGGCCCGCATGGACTCCTCGCGGCTGTAGCGCATGGCGATGGTCTTGCCCGGATGCTTCAGCGCCGCCAGACCAAGATAGACCTGCAGGCCGAGGTCTTCGCGTCCGCCGAAGGCCCCGCCGGTTGCGGGGGTGATGATTCGAACGGATTCGATCGGCAGGCCGAGTGCGAGCGCCACGAGTCGGCGCTCCTCATGTGCCCATTGACCCGATACGTGAATCGTCAGCAATTCGTCGCGCCAATAAGCGATGCCAGCCTCGATGTCGAGAAAGGCGTGATCGACAGTCTGGGTTTGAAACGTCTCACTAACCACCACGTCGGACGCGGCCAGCGCGGCATCGACATCGCCCTTGCGAATCCGCTTGCCGCCCATGATGTTGCCGTCGGCGTGTAACTTCGGCGCGCCATCGGCCAACGCATCATCCATGTCGCCGACCACGGGCAGCTTCTCGTATTCCGCCTTAACCGCTTTGCGTCCCAGCTTCGCGGACCGCTCGGTTCGAGCGACGACTAGCGCAATCGCATCGCCGCGATAGAGAATCTTGTCTTCAATCAACACTGGATGATCGCGATGAATCAATCCCTGTCGATTGGTCGCGCCAGGTGGCATGTCTTTCGCAGTGTATACCGCTAGCACGCCGTCAATCTTGAGCGCGGCGGCCGCATCGATGCTGATCAGATGCCCATGCGGAATTTCGGATCGCACGATAGTCGCAAACAAATCGGCACGATTGAAAAAAAGATCGGCACCATAAAGCGCCGCACCCGTCACCTTCTCCACACCATCAATCCGCCGCTCGCTGCGCCCCACCGGCCCGTGCGGTCGCTCTTTGTAGGGCGTCGTTGATGGTTCGACGAGCGGTTGGTCGGTCGGCGATGCGACCTCAGGAGAAAGGTGGAGGTTGGGAATCGATGGCATGACGATACCGTGTCTATTTCTCTATTCGCTATTCTCTATTCGCTATTCGCTATTCGCCATTCTTTCGCGGCCGCGCGAATCGCCTCGCAAATCGCCGCGTAGCCCGTGCAACGGCATATATTCCCCTCCATGCCCTCGAAGAATGCCTCCTCCGATGGATTTGGATCGGCATCCAGCAGCACCTTCGCGGACATGATCAAGCCCGGCGTGCAATAACCGCATTGGGCCGCGCCGCTGGCGAGAAATTTGTCCTGTAACACGTGCAGTTTGTCGCCATTGGCCAGGCCTTCGATGGTTTCAATTCTGCGGCCCTGCGTTTGGGCTGCGAGCACAAGGCAACTGTTCACCGCGGCGCCGTCGAGGATGACTGTGCAGGAGCCGCATTCGCCTTCGAGACACGAGCCTTTGGTGCCGGTCAATCCCATGTCATCGCGAAGAAAATCGAGCAGCGTGCGATCAATGTCGACGGGGAAATCGATGGCGCGGCCGTTGACCGTGCACACGAGTCGGATCTGTCCAACGCGGTCATCGCTCACGGGCGCAGCTCCTTCAGGAGTCGCCGGGTGATCACGCCGACCATTGAACGGCGATAGGTCGCGGACGCACGGTGGTCATCGATGGGGGCAACATCTTTCATCGCAGCCTGCGCGGCCGCTTCGATCGCGCCATCGCTCCAGCCGTCGCGTTCGATAATTGCCTCCGCGGACTTCGCTCGTACAACCGTGGGCGCGACGCAGCCGTACGCCAGCCGCAATGACCCAGTCGGTGAAACACCCCCTGCCCCGCACACCAGGCTGATGTTGATCGATCCGCGCTTGCCGATTTTCTGCCACGCGGTGCGCCATTCGGCGGGAATGCGCACGGCCGTAATCAACTCATCCGCGAGTAGGGCCGTCTTTCGAAACCCGGTGAAGTAGTCGGCGATCGGAATGGACCGGCTGCCGCGCGTTGCGTGCGACAAATCGACCACAGCATCATTCGCCAGGAGCGCCACGCATCCATCGCCCGCCGGCGACGCCGTGCCGAGGTTGCCCGCGATGGTCCCGCGATTACGAATCGCCGGACCGCCGATGGTCATGGCCGCGCGCGCCAATGCCGCGATCGGCAGTTTAGCGATAGCACTAAAGGTCGCTCCCCCGCCCAGCCTCCAGTGTCCATTCTCGCGTTGAATGCTCGAGAATCCATCCAAGCGGCTCAAATCGAGCACGTTGCGAAATTGAATCGCCTCGCGATTGAGGGCCACCAGCAGGTCGGTCCCGCCATTTAGAACCGTCACATCGGCGGCGTATTTCGCCCGCAGCTCCAGGGCTTCGGCCTGCTCGCGCGGTTGGAAGAACATGAATTTCCCCGGCCCGCGCCACATGGTCCACGGGTTAGGACATCATAATCTCATGGAGCATCGACTCAAATTGCGTTGATGATGGCCTGAACCCGTTCGCGAATTCGACTGGCATGGGAGCCACATGCGCATTCGCACTGGCGGACAAGCCGCCAGTGCACCCAACTTCGACCCGTGCCGCAGGATGCGTCAAGCCCGCGCGTCTCTTAAGATTGACGCATGGCTACGCGGAATAAACCATCAGACGAGACGCCTGGGCTGAGCGCTGCCGGAATGCGCTTTGCCATCATCACCAGTCGCTTCAACGAGGATATCACCCGTCCGATGCACGATGCCGCTCGAGCGGTCCTGCTCAAACACGGCGCGGCGGCCATCACCGAGCACTGGGTTCCTGGCGGTTGGGAATTGCCCTACGCAGCCCAGCTGCTGGCAAAATCCGGAAGCGTCGACGCGATCATCGCCCTCGGCTGCGTCATTCGCGGCGAGACGACCCACCATGAGCACATTGGTCGCGAGACTTCGGCAGGCCTCATGAGGGTCTGCCTCGATCTCAACATTCCCGTTGGCTTCGGGCTTCTGACGACCGACACCCATGATCAGGCCCGGGAGCGCGCCGGCGGCAGGCATGGCAACAAGGGAGAGGATGCCGCGCTGGCCGCGATTGAGATGGCAATGCTACGAAGTCAGCACGGCACGCGCAAAACCCGACTTGGACGCGAGCGTCCGCGGGGCGGAGCAATAGGCCGTCGAAAGCGTCGCTAGGTTTTCGCATGCGGCATGATGCCATCCGACCCGATACAATCTTTACGATGATGAACGACCGCCGCCATGCCCGATCGCTCGCCATGCAGGCCCTCTGTCAGGCCGAAGTCCTGCGCGAAGCGTTCCTGAGCCAGCTTGTCGAGTTTCTCCGCGACGAATCGCCACCCGATCAGGTCGAGCGCTACGCGAAGAAACTCGCCACTGAATCGTGGGAGCATTTGGAGCAAATTGATCAACACCTGCAGGCGGCGTCAGAGAACTGGAAAATCGCCCGCATGGCCCCGGTCGATCGCAACATCCTCCGCGTGGCGATGTGCGAGCTGCTCTACCATCCGGACACGCCGCCGAGCGTAGTGATCGACGAGGCGGTGGAACTCGGCAAGCTCTTTGGCACGGCCGAATCAGGTGCGTTCATCAACGGCGTGTTGGACGCGGCCCACAAATCGCTCGCGTCCGTCGGTTCAACCTCCGAACCCGCCAACTCAACAAACTAACCACTGGCCACTGGCCACTAACCACCTTCTCCCCATGGGCCTCTTCGACAAACTTAAATCCGCTCTTACCAAGACCCGCGACAAGGTCGTCGGCAGCTTCAAGACCGTGCTGGCCATCGGCCGCAAGATCGATGACGACCTGTTGGACCAGGTGCACGACACCATGATCCAGGATGACTTCGGCCCGGCCACGGCGAAGAAGCTGATTGATGATGTGCGGGCTGCGTGGAAACGCGGGGAGATCAGCGAAAGCGGCGACATCGTGGTGTTCCTCAAGAAGGCCATCATTGCGAAGTGGCCCGATGACGTGCGCAGCCTGGCCCAGGCTCCCAGCGGCCCCACGGTGGTGCTTGTCGCCGGTATCAACGGCTCGGGCAAAACGACCAGCGTCGCGAAGCTGGCCAACCTGCTCAAGAAACAAGGCAGGAAGGTCGTGCTGGCAGCCTGCGACACCTTTCGCGCCGCCGCCGTGTTACAGTTGACCCAATGGGCCGAGCGTTGTGGCGTGGACATCGTCAAGCATTCGCAGGACGCAGATCCCGGCGCCGTGGCCTACGACGCCTGCGAAGCCGCCATCGCCCGCAAGGCGGATATCCTGCTGATCGACACCGCCGGACGCCTGCACACCCAGGACAACCTGATGCGCGAGCTGAACAAGATTCAGCGCGTGGTTGAGAAAAAAATCCCCGGTGCTCCGCACGAGGTGCTGCTGGTGCTCGACGCGACCATCGGCCAGAACGCGGTCAACCAGGCGCGATCGTTTGGCGAACACGTCAAAGTGAGCGGCATCATCCTCGCCAAGCTGGATGGCAGCGCCAAAGGCGGCATCGTGGTCGGCATCCGCGAGCAACTGAATGTCCCGGTCAAATACGTCGGACTCGGCGAGAAAATAGACGATCTGGAGCCATTCGATCCGGAGACGTTTGTAAACGCGCTGTTCGCGGAAGAACCCGTTGCAGCTTGATTTGATCAGAGCCGGACTGTCCTCAGTCCGATGGGTTGTGATAGTGCTTTGGTAACTCGCGTTGTTCTTCGAGGATCGAAGTACACGCTCGTCATTCACCAGCGTGAGGACACGCCGGCTCTGATCACCAATCCACGTCCGCTGACGGGTGCCACTGGCTGCTGGTCAGCCAGTGAGAACGTGAGCGACGATGCCGGGTGAAGGGGTCTTACAAACGAAAGCCCGCTCCCGCAGCCGCACTGGCAGACAAGCTGCCAGTGGCACCCGGGAACCAACTTACCAATCCAGCGTTCGCCGCCATATTTCGCCGAGTTCCACGCCATCAAGCTGGCAGCGCGAATCGTCGGCCGCACGGGTCATGCCCAGTTCAACAGCGCCCAACTCCCTCAGCTTCGCATCCGCCTCTTTTGAACCCCGATCACCGAGTTCGATCAGGTACGCGGCGGCCGATGGACACGCCTCATCGAACGAGGCAACATCCGCTCGCAATTCGATGCCCAGCTTTCCGCCAATGGCCATTTCGGCTGCCGCAACCAACACACCCCCATCACTGACATCGTGAACCGCCGATGCCCATCCGTTTTGAATCGCGTCCGCCATGAACTGATGAATGGACAGGACATCGCTTATTCGAAATGGCCGCCCCGATGCATCCGTCGAGTCCATCGGCCAGCACGAGGCGCCGCCTACGAGAACGATCCGCGCTCCGGGCCGCTTGAGATCGGACGTCACACAGCGACGCACGTCGTCGATCAGCGACACGGCGGTAATCAGAAGCGTGCCAGGAATGGACAATCGACCTCCGCGAGTCGCCGCCGCCCCATCGCGTCCGAAGCAATCGACCATCTTCTGAACGCGCTGAATGTCCGAGGCATCGAGCGCGAAGGCGTTGTTCAAAGAGTCCTTGCCGCTGATGAAGGGTACGCCGTAGGCCAGCGCCGCATCGCGACAGGCCTGACAGGCGCGGACGAGTGCGCCGAGCCTCCGCTCGTCATCGACCCGCGGCCAGCAGAAATTGTCGAGAATCGCCGTGCGCTTCGGGTCGCCGCCGACCGACACGACGTTGCGAATCGCCTCGTCGATACCGGCGACGGCCATCCAGTAGGGATCGGCTTCGTATAGATCGGGCGCGAGTCCGCAACCGATCGCGACGCCGCGATTCGAATCAAGCCGCGGCCGAACCACCGCGGCATCCGATGGACCCTGCCCCGGGCCAGCCAGCGGCTTGATGACCGAGCGGCCCTGCACCTCGTGATCGTACTGGCGAATGATCCACTGCTTTGATGCAATGGTGGGATTCGACAATCGAAGGCGAACGCCAGACAGAGCTTCTTCTGTCGTTACGCCCACCTTCGTAGCTTCGTGGCTCAGTCGCTTTGAGGCTTCCCAAGACGCCTTCCGCATCGTCTTCGGAAGTCCGCCGTGTAGAAACGCAAGATTCAACTCGCCAACAAGGTTGCCTTGATAGTGCACGATCAATCTGCGATCGCTGGTAAAGCGCCCGATGACGGTCGCCTCGACATCCTCGCTGTTGGCCAGGCCCAGGAATGTGTCAACTTCATTCGGCGGCACGGCCAGCACCATGCGCTCCTGGGCCTCGGAAATCCAGATTTCGTCATAGCGCAGTCCGGCGTACTTGAGCGGCACCTTTTCCAGATCGACGATCGCCCCGGTGTGCTCCGCCATCTCGCCGATGGCGCTTGAAAGACCTCCCGCGCCACAATCGGTGATTGCAGAAAAAAGACATCGCCCTCGATGAGGCGTATTATGATTTACGCCTTCGTGGCACCGTGACTTCGTGGCTCCGTGGCTTTCTCCGGCATAATCCCGCGCCAACATGATGAGATCGAGAACTTTCTTCTCCTCGAGCGGGTTTCCGATCTGCACGGCGTGCGCGAACTCGTCGGTATGCGTGTCGGTGAGTTCCGCGCTGCTGAAGGTCGCGCCGTGAATACCGTCGCGGCCGGTGCGTCCGCCGATGACGACAATCGCATCGCCCGGTCGCGCGGCCTTTTCGATTCGATCGCGCGGGATGAGCCCGATGCAGCCGCAATACACCAGCGGATTGCCGAGGTAGCGCGGATCAAAGTGCACGGCGCCGTTCACCGTGGGAATGCCCATGCAGTTGCCGTAATCGCGCACGCCCGATACCACGCCGCGCAGCACCGAACGCGGATGGATCACGCCACTGGGCACGGCGTCGTCCGGCCAGTCCGGCGGCGCGACGCAGAAGACATCCGTATTCGCGATGGGCTTGGCGCCCAGCCCGCAGCCAAGCACGTCGCGAATCACACCGCCAACGCCTGTCGCCGCCCCGCCGTACGGCTCGATTGCCGAAGGATGGTTGTGCGTTTCGACCTTCACTGCGATGCCATACTCATCGTCAAACGCAATAATCCCGGCGTTGTCCTTGAAGACTGAAAGGCATTTCGGTCCACGACCATTGCGCATTAATTCGTCAGTGGCCGCGGCAATTGTGTCTTTCAAGAGACTTTCGTAACGCAGCTCGACGTTTTCACCTCGTGCCTCGGTGCCTTCGTGCCTTCGTGCCTCGCCTTCCAGATCCGGCATCGCCGCACCGCGGTATTCGATCGCACTCTTCAGCGTCTTGTGAATGCAATGCTCGGACCAGGTCTGGGCAATTGTTTCAAGTTCCAGATCCGTCGGCTCTCGGCCGAGCGACTGGTAGTGCTTCTGAATTGCCCGCATCTCATCGAGCGAGAGAAATAAGTGTCCGTCGCGGCTTAATCGTTCCAGCGCCGACGCGTCCAACGCTGTAAGCGACACATGTTGAAGCTTGAACTGATAGACCGGCGGCTTGGGCGCCGGCGCGATTGGCCGAATGCCGAAGACCACGTCCTCGATGCACCCATTGCCGAGCCGCCTGGCAATTCGAGGCTGGACGTCGCGCGGAATGGGCGTTGTGAAGTGCAGCCGGCGAGCCGAACGGACCGATTCCACTTTGATCCCCATCTGCTCGGTGGCAGCCTGGGTGGCATTCGCGACCGGGTCCATGACCCCGGGTTTCAAATGTATTTCGACCAACGACCCGGCGATCACTTCCGCCGGTGAGTCTGTGAATTCACAGCGGCTGACCTCCGCGACGGGGTCGGTCAGCAACTCGACGGCAATCGTCTCAATGGCCTTGCGCTCAGCTCGCTCCGATTGGGAGGCCGCATCGCCGTCGACCCGTCCGGGTATATCAAAGAGGTAGATTTTTGCCGATTTGACCTCGGACCGATGAAGGTCCGCGATCTGGTGGGCGACGGCCCGCCCCTGCGGGTCCGAAATACCTTTTCGCGGTTCAACGATGACACGCCAGGTCGGCAATGGAGCGTCCTGATTTGGATGCAAAACTCTATTTAGCAACGACTTACGCTGTAATGCCGCAGCCGAAGCAAGCGGAGAGTGTAGTTATCGGCTGTGATTGCGTCAAATTGTTCTTGTCGATAGCCCAGCGGGAGGCTAACGTGTCGCTAGCAATGGATGTCCCTCTGGGCATCCTGACCCCGGACTTTCGTTGGCGCGGAGAGGGATCACCGGGGCGCTCAGGGCGGAATCATCGGAGGATGACGCCAGGGATGATTGGCGGGTTCGGCTCGGAGCCGGCGGCCCGCCATCGACGAATACACAATTCGGCACTTTGTCTCGCGAACACGCCCGCTGCCGCCCCGACCGGCCGCAGCGCGCGATAACTAGAGGCTTTGAATGTCCACGCTTTCAACCGGATCAGGCGGCATGGGTAACAACGGCTACCTGGAATTCGAGCGTCCGCTGGCCAAGATCGAGAAGCAGATTGAAGAACTTGAGGCCAGCCAAACGGCCACCGGACGCGATCATTCGGTCATGATTCGCACGGTTCGATCCGAACTTGTGGCCGCCCGACGCAAGCTCTATACCAAGCTCAATGCCTGGGAGACCGTGCAGATGGCCCGGCATCCCAAGCGCCCGCTGGTGCCTGATTACCTGTCCCTCATGGTCCGCGATTTTGTCGAGCTGCATGGCGACCGTGGCGTGCGCGATGACAAGGCGATCATCACCGGCTTCGGACGAATCTCCAATCTCAAGTGCATGTTCGTCGGACACAACAAGGGCAAGGACACCAAGGAGCGGCTGGAGAATTACTTCGGCATGGCCCACCCTGAGGGCTATCGCAAGGCCCTTATCAAGATGCGCCTGGCCGAGAAGTTCAACGTGCCCATCGTGTGCCTGATTGATACGGCCGGCGCGTATCCCGGCATCGCCTCGGAAGAGCGCGGCATTGCCCAGGCAATCGCGGTCAATCTGATGGAGATGTCGCGGATTCGGGTGCCGATTGTCTGCGTGGTGATCAGCGAAGGCGGTTCGGGCGGCGCGCTGGGCATCGGCGTCGGCGATCGCGTTGCGTTGCTTGAACATGCGTATTATTCAGTAATCTCTCCCGAAGGCTGCGCGTCGATCCTGTGGAAATCCGCGGAGCATGCGGCCAAGGCGGCTCATTCGCTGAAGTTCACGGCCCGCGATCTGCGCAAGCTCGAACTGGTCGACGACATCATCAAGGAACCGCTGGGTGGCGCGCATCGCGATCCCGCCGCGGCTGCGTCCAACATCGAGAAATACATTGTGGACAGCCTGCGCGATTTGAAGCGATTGTCCACCGAACAACTGCTCAAGAAGCGCTACAAGAGATTGCGCGATCTCGGCTCATTCTTCACCGATGGCGGCACGCCAAGCCGGGCGAAGCCTCGAGTCAGGGAATCAGCCTCGGCTGCCGCCCCGATTGCGCGGCGGGAAACGGTCGAGATCATCGTGCCGGCGCAAAACGGCTGAGCCTTTGATTCCATGCTTGCGAAATCCCGCTGACCGCTTCACCATTGCGCGGAATGGCTAAATCCTCAGCTCCTGCGCAAACTCTCACCCAGTCCGGCGGCGGCGCGACGCTTGCCTTCGCCATCATCTGCACAATCACTATTGTGACGTTTGTTTACTGGCCTGCGCTGTCAGCCAGGGCGCTGTCCATCGACGATCAGCAATACCTGGTCGAAAATCCGCTGGTCAAATCGCCAAGCTGGAGCTCCGTTCGCCGATTCTTCAGCGAAGTGCTCGCGCCCTCCACGGTCGAGGGCTACTACCACCCGTTGGCGATGACGTCGCTCATGCTCGATGTTGCGATGGGTGGATCGCCGGAGAACCTGACACCCTTTCGGCGGACGAATCTTCTTCTGCATCTGGCAAATTGCGTCCTGCTCATATTGTTGCTACGGCGGCTTTTTTCGACTGCCGCAGGCAATACAAATGCTCGCACTGGCAGCAAGCCGCCAGTGGCACACCCTCCCCGGACGCTCGCAGCAACTCTATCTGTTCTTATCCTCGCGTTGCATCCACTCGCGGTTGAACCGGTCGTATGGCTGGCGGAGCGCAAGACGCTCCTTGCCGCATTTTTCTCGTTACTCTCGGTGCTGACGTATTTGCGCTTCGTTGATCACCGCCGCCCTGCGTCCTTCGCTCTCTCCCTCGCCTGCTATTTCGCCGCCCTGCTCTCCAAGCCCACCAGCCTGCCGTTACCCCTTGTCCTCGTGCTGATCGACTGGTGGCCGCTCAAACGGTTTTCAATTCGCGGGTTGGTCGAAAAAGCACCCTTCTTCATCGCGGCCCTGGCAATGGCCATCGTCACCTACCTATCGCAGGCCAACACCGCCATTGCGACTCTTCCCGGTTCATCTTCGCCGATGCGAATCCCCCTCATCATTGCCCACAACATCGGCTTCTACATCACGCAGTTCATTTGGCCGGTCAAAGTGTCAGGCCATTACGTTTTTCCGCCGACTTTAGCGCTCAATCAACCGGCCGATCTGCGCGGCGCGATCATTTCCGTGATGCTCGTGGTGGTGCTTGCTTATTCGTGGCGCGCGACGCGGGCGCTGATCGCCTGCTTTCTCATATGGTTCGTCATGCTACTGCCCACCCTGCAGCTGATCGGCTTCACCGATGTCATTGCGGCCGACAAATACCTCTACCTGCCTTCAATCGGCGCTGCGATCGCCATCTGTTATGGACTCGACCAGCTTCTCGCGCATTGGATCTCATTGAAGCGCAATCTCATCGTCGCGGCTGTCTGTCTCGTGCTCATTGGCGAGACCTCCGCAACCACGGTGGCGCTCGCCAAGTGGGCTGACACGGAGACGCTTTACAAACACATGCTCACCATCGCCCCGAATGACGCCCGGGTACACAGTTACCTGGCTCTGTATTACTCGGAGCACGATCGCCCCGCCGAGGCCTTTACCCATTGCGAAGCCGCCATGCGCGAGCCATTGAAGGATGATGAGTATCCCGTCAACATTGGGACCGCGCTCACGCGCATCGGAAAAACCGGGGCGGCTGTCTCTTATTACTCGGATGTGCTGGAGCAATATCCAGAAAGCGCTCCGATCCATGCCAATCTGGCCGCGCTGCTGGCCCAGACCGGCGATCTCGAACCGGCCATTCAGCACGGACGCCGCGCCGTGGAGCTGAGGCCGCGCCAGGTCGAAGCCCACAATAATCTCGCGAACGCCCTGCTCAACGCGGGCATGCTCGATGAAGCCGCCAGGTCCTACGAAGCCGCACTCGGGTTGCGCCCGGACATCGCCGACATCCACAACAACTACGGCGTCGCCCTGTTTCAACTCGATCGCGACGAGCAGGCGCTCAGCGAATTTGCAACCGCAATCAGACTGCGTTCCGACTACCCCGACCCCTACCGGAACAAGGCCCTGGTGCTCGCTTCGCAGTCGCGCCTGACCGAGGCAATGGTCGCCTGCCGGAGCGCATTGAACCTGGAGCCTCGCAATCCGCTCAATCACGTCCTGATGGGCGATCTGCTTATGCACTCCAACCGGCCAGCGGATGCCATTGGAGTCTACAAAAATGCGTTGAATCTATCGCCCGGGTTGCCCGGGGCAGAGCGCGGACTGGCCGGAGCGGAGGCGGCGTTGGCGGCCCTGGCGGAGTCGCAGCCGGCGGGCGGGCCGTGAATTTGAATGCGTCTGGCTATAATGGGACCGGGAACTGGAATGTCGAATTACTAATTGCGAATTGCGAATGAAATCCGCCACGCTTCAAGACCTTTCAGTAGATACAAAGCTAGAGCGGATGCGCGCGTTGATTCGCCCGCTCGGGCGCGTCGCAGTTGCATTCAGTGGAGGCGTGGATTCTACGTTTGTCTTGAAGGTCGCGGTGGACGTGCTCGGTGTTGCCAATGTGCTCGCGGTAACTGGCCGCAGCAGCAGCCTGGCGGATGTGGAAGATGCCGATGCCCGGCGGCTGGCAGCGCTGATCGGCGTGGAGCATGTCTATCTCGACACGCAGGAATTCAGCGACCCCAATTATCTCGCGAATCCCACCAATCGCTGCTACTACTGCAAGACCGAGTTGTATTCGCGCATGGCGCCGCTGCTGGCGACGCGGGGCATTTCGGCAGTCGTCAATGGCACGAATGTGGACGACCTCGGCGATTTTCGACCCGGACTCGCCGCCGGCAAAGAGCATGGCGTGCACTCCCCCGCCGCCGATGCCGGACTGACCAAGTCGGATATCCGTGTTCTTTCCGCCCGGATGGGTCTACCCACCGCCGAGAAGCCCGCAGCGCCGTGCCTGTCGAGCCGCGTGCAATATGGCGAGGCCATCACGCCCGAGAAGCTCAAAATGATCGAGCAGGCCGAGGCGGTTTTGCGTCGGTTAGGATTCGGCGAATGCCGGGTGCGGCATCACGACAAGCTGGCCCGCATCGAAGTGCCGGCGAGTCGCATCCCTGAGATGGCGAATGACGCGACACGCTCAACCATCGACGGCGAGCTTCGCGCCCTGGGCTACCACTACATCACCCTCGACCTCCGCGGCTTCCGCAGCGGCAGCATGAATGAAGTCATCGCCTTCGGTAAGCGGCAATAGTGGGTGGCACTGTCAAGCGGCCGTCTGCTTGGCAGTGGGTGGCGAGGGTGTGCGCAACTGGCGTAAGCACTGCCAACAAGAGGCCGTTGACAGTGCCACCCCATTGGCAGTGCCGCCCGATTCCCTACAATTCCGTCATGTACATTGACGTCGCCAACACCGAACACTCCTTCCGGGCATTGCATCGCCTATATCTCACTTTCGTGCAGCCGCGGCCGATCGCGTTTGTATCCACGATCGACGCCGAGGGCCGGCCAAATCTCGCGCCCTTCTCGTTCTACAACATGGTTTCGGCCAACCCGCCGGTGGTGATCTTCAGCCCGGCGTTCAATCGGCACAGCAAGCCAAAGGATACCCTTGTCAACATTCAGGCCACCCGCGAGTTCGTCATCGCCACGGTCACCGAGCCGATCGCCGAGCGGATGAACATCTGCAGCACTGAGTTCGAGCATGGCGTCAGCGAGTTCGAAAAAAGCGGTCTCACACCGATTCCCGCCACGAAGGTCAAGGCGCCACTGGTGAAGGAAAGCCCGGTCAACATCGAATGCCGCCTGCGCCAGATCGTCTCCTGCGGCGACGGCCCGGCCTCGGGCCAGGTGGTCTTCGGCGATGTGATCGCGATTCACGTCGATGACGCCGTGCTGGTCCCCGGCGACATGATCTGCGATGCCGCGAAACTTCAGGCCGTCAGCCGCATGGGCGGCTCGGAGTATGGCCGCACGACCGATCGGTTCAGCCTCGAATCCCTTCGCGATCCGGCGGAGCTGGAAAGCAAAGGCCCGGCTCGCATCAAGAATCTGTAGCCGCGAGAATGTCCGGGTGAGCCGCAAACCCAAGGTTGCGAATCCTCAAAGCGCCCGCGAGCAAGTCGCAGTGCCCCCGCGAGCAACCGCCGTCTCAATCAATCGGCTTGACTGGCAGATCGCCATCACGCTGGCCCTTGCGACCCTTGTCACCTACTCACAGAGTTGGGCGTTCGACTTCACCAACTGGGATGACGGGGCCTACATCACCAACAATAGCAACCTGCACGATGTTGCAGGCCTCGTACGAGTCTGGTTCTCATCGCAAAACGAGCAGTACTATCCCTTGACGTTCACGACGTTCTGGCTGGAGCATCAACTCTGGGGCGACAGCCCGACCGGGTATCACGTGGTCAATACCGTTCTGCACGCCCTCAATGCAATGGTTGTGTTGATTCTTGGTCGCCGAATGGGTTTATCGACCCTGATGGCGACAGCTGTCGCCACGTTCTTCGCGATTCATCCCATGCAGGGGATGACAGTGGCCTGGGTGGCCGAGCGAAAGACCCTGCTGGCTTGCCTCTGCATATTGCTCGCGACGCTCGCGTGGATGGATTATCGCGATCGCGGCAGTCCCGCCTCATACATGATGTCCTTGGTCCTCTTCGCGCTCGCGCTGCTGAGCAAGACCGCCATTCTGCTTGCGCCGCTCAGCTGGATGCTGCTCGATGCCACGAAATTCAACCGATCGTTTCGACAAAGCCTGGCCGCTCTCTTTCCAACGTTCGGTCTCGCCATTGCGGCCACGCTGGTGACCCGACATTTCGAATCGGGTTTTCTCGATGCCCAGGCGTGGACCATGATTCCCACGCCGCTTCATCGCGTGCTGCTCTCCGGCACCACACTTTGGTGGTACGGGCTTACGCTGCTTTTTCCGATACAGCTGTCTCCGATCTATCCGCTGTGGCGCATTGAGCCATCAAAGATCGCCTGGTGGATCGGACTATGTGCGCTCGTGTTTTCCATTATTGCCGGTCTCCGCTGGAGATCGCGACTGAGGGCGAATGAGAAATGGGGACTCGCATGGTTCCTGCTCATGTTGGCGCCGACATCGGGACTCCTGGCGTACGGAAATCTTGGCGTCACGCCGGTTTCAAATCACTATGTCTATATCTCCTGCATCGGATTCTTCGTGGCCATCGGCGAGTTTCTCGAGCGATGGACTGCCGGCCGTGGGGCGCGAACCCGCGGCGTGACAGCGGTTCTGTGCTGCGTCGCAATCGGCTCGATCGTCGCAGCACGGACTCAGATACGTGTATTCGCGAACTCCAAATCCCTGTGGACCTCCGCGCTGACCCGCGATCCTGATTGTTTCGCGGCGCACCTTGGACTGGGTCAGGATGCGCTTGCCGACAAGAATCTGCCGCTCGCATTGGAGCACTTTTCCGCCGCCACGCGGATACGACCCGGCCAGTACGAGGGGTACGCCGGAGTCGGGGACGTTCTGATCCGCATGCAGAATTGGAGGGACGCCCGCCCCAGCATCGACAGGGCCCTGAGCATCAATCCCAATCATGTATCCACGATGCTGGGGCGGGCGACTTTGGCGGAGCATGAAGGCGACTGGCCGACGGCGCTTGAACTCGCACGGAGGGCGAATCAGACCGATCCAGGAGATGCTCGCGGGGCCGTTCAACTGGGCATATTGTTGATCCGAATCGTGAGCAACGAGCGGAATCGCGATCCGGCGGCAGTCATCAGCGCTGACCCGAGGTTGGCCGAAGCGCGTGCGACATTCGAGCGCGTAATCACCTTGCGACCCCACGACGAAGCAGGCTATCGCGGCGCTGTGGAGTGCGACCGACTGCGGCGAGACTGGTCTTCCGCAATTTCCACGGCCCGTGCCGGCCTGTCAGCCGTGCCGAACAGCGTGCCGCTGAAAAACCTGCTGGCGATTACATTGGCGCGGTGTCCGGATGAACATTTGCGCGACGGCCCTGCGGCGGTCCGACTGGCCCAGGAAATCGCACCGGCATTGGGCGGGAACAATGTGCAACTGATGGAAACCCTGGCTTCGGCCTATGGTGCCGCGGGTCGCTTCAAGGAGGCTGCTGCTGTATCGCGCGAAGCGGCGAGAATTGCACGGAGTAGCGGCCAAGCACAAGCCGCGCAGGCCAATGAGCGATGGGCCGCTGATTACGACATGAACAAGCCGAGGCTGGACTGACGAACCCATGATCATCACCAGTGTGCAAAATCCCCGCATTCTCGAAATTGCCCGCTGGCGACGCGCCGGTTCGTCGCCGGATGCGCCGATCCTGATTGACGGCCGCCGCGAGATTCACAGGGCGCTCGCCGCCGGCTGGAAATTCGATGCCGTTTTTCATTGTCCGGCCATGCTCGCCGACGACGACCGACGATGGCTTGCCGGCGCGGGATTGAGTGGTCGGGTCCTCACGGAAGTCAATCAGCCGGTCATGGAGCGCATCGCATACGGTGACCGCGGCGACGGATTGGTGGCACTGGCCGCGCGACCGAGTCGAAGTCTGAAAGATCTGAAAATCGGGACAGTGCCGCTGATCGCCGTGATGCACGCACTGGAAAAACCCGGCAACCTTGGTGGCATTCTACGCAGCGCCGACGCAGCCGGAGTCGATGCCGTCATCGCGTCGGACCCGCGCACGGACATCTACAATTCCAACGTGATCCGCGCCAGCACCGGGGCTGTGTTTTCGATGACTCTGATAGCGTGTTCGGCCGCAGACGCCGAGGCCTTTCTCCTCGCGAATGAAGTTCAGCTCTATGCCGCCCGACCGGATGCAAATCAGGAATACACCGCATGCGAGTTCCGCGGTCCGACCGCCTTCATCCTCGGGGCGGAGGCCGCGGGGCTGGGCAGTGCGTGGCACGGGGCGAACATTCAATCCATACGAATCCCCATGCGCGGCGCCTGCGACAGCCTGAACGTTTCGGTCACCGCGGCCATTCTCTTCTTCGAGGCCCGCCGGCAGCGATCCCAATCATGACCACCCTTGCATCCACCACGCGCACCTGGGGCGAGATGATCAAGTTCTCGCATTCGGTCTTCGCCCTGCCATTCGCGCTCATCGCTACATTCATGGCCGGGCGCAATCTGCCCGGCGGCTGGCCGCGGCCGGGGCAATTCGTCTTGATCGTGCTGTGCATGGTGTCGGCGCGAAGCTTCGCCATGACGTTCAATCGCCTCGCGGACGCCGCGATCGACGCCCGTAATCCCCGCACCGCCGGTCGCCCAATTCCCGCAGGAAAAATCGATATTCGCAGTGCCCGCGCTTTCCTCCTCGGCGCCGCCGCGATTTTCGCGCTGGGTTGCGCAGGATTTCATTTTCTTTACCGTAACCCGCTTCCACTGATACTCTGCCTTCCCACACTCGTCTGCCTCGCCTCCTATTCATACGCCAAGAGGTTCACCGCGACGGCGCATTTCATCCTCGGCGCGGTGATTGGCTTCGCCCCCGCCGCGGCGTGGATCGCGATCAACCCGTCGTCACTCGATATCACGACCGCGTGGCTCACTCTCGCGGTGCTCACCTGGATCGCCGGTTTCGATATTATTTACGCATGTCAAGATTTTGAGGTCGATCGCCGCGAGGGATTGTTTTCGATTCCGGCGAAGCTCGGCATCGCCGGGGCGCTCTGGATCTCGCGCGTCTGCCACGTCCTCACCCTGCTCTGCCTCGGGCAGCTCGGAATGCATGCTCACGCCGGCCTCCTTTACTGGATTGGCCTCGGCTTGACGGGCATGCTGCTGATCGCCGAACAATCCGTGGTGCGGGCCAACGACCTGTCACGGGTGAATCTCGCATTTTTCACACTCAACGGCTGTGTCAGCATTGTCTTTGCGGCCCTGGCCATCGCGGACCTCCTTTTGACCCCATAACCAGGCCATAAGTCCGCAAAGACTCCGCACTTACGCCCCCGAAACCCGATTGCCCCGAGGTCTCGCGGGCGGTATAGTCTCTCGCTGTGAACCGGAACCGCCTCATCTTCTGCAAGTCCGCCCTGGCCTGTACCGCGCTGGCGGCTCTCCTGGGCGGGCCCCGCCTGTGCGAGGCGTCGAATGATTTTTCGCGACGCATTGCCGAGCAGGTCTCGAAGTCGAAGAAAGCGGCGCCGGCCGATTCCGGCTCGCACGACAAACAGGACGACACGCGTTCATTCAACGCATCGCCAGAGGTATGCGTCGCCAAGCCCGACAGCGATGGCCGCGGGTCGATGGCCATTGACGTTTGCGATCGCGGCGTCGATCTCCGCCCGATCGCTTCTCATCTGATTGTCAACATTCGCCATTGGAGCGAGCCTGTCGTTTCACTTCACGCGCCGCACTTCAACGCGACGGCGCCCCCGGCGTCCGCAATCTGACTGCGTGCGCCATCGATACGCTGACTTAGTTCGTATTCGTGCACTTTCGTCAATTTAATTCGACATTTCGCGGGCGGAAATAACCGCCGGAATGCCGCAGACAAACATCTCCATTTGCGTGGTCATTCGCCGAAACTCGGCCGCGCTTCGAAACGAGGAACATCATGACTGAACGTGATCTCTGGTGGAAAATAGTGGGAGTTGCCGCCCTGGTGGCCCTTGCCGTCGCAACCATCTATCCCCCCAAGGAAAAGTTGAAATACGGCATCGACCTCTACGGCGGCTACAGCCTGACCTACGAGATCGACGACTCAGGCATGACCGCCGGCGAGCGCATGGGTCTCTCGGAGCGGGTGATCAAGGTGCTCAAGGAGCGCATTGATCCCAACCAGGTGTTTAACCTGGTCTGGCGTCCGATCGGACACAATCGGCTCGAGATACAAATGCCGCGTCCCAGCGATGAGGTTCGGCGCAATCGCGAGGCCTATGAAAAAGAACAGGCCGCGATCGCTGCCTCCCACGTGCGCCGAAGTGAAATCCTCCGCGCCATCTCCCGCACCGGGGCCGACCGGGATGCGGCGATCAACGCCCTCGTGCGCGGCGTCGAATCGCGCCGCAATCTGCTGGCTGAAGCCGCCAAGGCTTTTGACGCCCATCGAACGACTCAAGCGGAATACGACGCCCGCGTTGCGAACCTCAAGTCGGACAACCTGACCGCAGCTGAGGTCGAGGCCGCTCTCGCCAAGCCCGCGGCGCAGCGATCCGCCGCTCTGGCAGCACTCGTGCGCTCGGTACCCGCGCGGCAGGCATTGCTCGACGATGCCGCCAAGACCAAGGATGCCCTTGAGGCGGCCCGCTCGACGACTCAGCCGGCCGGCGACGTTGCCCCCACCAAGGAAGCGATCGACGCCTTTGCCGCCAAGCAGCGGGCCCACGAGAGCGCGGTTGCCGCGGTGCTCGCCGCCAACGTGGACCCGAACAACCTCAAAGATGGCGTGACCATCAATGACGTCGTGGCCCAAGAAGAGAAGCTGGACAAGGCGATTGCCGACGTGCTGGCCACGAACTTCGAAATCGGCACGCTTCAGGCGGTGCTCGAATCCAAGCCCACCGACGCGAAGCGCAAGGAAGAAATCGCCAAAATGACGGCGCAATATCCGGGATTGTCCGCCAACATCTCCGGATTGGTGCACGCCAGCGACAACCTCAAGCGCCGCCGCCGTGGCGAAGGCCGCCTCGAGGACCCTGCCGATCTGCAGCGCCTGCTTAAGGGCACCGGCGTGCTGGAATTCCGCATCCTGGCCGAGCGCGGACGCGACGACCCGACCAAGTACGACAGCTACGTCAGCTGGCTGAAGGACCACGGTCCGCGACCCAAGCCGGGTGAAGACCAGTTCCAGTGGTTTGAAATCGAAGATCCCAAGGACTTTCTGCGGCTGAACGACTTAAACCGGGATTTCGAAAACGCGAAACTCAACCTGGGCGGCGGCATTGTCGTCGAGCGATTTGGCGACAAGTTCTACGTCCTTGCACACATCGCCGAGAACTACACGCTCGTTCACAAAGCCGGCTCATCGGAGTGGCGGCTCATTGGGGCGCGCCCCGACCTCGACCAGAATGGCCGTCAGGCCATGAGTTTCACGCTCGACGAGCGTGGCGGATCGCGCTTCTACGCGCTGACCACGGCCAATCTCAAGCGGCAACTGGCGATCTTCCTCGATGACAAGTGTGTGTCGCATGCGAACATCAACAGCGCAATTCGAACCCATGGTCAGATCATGGGCCAGTTCACGCGCAAGGATGTCGAGGAGATGTCGCGCAAATTGAATGCCGGCAGTTTGCCCAAGAAGCTGAAGGACCCGCCGATCAGCGTTCGCTCCATCGGCTCAACATTGGGCGAGGAGAATGCCACCAAGGGAATGAAGGCTGCGGTGTACGGCAGCATTGTCGTCGCCGCGATCATGCTCGGCGTTTATTACTATTCCGGCGCGATTGCCGTCATTGCCGTCTTGATCAACACGCTGCTGGTGCTGGCTGCGATGGCCGTCATGGGTGCGACCCTCACCATGGCCGGCATCGCGGGCCTCGTACTCTCGATCGGCATGGGCGTGGATACCAACGTGCTCATCAACGAGCGCAAACGCGAAGAAATGGAGAAGGGCGCCATTCTGCGCATGGCCATCAAGCTCGGTTACGAGCGGGCCTTCAGCGCCATCTTCGACTCCCACCTTACGACACTGCTCACCTGCGCCATTCTGTATTTCCTCGGCAGCGAGGACGTAAAGGGCTTTGGCCTCACGCTGGGTATCGGTGTGCTGGTCAACCTGTTCACCGCGTACTCAGTCACCCGCATCTACTTCGAGATGATGTCGCTGCCCCGCATTCCTGAAGAAGTTCAGCGGTATCCCCTGCTGATCTCGATTGCGGTTACGCTGATCGGCGCGGTGTTCTATGGTCTGGGGATTTCGCTGGTTGATGCGGAGCTGCGCGACCAGTCAAGTCTCATCGGAATCGGTCGCGGCCTCTTGATCTGCGGCCCGGTCATGCTCTTTGTGCTCGGCACGATCTGGGGCTTCCGCTGGATCCATCGTTCAGCCCAGACTGGCGGTGTCGAACACCTGCCGATGCGCAAGCTCTTCGCGACGCCAAACATCAACTGGTGCGCCAAACGTCACCTGTTTTTCGGCATTTCAATTACCGCAAGCGTGCTGGGACTATTCCTGTTTCTCCGAATGCCGCGGGATGAGAAATACGACATCGAGTTCCTGGGCGGAACCTCGGCCCAGATCGATCTCAAGACCCCCGGCTCTCTCACCATCGCCGACATTCAGGGTCGCCTGAAGAAGTCGTCCGAAACGATCCGCAGGTATGCCGACGCGCTGAAGAACGCCAGCGTCAGCGGCGCCGGTGACACCTATAAGATCACCTCTCCAGGCGTGCCGGCCAGCCGGCTGGATCCCGTTGTGCGAGCCGTGATGGACAAGCAGCTCTCAGAGATCAGCCCGGTGACTTATGCCGAGCCGACGGCCCAGGAGCTGAGCATTCGCACCAAGGCTGAAGCCAACCTCAACGAGGCCCAGATGCGCGATCGGCTGAAGACCATGGAAACGCGCATGCGCACGGCGGCCGATTCGATCGCCGACTCCCAGGTGGCGACAGCGGACAACGAGAAGAAGGCCTACAAGGTCACCACGCGCGAGACCAGCAAGGACATGGTGGTCAGCGCGATTCTCGAAAACCTGCATGACTCCATCGACGTGCAGCCTTCGCTGACGTTTAAGCTGGCGCAGTCGCCGGCTGGTTCATTCTTCCCGGTGCGAAGCGAGAAAGCCGCCGAAAACGGACTCCCGCTCGCTCCGAATGAGGCGGACACGCTGGATCTGCAGGGCTGGCGCGGCGGCGTGGCCATGGTTCTCGAAGGCCTGACTCCGCCGCAGACAGTGGATACGGTCAAGAAGCGGCTCCGCAGCATGCGATTCCAGCCGGGCTTCGAGAAATCCGGATGGCGGGAGTCGGAAGTCATTGGGTTGACCACGGCAGACCCGGCCGCCGGCACTTACAGCCGCATGATGGTCCTGGTTGCCGACGAGAATTACACCTTCGACGCCGGAACGGAGCCTTCCCAGCAGTGGATCGCAGATTTCGCGGAAAAAGAGGTTAAGCTGACTCAGACCGCACTCGAACGGCAGACTTCACTGAGCGAAATCACCCAGTTTGACAACCAGGTCTCGGGCGAGGCTACCTTGAACGCCCAGATCGCACTGGTCCTGTCGTGGCTGGGCATTGTCATTTACCTCTGGTTCCGGTTCGGAAACGCCCGGTGGGGCCTGGCGGCCGTTGTGGCCCTGGTGCACGACATCATGGTGGTTTTCCTGATGATCGCGTTATCGCACTTCCTGGCCGAGTCGGTCATTGGCCACGCATTGATGCTGCACAAGTTCCGCGTGGATCTCACCATGGTCGCCGCCTTCCTGACCATCGTCGGATACTCGGTCACTGACACCATCGTCGTGTTTGATCGCATCCGCGAGAACCGGGGCCGGTCGCGGGAGGTCACGGTCAAGATGGTCAACGACTCGATCAACCAGACCCTGGCCCGAACCCTGATGACCAGCCTGACCACGCTGGCGACCTGCGTGGTCATGTACATCTTCGGCGGCGAGGGAATTCACGGCTTCAACTTTGCAATGGCCATTGGTATCATCACCGGCACGTACAGTTCGTTCGCCATCGCCGGCCAGCTTCTGCTGAGCCGCACGGCGCGCGAGGCGTATGCGGCGGCCGCCCCGGCCACTGCCTGACAATCCAGCGACGTGTTCGCCACGGAGGGTGCTATGCGGAACGAAACCAGGGTCGGCGTTGTTGTTGGATTGCTGGTCGTCGTCGTGACAAGCGTCTATTTCTACGGCAGCAGCCGCGAGGACGAAGACGTCCTCGTCGGCCTGGGCAGGCGCGGCAACGCGTCCAGTGCCTCGCTGCTGGACAGCGGGTCCAACCCATCCGCGGCATTGCCGCCGCCGGTGGTGAAAGCCGCGCCCGAAACGGTTCGACCCGTGCAGCCCACCACGCCCCCGCTCTTCGCATCGGATACGCCGCGCGAGAAGCCCAAGGCTGTAACGCCGCCCCCTGCCCCGAAGCAGGAGGACACGCTCATAGCCGACGCCCTGCACTCGCGGCGCGGCGAATTGCCGCCGCTCAATCCCTCGCCGCTTCCGCTGCGCTCGGCCTCGTCCGATCTGCTGGACGATGCCACCAGGCGGAACCTCGAACCATCGACCCCGGCACTGACAGAACCCAAGCCGGCAGCGCTGGACCTCGGCACGATCGGCGATCGAATTCGCCGCAACGAAACCGGCTCAACCGGTGGACTCGATTCCGGCAATTCGAACGCAGGCAGTCTGCGGGCCAATCCGCCCATCCCGCCATCGATCACGCGCGATGATCCGGAGCCGGCAAGCGGCGTCCTCGCCAATCAGCCGTCCGTCACCCTGGCAGATGGCTGGCCCAAGCAGCACCGGGTGGAGTACGGCGAAACGCTCTATGGCATCTCCGTTCAGTATTACGGCCGGTCGTCGGGCACGGCGGCCATTCTCAAGGCCAATCCCAGCGTGAAGGGACCGAAAGGACTGCGCGAGGGCCAGACGCTGGTGATTCCGGCTCTCGACTCCCAACCAGCTGAGCTTGCAATCGCGCCGACGCCGGCCGTTCCGCCCGGTCGCAAACCTTACGTCGTGCGCGATGGCGATTCGTTCTACACCATCGCCAAGCGCGTGCTCGACGACGGGAAGCGCTGGGAGGAAATTTACGAAATGAACAAGGCCCTGGTGAAGAACAGCCCCAAACGGCTCCGCCCGGGCATGACCATCCTGGTGCCCGCTTCGGCTAAGCGCTGAGTTGTCCGCTGCGAGCGCCTCGATCCAGCCCCGCCAGCGAGATCAGCAGCGCTGCCAGCAGCGCGATCGCACAATAGACGCCCGTCGCAATTCCGCCATGCGCTTCCCGCGTCCAGTCGGCGAACGAGGCCAGGGCATCGAAGGCCATCGGCTGGGTCCACACCCAGAACAGGTTGACGATCGCAACCGCGCCGATGATGAACCATCCGATCCACCAGCGGAGCGACGGCTGGAATGCCCAGGCCCAGAAGGCGATCGCAGGCACGAGATAGCGCTCATGCATCTGGGTGCACAGCACCATGAAGGCCAATGGAAGCACGCAGGCGGCGAATCGAATCGATTCATCGTTCGCCCGCAACCTGATGATTCGAATGAGCACCGCGGCGCCCAAAATGATGAGTGAGGCCAGGCCCGCCTGTTTCGGCGTGATGCCGACGGTCAAGACTTGATCATCGCGTCGATAATACTTCGACAGCTCTTCCAGTCTGGGTTCGGTAATCGGATTCGCCAGAAACCAGGCCGAGAACCCGTTCAGGTGCAGCAGCGGATAGAGGTCAGTTGTTTCAAAATAGGCCCGGGCAACATTGCCGCGAACCGACCAGAGCGGCAAGATCACGCAGCCCACGGCCATGAGCCCACCCAGAAGCACTCTTAGCACGGCTGACACCGATCGACCTCGGTCGGTTATCAACGCGGCCATCCCAAATACAGGCACAAACAGCATGGCCTGGGGCTTGGTCAAAATGCCCAAAGCCGCAAACACTCCGACTCCGAGCCAGCGCCGACGGGTGAGCGACTCCAGGGCTACAAGCGTGAACAGCGTGGAGATGGAATCGATCTGTCCCCATACGGCCGAATTGAACGCAACCGCCGGCGTAATGGCGTAAAACAGTGATACCGCCGCCGACGCCCGAATCGAAAGCCGCCGCGACAGCCACATCATTAGCAGTGCGGACGTCAGCGCGTCGGCGATCACCCCGGGCATTTTGAAGAGCGCCGAAGCCGCGGCCGTTTGCGGCGTCACTCGGCCGGCGACCACGTCATTGATTGTGGCTGGCTCGATCGAATGGCCTGTTCCCATGCGATAAGCGCTCGCCAGCGTCCTCAGCATGACGGGATACAGCGGCGGGTAAGGGCAATTCAATTTGCCGTTGGGACGAAGGGCGAAAACCGATTGGATGCCGCCCCGCTCGGCTTGACTGGCCCAGTGCATGAAAACGACCTGATCGTGGATGAAGCCGGTCGTGGTCAGGAAGGGCCATCGCACCGCGAGGCAAAGCAGTGCCGCCAGCATGGCCATCATGGCTCGTCCGCGGTTCGATGACGCCGATACCGGCTTCTGGCGGGTCTGGGGCTGGTCGGTCATGGTGCGGGCCGCACGTCGGGTATTTGAAGGTATCGAAGTAGAAGCCGGTCTATACCGGCCTCATCCGCGACAAAGCCTAATCGAAGCCGGGCGACGTTGCCGCGCAGTACCGGGGATCGCGTCGCGGTTCGATCGACGCGGCCGATGGCCGCGGTCCAGTCATCCAGCGTGCACGCCGTCCGACCCCCGCGTGCCGCAAGCATGCGTGCGATCCATCCGGCAACGGGGAGGGCCAGCGCGGTCGCCGAGAGTCCGGTCGAAAAGTCGAACCCACCATGCCCCGCGCCCCAGGCTGAGCCGCTGGCGATGCGCATGCGCAGATATCGAATCCACAATCGCCGGACGGCTTCCGCCGACTGCGGATCAAAGGTTGCGACGCGCTCGATGTCCTCGAATCCGGGCGATGGTCCTTGATTGTCAAATGGCGGGACAGGCCCAACGCCGCGACGCATGGCCTTTGAAGCCCCAAGTTGCGCGAAGCGTTCGCGAATGCGCTTGAATAAGCCATATTGCATTTCGTCGAATGTCGCATACTCCAGATGCGCGAAGACCCACTCTCGAAACAGCGCCAGTTGCCGAGACGACGGTGGCTGATCGGATATCTCGGCCAGTTCCAACGGCAGGCCCTGAATCAGAATGGACAAAAGCTCTTCAAAACGATCACGCACCCGATCCAGCTTCGCCTGCGACAGCGTGAACGCAAGATGGGCGATTCCCCGCACCCGCTCCAGCTCCGGCAAATCGGACTTCAACCAGCCATCGATCCGCTTCACTGCCGTGCGATGCTCGGCGTCGGACATGAAGACGCCGGGCACCAGCTCGGATTGTCCGATGGGATGCCCCGGACCCTCATCATCCCACTGCTGAATGAGCTTGTTGATCTCGGCGCGGTGAGAGCCCAGCGAGCCGCCCCTGCTCGCCGCCGCCGAGGGACAATCGAAACGCAATCCGACATGCTCGACGCCGTGGCTTCGCGTCGTGGTGAAAGGATAAATTCGACAGGCGAGTGGCTTTTCATCGGGGCCGACCTCGGCGTGAATGGCGCATTTACCGGAGTCCGTCAGAAACACGCAGCCTCCGCCCGGTCGATGATTCAGGACCCACTCGCCCCCGAGCCGCACATAAGGCGCGACGCCCAGCCGCTGAGCCCAGTGGCCCGCGTCGATTCGCTTGCGGTCATCCGCCGTGATGTGTACGACCAGCTCGCGGCAGCAGTTCGTGCAGCCGTGGCAATCGTAGCGTTGTTCGGCGATTTCGGGCATCACCACCGGAAGCTTCAATCTAGGCCTCCACCCGCAGGATTTTTGCCGCCTGTGTAAATACGCAATCGTCGAAACCGAGGGCTCGCTTGAGGGCGAGGTCGCGCTCGACCCAGGACGGAATCGCGGCGATGCGTCTGCGCTGCCCCCACAAGCGCAGCCAGTATGGCGCAAGCAGCACGGGAATCGGGTAATCGGTGCCCCAAACGAGCTTTCGGTGAAGCTCGCGTCGCCAGGCCAACCGCGGGAGCCATCCCGATCGACCGAATGCGGCCAAAGCGGAGATGTCGGCGTAGAGCGGGTCATGCGCGAATTCGCCGACCAGGGCGTCGTGAAACGCGAGGGCGTAGGACTTGCCCTGCCAGGGGAACGACGGCGTCGCGGCGTGGGCCACGATGACCGTGGGCATGGCTGATTCACGCTTGAGTTGGCGCAGGACGTCGAGCATGGGCAGCGGACTTTCAAACTCCATGTGCTGCCGGCCGAGAGACATTTCGCCGCCGTAATGAATGAGCATTGGCACTTTGAGGGCGGCGGCACGGCGAAGAAACGCGACGGTCCGCGGGTCTTCAGCCCGCATGTTCTGATGGATCGGCAGCCACTTGATCAGCGCCGCGCCTGCCGCGGCGACTTCCTCGAGCATGTCGCAGGCCGTCTTGCCATCGTGATTTCGGTAGGGATGAATCGACGCGCCCAGCAGATATCGATCTGGATGCTCCCGACACATGGCCCGCACGAGAGAATTCGATACGTACAGATCGCTCCCCCGCTGGGACTTTCGATCCACCGGCCCATGGGCAACGCCGGCGTCGTCGTGGTATTCATCAAAGGCCAGCAGGACGAGCCGATCGACGGTGGTCATCCGCGACCAATGGCGCTCATTGGCCTGGGCGATGGCGTCGTCGAGCGCGTCGCCGGCGGGCAACGACGGATCCACCTTCAGCATGCGGCGCAGGGCCCACCAGGTGAGCCGCCCCAGCATGCGCGGCGAAAAATAGCTGTCGAAGCCTGGATGGGCCGGTGCTCCGTTTTTTTCGAAACTGAATCGCTCAATGTCCGGATTGACGCGGCGGGCGCTGTATCCGACATGGCAATGGACATCGATGATCATGTGTCGTCCAGTTTGCATGGGCCGCGTGCGTGGCGGGTGGGATAATATACGTTAAGCGAATCGACGTCGCACAAGAGGCGGTCGCGCGAGCGATCGAACGGCGGCGTGATACTCCGATTGCCGGCGCAATCGCCTCTTAGCGGAACTCTATTGTTGCATACTGATGTCATCGTCATTGGGTCGGGCTATGGCGGATCGGTCGTGGCGGCGCGTGCGGCTCAGGCCGGGCTCGGCGTCGTCGTGCTGGAGCGCGGCGGGTCGCTGGATGCTGTGCAATGGAAATCGATCGATGAAGGTCGATCCAGCCTGCATCGCGGCGCCTTCGCCAATGGCCCGCTCGACATTCACGCGATGCGCGGCCTCGGCGGGTTGACCGGTAACGCGCTCGGAGGCGGCTCGCGGATTAATACGGCCGTCACCATTCGCCCGCGAGAGGATATTTTTCGAGAGCATTGGCCGGTTGACCTCGATTGGGAAGCTTTAGCTGCGTGTTACGATCGAGTCGAATCGACGCTTCATCCCGCCCCGTGCGCTGACACACTCGCACGTCTGAAATGGATGCGGCGGCTGGCGGATTTTCTCGGCTTCCCGCTGACCAGGCTCCCGCTTGCGATCAATTGGGAACACCTGCCGATAGAGCCTGACTCAAAGGACGAAAAATCCTCTGTCACCCAGATCGCAGATTGGTTTCGGGGCGCGAATGGTGTCAAGCGTTCGCTCGTTCAGACCTATTTGCGGATGGCGCGTGATTCCGGCGCCGTTGTGCACACAAACGCCTCGGCGCGTCTGATTGAACCCATTTCAGGTGGATTTAGAGTCGGCGTTGACCGTCTGGACAACAACAACACGACGTCCGAAGTTATTACGGCGCGCCGGGTCATTCTCGCCGCCGGGGCCATCAATACGGTTCAACTCTTGTTCGCCAATCGAGACAAATGCCAAACACTGCCGCGGGTCAGCCCTCGACTCGGCGAGCGATTTTTCACCAACGGTGATCGCGGCGCGCTGCTATTTTGCGATACCTATGACTGGGCGGCCGACACGGCTCCGCCAGCCCTCGCCTGGTTTGATCAGTGGGACTGCCATCGATTCTTCATGATGGACCTGGGGCCGGCGCCTCTGGCGCGGGGGCTCATCGCGCGGGTTCTGGCAACGTGTGCCCATCGTCCTCGCGGTTCGCTCGTTCAATTGCGTCATGAACTGAGAGGAAACGTAACTCCCGCAGCCTGGGTGATCGGAATCATGGGGGCCAACGAACGGCCTCGACGCTTGACGCACCAAAGAAATGGCCGACTGCGCTGTCACTCCGGGTCGAAGCCAGTCAAGTCTTCGGACGATTCGGTGATCCCATCGATCAATGCGCTTGCCGACGCCGCCGGGGCAACCTGGTTGATGGTGCCGTCCTGGCTCGAGCAGCGGATGCCGCTTACCGTCCATCCGCTCGGCGGTGCGGTCATGTCCGATTCACCTGAACGGGGTGTCACCGATTCGCACGGCGAGGTTTTTGGTCATCCCGGCCTTTTCATCGCTGACGGCTCGCTGGTGCCGACGCCGACCGGCGTGCCGCCATCGATGACCATTGCGGCGCTGGCCGAGCGCGTCGCCACACGAGTCGTGGAGTCGGCGCAATGAAGCCGATCCCGCTCTTCGAGCGATATCCTGCGCTGGCACAGCGCGTACCGTGGACGCCGATCGTCGCCGGGCCAACACCCGTTGAGCCACTGTCGGCGCTGTCGACCCGCCTCGAACTCGCAAGCCTGACCATGAAGCGCGAGGATCGCACGCACCCCGTCATCGGCGGCAACAAGGTGCGCGGACTCGAATTCCTCCTGGGCGACGCACTCCAGCACAATGTGAATGAGCTCATCACGTTCGGCGCAGCCGGCAGCAATCACATCGCCGCGACGGCGTATCACGCGCGTGTGCTCGGCATGCACACGACGGCGCTGACTATCTCGCAGCCAGTGGCCCCATACGTCGCACGAAATCTCTTTGACGGCGTGGCGGCAGGCGCGCGTCTCGTTCCCGTTACTGTGGTCACCGCCGGGCCGCGATTCCTCTTCGAATGGATGCGATTGCGTCGAGCCGGACACCACGTGCGGATCATTCCACCCGGCGGCACGACGCCGCTCTCGTGCCTGGGTCATGTGAATGCTGCATTCGAGCTGCGGACGCAGGTTGACGCGGGGCTTCTTCCCGAACCTGATTATCTGATCGTCGGGATGGGCAGCCTCGGCACAGCCGCGGGTGTGTTGCTCGGCTGTCGGCTGGCAGGACTCAACACGCGCATACTCGGCGTCGTCGTCTTCCATCGCTGGTTTTGCACGGCGGGCAGGTGTGTCCGGCTGGCAAGACGCACTTTGCGGTACATGCGCTCACTGGATCCGACGGTTCCGGATATTGCCATGCAGTCGGATGATCTGGACGTGGTTACATCCTCGCTCGGCCGGGGTTATGCCCATTTGACCCGAGAGGCCTTGGAGCTGATCGAACAGATTGGCGACCACCACTTCACGCTCGATCAAACCTATACCGCCAAGACGCTGGCCGGTGCGCGGACGTGGATCGAAACACGCAAATTGCAGGGTAAGAATGCTCTGTACTGGCACACCTACCACCATCGGCCATCGCTCACCGCCGAAGAAACAGGTGCGCTCTCAAGGAAGCTCCCTCGAGCGCTTTGCCAGTATCTGAAACATCCATAAAAAAAGCCGCGCCGTGGAAACACCGGCGCGGCTTCTACACTCTCGAACTGACTGCGTTCGGCCTTACTTGATGCCGAGCAGCTCCACTTCAAATACAATCGTCGCGTTCGGGGGAATCTTGGCGCCGGGGTTGCCGCCCGGGCCATATCCGAGATTGCCTGGAATGACCAGGATTCGCTTGCCGCCCACATGCATCGATTTGACGCCCTCAGAGAAGCCGGCCACGAAGCCGCGCGGACCAAAGTTGTTGGAGATGGGCTCGCCCTTGGTGGAAGTCGAGTAAAACTGGGTGCCGTTGGCGAGATATCCCGTGCAGTGCACCGTGACCGTGTCAGTCGACTTGGGCACCGCCCCATCGCCGGCCTTGACATCGTAATGCCAGAGGCCCGTGTTGCTCACCGTGAACTTGGCGGGATCAACCTTGAGCTTATCCTTCAGCAGGCCGTTGGCCTCGTCGAGCACTTTCTGGTTCTTTTCCTTCGCTTCCTTCTCAGCCTTGACCCGCTTTTCCTCGGCGAGGCGTTGTCGCGCCGCGGGATCGACCCGCGGGAACTTCGCATCGAGGATCTTGTTCCACTCGTCGACCTGGGCCTTGTTCTTTTCCAGGATCGGCTTGATGTCGCCTTCGATGGTCACCATGTCCATGGTGTCGCCCATGGCGATGGCGTTGACCACGTCCTGGCCTTCAAGCACCTTTCCAAAGATGCTGTGCTTGTCGTTCAGCCAGGGCGTCGCGACGTGAGTGATGAAGAACTGGCTGCCATTGGTGCCCGGGCCGGAATTGGCCATTGACAGAATGCCGGGGCCATCGTGCCGCAGGGTGGGGCTGAACTCATCGGCAAACTTGTAGCCCGGATCGCCGGTGCCGTTGCCCTTCGGATCGCCGCCCTGAATCATGAAATTGGGGATGACGCGGTGGAACTTCAGGCCGTCGTAAAACCCGCGATCGGCCAGGTTGACGAAGTTCGCCACGGTCAGCGGCGTCTCTTCCGGGGTCAGCTTGACCCGGATCTCGCCCTTGGAGGTCTTGAAGACAGCCACCAGGCCGTCGGCAATCTTGGGTTTGTCGCCGCCTTTCATCGTCTCATCTCCTGCGATGACGAATCCGGCAGAGAGGAACAGCCCGCCGAAAAACGCTCCGGCCAGCCACATCGATTTACGAGTCATGAAATGCCCTCACTGAAAGGAGTTCGTGCCCTGTTTCGGCGCAAACTCTCTGCGACACATGTGCAGATTTAGAGCACCGAAACCGACGAAAGTTAGGACTTTGGCGGGGAATTGTCAAACTTTGGCGGTGGAGGGCCAGACCCGCTGCAGATCGGCCCTGAAATCGCAGCAGGCGGCATCGATGCAGGCCTTCCAGTCGTCGCCGAATCGCGCTGCGTAGGCCGGGGATTCGTGGGCGAAGATGACCGACCGTCCGGCCGCGATGATGGCGCCGCTGCCGTCGGATTTAAAATACGGCCTGAGGGCGTCGGCCGTGCCGCCCTGTGCGCCATAACCAGGCACCAGGAAGATCGACTGGGGCATCAGTTCACGAAGCCGCGCGGCATCCTTCGCATTTCGCGTGGCCACGACCGCGCCAATCGCAGAGTATCCGGATGCGCCGACCGCGTGCGATTCCGCGGCCCATCCCGCCACAAGTCCCGCAACCAGTTCGTGCAGCTTGCGGCCATCGGCGGTCACAACGTCCTGAACGGTCGCCGCCGATTCGTTGGACGTGCGCACCAGCACGAAGACGCCCCGCCCCGAGGCGATCGCGGCCTCCGAGAATGGCTTCACGCCATCCAATCCGAAATAGCCGCTGACCGTAATCGAATCGGGGATGCCGTCATCAATACGCGAGTCTGTATTTCCGGCCACGTGCGCCGCGGCGTATTGATCGGCCGTGTGTCCCACGTCGCCGCGCTTGACATCTCCGATGGTGAGCAGATCGTGGCGACGGGCTTCCGCGATCATGGCGTAATAGGCGGCGACGCCGGCCGCGTGGTAGCGTTCAAAGTATGCCGAGTTGATCTTCACCGCAGGCAGATGCCTGGCGAAAACCGGAATCGATTCCCGGCAGTAGCTTGTGATCGCGGCCAGCTCGCTTGTTCGATCACCCGCGGCGACGCCCTTCCGCAACGAGGCCGGCATTCGCTCGAACACCGGATCCAAAGCCACCACGCCGGGCATGCCCGTGCGCTGGATCGCTGCGATCAACCGGTCGGCGAATTGTTCTCTCACGGTGCAATGACTCCAGAAGGCGCCGCTTCTTCAGACAGTTTTTCCATCAGCGGCAGCACGGCCGACTTGTGCAGTTGCTGCACGAGCGGATATTGCCGGATCAGTTCATAGGGTTTCTGCCGCGCTTCCACCGCAGCAAACTCATCGGCGTCCAGTGTCATCATGACCGCGTCTTCAGGGGCGGATGAGCCGGGTTCGATCAGTCGCTGCTCGTACCGGGGACCCTTCTCGGTCATTCGGCGCGACGATTCAATGACCGCCCTTGCGCCCTCGCGGGTTCCCAGTATCTGTCGAATGGTCACGGTATTGCCGTGCTCTTCGCGGGTGATATCGAGCAGCAGCGCCTTGTTGAAATCGAAAGCAACGGGTTCCACGGGCCGGCTGGTCGCACCCTCGGGCCAGGCGGTCAGACCCATGGCCTCCGAGATGCGACTCGTGATCCTGGCCACTTCCCGTGGATTGCTGACCTGCTCCAATACCTGGGCCTGGTCGGACAACCGACTAATGGCATCGCCGGAGACGACGGATTCCGCGGCCGCGGCCATGGCCCGGGCAATACCGCCGCGAATGTCGACCTCCATTGGATCGCCCGCATCCGCCTCCCCCGCTGATGTGCCCGGAGAGGCAGCGTTCACCGGAGTGATTGATTTGTTCATTTCGTCGGCAATACCGGCGCGGAGCATCGGTTCGATTCGCGTCAGCTCGTCCATTGGTGGCTCGGGCACGACATGTGACAAGAGCCATGCGCCGATGCCGAGGTGAACAGACAATGCGAGAAAAAAGGACCGGCGCCAGGCGCGGCGCTGGGAGTCCAGAGCGCTGGGAATCTGCCAATCGTGCGGATGATCGATCACGTCTGCTCGGTCCACCTGCGAGGGCTCCGTGCAGATAATTGTAGCCGATGGATCTTGAAAACCGAGCCTGGAGCGCCTGCGACAGGTTTGGTCCTTGCATGTGTGCGAAAACCGGTCGCTCGGGTGCTAGGACTTCTGCTGACCCAGTCCCTGGAGAATTTCCTGCCGATCGACGCGGAAATCCCATTCATATTCGTCGAAAAGGCGTGGACCACCAGAGGCCTGGAAACTGGCCGCCAGCACGTACTTCTTTTGCGGCGAGAGCGGATGTCCCTCCCAGCTTAACTGGAACTGATAGCTGGTGGTGACGCGCTCCCAGTATTGCTTCTGCTCGTCGAGGCTCAGGATCGGCTGCCGCCACGATTGGATCAGCTCACCCTTGTGATCGCTGCTGGCCGGCTTATAGGCGTATAACTCGAACAGGAAGGTCCCATATGATTTGACTGGATCGCCAGCCCCGTCAAGCGCCCGCATGGACACCTCGATGCCGTCTGGAAAGGCATCGTCGTCAAAACTCTTGGCCTTTGTGAATGGGAGGATCTTGATCGACTTGGGACTGTAAAACGCGATCAATTCTTCGGCACTGGGTCCTGAATCGGAGACGTTCGACGGCCGGGACTGGCAGGCCGCATTACACAATGTGGTCGAAATCAGAACCGACATGACCGTCCGTGGCGTGCGGCGCAGACTCATAGAGCGATCCTCGCATCTCAACCGGACGCGCGGCGGATTCGCTCCACCGTCCGGTCGAGCGGCGATTATAGATGGGGACCGTGCGCGGTCAATCGTCACGTCAATCGGGATTGGGCATGGCCAGGGCCGGGCCTTCCAGTTGATGTCCGCCCAGGGCAGTTCGATACTGCTCGCGAAGCACGCGATCCTCGATCCGCAGTTCGCACTTCTGCATCAATTCGGCCGCCAGCTTCTCCATCTCCGCCGCCGCCATCTGCTGCTTCAGTTTGGCTTCGAGCGCGGCCTGCCCCTGTTCAAAAGGCACACCGGTCGGGTCAATCCGCCGCTCGAGTTTGAAGACGTGCAAAACGCCTTCATAACTGATGGGATCGGAAACCTGACCAGGATGGAGCGCGAATGCGGTCTTCAGAAAAACGGGTGGAATCGTGGGATCGCCCCGGCTGAAGGGCGGGAGCAGCCCACCATTGGCCCGGCTGGACCGGTTCTCGCTGTAGGATGACGCGAGCTTGGCAAAGTCCTCGCCACGATCAAGCTGGGACTTGATCAGCGGCCATTGCCGGGCCGCCGCCAGTTGAATGTGCCGCACCTCGACCTTTTCACCATGCTCGCGGTTGTAGGCAATGCGCAGCTCTTCGGGCGTGATCCTGATCTTTGGAGCTACCAGGCGCCGCAGCAGTGCCTGACGCTCCATCACGATGTCCAGTTCCTCCAGCGACCATCCACGCATGTGCACCAGTTCGTCGATGAACTTCTCCCGTTGAGCACTGCTCCATTCGCCCAATGCGTTGGCGCCAAGCGCCTCGCGGATGGTCACGTCATACTCGGCTTCGATGTCCTTGCGGTCGACCGCGACGCCGGCGCGCTTGGCCTCCTGGCGAACCGCATCGCGCAAGACGATTCGCTGCAGGAGCGGAAGACCGTGGGCCTGAACGAGCAGACGAACGAAATCGCGGCGGTCCACGCCTACGCCATTCACCGCCGCAATCGGCGCAGCGGCGGATGCGGTGTCTCGGCCTGCGACCGCGCGGGAGGCGGCGATCGGTTCACCTGCGGGCGGCGCCTCGGCGATGGCCTGACGAACGGCGATACCCTGGGATTCAGGTTGACAGGCAAATCCTGACAAAATTGGAAATGAAACGAGTATTGCGTGCCGAATTCTTGACATCCATGTCACTCGCAATTTACTGATGGGTGGCATTGTCAAGCGGCCTATCGCTTGGCCGTGCGATTCCGCGCGGCATCCGTTCGCGCATGCTCATGCTCATGCTCACTGCCAAGCAAACGTCCGCTTGGCAGTGCCACCCGTCGTCCCCCACCGGAGGGGGGACGCTACTTGAATATCGTCACAGCATCAGTTCCCCGGCCAGCCGGCCTTGGTAAACCGGCCATTGCGGCTGATCACCTTGCCGTTGGCCTCGATGGTGCCCCCCTTGCGCAGGTCGCAAACCATGTCCCAGTGCAGGCCGCTTTCGTTGATTCCCCCGCTTTCACGAATGGATGACCCCACGGCCGCATGGAATGTGCCGCCTATTTTCTCGTCGAAAAGGGTATTTTTCATGTACCGCTGGATCTTGTAATTCGTGCCGATGGCGATTTCGCCCAGCACCCGGGCCCCCTTGTCCTGATCGAGCATCTTGATGAGAAAGGCCTCATTCTTAGTGGCCGAGGCGTCGACGACCCGCCCCGCCTTGAACTTCAGCCGGATACCCTCGACTTCGCGTCCGCCGTGCACCGCCGGGAAGCTGTACTGCACCACGCCCTCGGTGGCATCTTCAATCGGCCCGGTGAAGACCTCGCCGTCGGGGAAGTTGGCCCGTCCGTCGCAGTTGATCCACTTGCGGCCCTTGACCGCGACGGTCAGATCGGTGCCCTGCTCGTTGCGGAAGCGCACTTCGCTGACCTTGTTCATGTAGTCAGCGACCTTTTGCTGGGCCGCGCCAATTTTTCGCCACGCCGCCGCCGGATCCTTCTCATTCAGCATCCCGGCGTCGAAAACGAAATCCTCATAATCGCGCAGCGACATCTCAGCGTCTTGCGCTGCCGATTGCGTCGGATACTGCGTCCCCACCCAGCGCAGGCAGCCCTTTTTTCCAGGCTGAATCGCATTTCGCGTCATGAAAGTCGTGAGCCATTTCTTGCGGGCCTTGCTCACGCGGGCCTGCCTGGCAGGATCGGCGTTGGACATGCTCTTGGTATTCGATGAACCCCAGGCGCTGATCAGCACGTCGATGGTCTCGATCTCGTGCTGCAGAATCGGACTTTCGTAATCGAGCTGATGCGGAGCGGCGTCGCGGAGAAACCGCTCGCTGGTCTCATCGGCGCTCAGGTGCAGATATGGGTGACCGCCCGCGCGTACGACTGCGGAAAATACCTCCAGCAGCAGCGGCTCACAGACAGTCGAGCCCATGATCTTGACCAGTTCGCCCTTCTTGACCCGCGTCGAATAATTGACCAGGACATCGGCCAGCTTCACCAAGCGTGGATCGACCATGACTGCTCCTTGCGGCGAGCCTGCCGCTGTACGCCGAACTCAGCACCGGACCGTAAGGGCTGGAATGGCATCGTTCAACTTGGACGTGAATACTCGAGGCTTCCATCATCCAGACGATCCTGGTTTTGGCTGCCTGTCGGTAAGATGGATGTCGGAAGGCCGATGGTCAGGATCTGCACATGAATTCGCTCGCTCTCTTCGCACTCGCGTTCTTCATCCCCACGGCTGGATTGCCGGAGGACCTGCGGGACTATTTCCGCGCAAAAAAACCCCATGTCCGCGCCAACCTCAAGCGTCGCATTTTCGGCGACGCCCCACCGATCGATGCCGTCAAGCTTGCAAATGCCATCGCGGCAGTGCAGCTTTGGGATGCCCGGGACGCGGGCCTTCAAGAGCTGGACCTGCACGACGGTCCACGATCACATAACACCAAGCGCGCCGTCATCCACATGCCGCCAAACTACGACCCACTTCGCCCCTGGCCGCTGGTCATCACCCTGCACGGACAGGGTCAATCCTCGGCATCGATGATGCAGATGACCCGGAGAATTCTCGGATCGGCAGCCAATGAGCACATCATCATCGCGCCGCAGGATCTCGGCCCGCTGGGCTTCACCGAACCCAGCGACGTCGTCAACCAGCCGCGGGGCTTGCTGAATTCGGTCAGGCGCGAGTTTCACATCGACAATGATCGCGTTTTCCTCATGGGCTATTCGCTGGGCAGCCACAATTCCTGGATGGCTGGCGTGATGCATGCCGACTGCTTCGCCGGCATCATGCCGCTGGCCACGCCACTGCAGCTCATTGGCAATGACATGCTCTACGACGTGCTTTCGCCCAACCTGCGAAATCTCGAAACACTTTTTGTCTGGGGCGCGCAAGACAATCTCGGGCAGGATGGTCAGCCGCACCCGATGGGCGGCAACGCTGAGTTCAGCCGGCGACAGGCAAAGGCCATGCGCGAGGCCTGCGGCAAGCGCTTCATCGGCGTCGAATTGCCGAACGCGGGGCATGGAGATGTGCGGCCTCCGGCGGATGAAGTGAAGCGCTGGCTGTCATGCAAGCGCCAGGCCTGGCCGAAGCGCATTCATCAGCGTTTCCGGCTGCCGGAGCAGAGCCGGGCGGCGTGGATTCAAGCAGAGGAACTGATGGGCCAGCCACTGACCGACGCGCAGTCGAAGGTGACCCTCAAGCCCGGCGAGGATCCGCTGGTCGCTCAAAAGCGGCACCTCATCGCCCAGCTAGGATTGATCGAGGCCAGCGTCGATGGACAGACCATCACGATCACGACGAAGAAAGTGAAAGGCGTTGTGCTGCTATTGTCCGATGCGCTGCTCGATCTCGACAAGCCGGTCACGATCATGCGCAACAAGCGGCAGGTTTATTCGGGCATGATCAGGCGGAATCGCGAGATTGTGCTGCGCGAGTCGGATGTGACCTGGGATTTTGCCCGGATACCGGAGGCCCGTGTCGTGATTCCGGCCTCTGGCAACAAAGTGACGGTCGGTTATTCCGAAAATTTGAAGTAAGAGAGCCGATTACGCAGGCGATTGGTCTTTGATTTGCCGTTCCGGCTCGCGCGACTTCGCACTCAAATCGCTCGCGCGATCCACTTCTAATCGGGAACTTCGGCCCCGTTTTCGATCCAGAGTTTCACCTGCTTGACGAATTCATCATGGCTGATCGGCGGCTTGGTGCGGCCGTCACCGGGGTTCCACCCCCACAGCACCAGCGGTTCCGTTTCTGCATGTTCGATCATCTGTTCCATGGTCTTGCCGCCGTTGCGTTTCGGATCTTTCAACTGCTCGGCCAGTTCCCTGGGACTTTTTCCTTCAAACACCAGCGGCATTTTCTTTTCCGGCAGGTGCCAGTTCTTCCCGCCCGGCGGCATGTTGAGACCCGGCGTATTCTTCTCCTGATGGCAGTTCGAACACTTCAATGCATAGAGACCTTTGCCGTCTTCACCGCGCTGCACATTCTGCTGGTGAACGTGGCTGTCGTCGCCCTGTAACGGCGCATCATCCTTTGGATGACAATTCATGCACCGCGGATGCATGAGAACTTTGTAGACCTCAAGGAATGCAGCTCGCGATGCGGCGGCATCCCTGGATTTGGGCTTGGGGTCCTGCGCGAGTGCGCGGGGTTCCGTATCGCCCGGACTCAGGCACATGAAGGCGATCGCGACAAAAACGACAGGCGTCACGTATAGCCACCACCCGCGGCGATTCCTTCGATCTTGAGATGTGATCATGCTCGCACATCCTCTCCGCAGCGTCCCCTCGCTTCCGCCAGGGGTTCTGACTTAACCCTTGCTTGCGTTTCGGCCTTGGAATTTCCTTCTTGCGCCTTTGTGCCTACATGCCTGCGCCTTTACTTTCCACATCCTTGAACTCACCCACGCGGATCGGCAAACTGCGAATCCGCCGGCCCGTCGCGGCAAATAGCGCATTGCACAGCGCCGGTGCGACCGGAGGAACGCCCGGCTCCCCGATTCCGCCCATTTTTTCCTGGCTGGGCAGGATGTGTACCTCGACCTTGGGCATTTCATGCATGCGCAGGACGGGGTAATCGTGGAAGTTTCGCTGCTTCACGCGGCCTTTTTCAAAAGTGATTTCGCCATACAGCGCCGCCGAGAGACCGAACACCACGCAGCTTTCCATCTGGGCGCGGACACCATCGGGATTCACGACTGGACCGCAATCGACGCACACCACGGCTCGATGAATCCGGGGCTTGCCCTTCTCAATCGAGGCTTCAATGACATGGGCCATCAGGCTCCCGAACGACATGTGCATGGCCATGCCCCGGCCGTGACCTGCGGAAAGCGGCTTGCCCCACTCCGATCGCTCGGCGAGCACGTCAAGAATCCGCTTATGCCGCGGCTGTTTGCCAAAAAGAGACAATCTGAATTGATACGGATCCTGGCCGGCCGCGTGAGCCAGTTCATCGATGAAACTCTCCACCGCGAAGGCCGTATGTGAATGCCCCACCGACCGCCACCACAGCCCCGGCACGCCGCCCGGCGCCATCTTCCAGTCCACGAGCATGTGCGGGATGTCATAGGGAATCTCGTTGGCGCCTTCGACCGCCGTGTCATCGACGCCGTTCTTGACCATGACGGCTTCGAACGGCGTGCCCACGATGAACGAGGGGCACACAATGCGATGCTTCCAACCGGTCGGCATGCCCTTGTCATCGGTTGCGGCAGACAAATCATGCCGGGCGCGCGGACGGTAATACCCGCCACGCATGTCATCTTCGCGCGACCAGATCACCTTCACCGGCACTTTCAACTTCTTGGACAGCTGCACCGCTTCGCTGACGAAGTGGCCGTCGGGAACGGCGCGTCGTCCGAATCCACCGCCGCAGAACTGGGTATGAATCTTGACCAGCTTCGGGTCGAGCCCCGAATCCTTCGCCGCGACCTGATGATCAACGGTCTGGAATTGCGTGCCGGTCCATACGTCGCAGCCATCCGGGCGAACATGGGCCACGGCATTCATCGGCTCCATGGTCGCGTGTGCGAGAAATGGAAGTTCATAAACCGCCTCAATCAGCTTGGCTTTCTCCAGCACGGCGGCGGCGTCGCCGACCTTGTGCGCGACAGCGCCGGGCTGTTTCGCAAGTTCGGCGTATTCCCTGCCCTGTGCGACGCTGTCCAGGTTCGCCTGCGGGCCTTCGTCCCATTCCACTTCAAGCGCATCGCGGCCCAGCTTCGCCGGCCAGTATCCGTCAGCCACAACGGCCACGCCCCGATCAATCTCCACGACGTGCTTCACGCCCTTGATCGCCTTCGCCTTGTCGGCATTGAACGACTTCGCCTTGCCGCCGAACACGGGCGACCGCTCCACCACTGCGATCAACATGCCCGGGACTTTCACGTCGATGCCAAACTGGGCGGTGCCGTTCACTTTCGCCGGCGTGTCAAGCCGCTTGACCGCGCGGCCAATCAGCTTGAAGTCCTTTGTCTCTTTGAGCTTGACGTCCTGTGGCGGCTTGAGTCTTGCCGCCATGCCGGTCAGCTTTCCATAGGTGGTTCGTCGATTCGATTCGGCATGCACGACTTGTCCGTTCTCGGTGGTGCACGATTTTGCGTCGACTTTCCAGAGTTCGGCAGCCGCGGCCACCAACATCGCCCGCGCCGTCGCGCCCGCCTTGCGGAACCGGTCGTACTCGCTCCAGGTGCTGGTGCTGCCCCCTGTCATCTGCATGCCATAAACCGAATGGTTGTATTCGGGCGAGGCAGGCGCGGCTTCAACCTTCACCCTGCTCCAGTCGGCATCGAGCTCGTCGGCCAGGATCATGGCCAGCGTGGTGTACGGCCCCTGGCCCATCTCGGAGTGATTCGCAATGACGGTGACGCTCTCGTCCGGCCCAATCCGCACAAATGCGTTAGGTACCCAAGGTCCGAGGCGACCCGCCGGCATCTCTGGTTCCTCGGCATTTGCGGCGCGAGGCCATTCGAACCCCAACAGCAATTCGCCACCGGCCAGCGCTCCCGTCTTAAGAAACCCGCGTCGACTGAGATTCGCGATATTGCTCATGGCCTGGCCTCCGACTTGGCCTTGGCCGCGATGTGAATGGCCTCGCGGATGCGCTGATAAGTGCCGCAACGACAGATGTTGCCCGCCATGCAGGAGTCGATGTCCTTATCCGTCGGCTTCGCACAATCGCGAATCAGCACCGCCGCGGACATGATTTGTCCTGACTGGCAGTATCCGCATTGCGGCACATCCTTTTCGATCCACGCTTGCTGCAGGGGCAGGGCCAAATCGGGTGCGAGTCCTTCGATGGTGACGACATATTTTCCCTCGGCCCGGGAGACCGGCGTTACGCAGGACCGCACGGCATCGCCGTCGAGATGCACGGTGCACGCGCCACACTGGGCCATGCCGCAGCCGAACTTGGTGCCGGTCAACCCGAGCGTGTCGCGCAGGACCCACAGCAGCGGCGTGTCCGGATCGACGTCGACGGACAGTTGTTTTTTGTTGACGGTGAGCTTGAGCATGAACGGCCCTCCTTGCGACAGATGCGGCAGAAGGACGACAGGATTGGTGGGAGTATATCTGAGCGTCATTCACCGGCAACGAAAATAAACATATTGTTATGATTGCATGAATGAGTGTCTTGGAGCGAGTTCGGAATTGGTTGCGCGGTGCTCAAGGAGCGAAGACCGCGACGCTCGCTCTGGGCGCGTCCGGCGAGCGCGCCGCCGGGCAGTATTTGAAATCACGGGGAATGAAGATCATCGCCCGCAATTACAAATGCCCCGCGGGCGAGCTTGATTTGATCGCGGCCGATGAGAAAACGATCGTCTTTGTTGAGGTGAAAACACTAAAGAGCGACGCCGATGCGGATCCTGAGAATAAAATTAACCCGGTGAAGCAGCGTAAACTCGAAACGGTCGCGCGGTACTGGCTGAAGGCACACGGGGAGCCCGAGGCGGCTTATCGCTTCGACGCCATCAGCGTGGTGATGGACGGAGGAAAGCCCGTTGTGCGACATATCGAGGAGGCCTTTGTCCCAAGGTATTGATGGATCAAAGCCGGGCTGTCACAGGCCGGTGAACGTGGGCTAGTCGCGCGTTCGCGCCCACACCCGGCTTAGAACATTCTGGGCCCTGACCAATGCGACACCGACGTTTCTTTTTCAAGGAAATCACTTGCCCCACCTGATCGACTCACACTGCCATCTCACCTACGAAGGCCTTCATGAACGAATAGACGAGGTCGTGCGCAATGCCCGCGCGGCCGGCGTCGGCGAGATGATCACCATTGCGACCGACGTCAATGATGCCGCGAAGGCGCTGCAGCTCTCGCGGCGCTTCGACAACATTCGCGTGGTTGCCGGCGTCCATCCGCATCAGGCCGGCAAGGCCGAGCGCGGCTGGGAAAACATGCTGCGCGAAATCGCGGCGCGCGACGAAGTGTTCGGCGTCGGCGAGACGGGTTTGGATTATCACTATGACTTTTCCGACCGCGAAACCCAGCAGAAGGTCTTCTGCGGACAGCTCGACATTGCCACGGCGAAACAGATGTCGGTGGTTATTCACTGCCGCGAGGCCCATCGTGACGTGCTCGACATCCTCGCCGAGTTCCCCGACGTGCCGCGCGTAGTGTTTCATTGCTTCACCGGTACGGTGGCCGAAGCGAAGGAGATCCTCGACGCAGGCTATTGGATTTCGCTGACCGGCGTGGTGACCTTCAAGCGCTCGGACGAGCTGCGTGACGTGGCCCGGTTGATTCCGCTGGACCGGCTGATGGTGGAGACGGATGCGCCTTACCTTTCGCCGGAGCCGGTCCGGAGCGTTCGACCCAATGAGCCTGCCTTTGTACGGCACACGGCTGAGTGCGTCGCAAAGGCCCGAGGCATGTCATTCGACGAGCTTGCCGAGGCTACACACACCAATACTCGACGATTCTTCGACTTGCCCAATCTGCCGTAATCCGGCACATGAACGGGATCAGCATCTTGCGATAGAATCCGCCTCCTTGGTGCGAGGCCCGATTTGACCATGCCCATTCCATCCGCCGACTCTGTCGCCATCGGGATCGACCTCGGCGGCACCGCGATCAAGGGCGGACTGGTGACCTCGGCCGGTGCGATTCTCGACAAACATCAGATTGCGACCGAAGCCGACGGCGGGCCGGACCATGTGATGAAGCGCATCGCAGGGCATGTCGAATATTTCAAGACTCTGGCCGCCGGTCGAAACATTCCGGTGTCCCGCATGGGTATTGGCGCCCCCGGCATTCTGAGCCACAGGACCGGAACGATCATTGCCCCGCCCAATCTGCCGGGTTGGCGCAACGTTCCGATCGTGACCCGCCTTTCCGCGTCGACGGGCCTGACGATCAATCTCGAGAATGACGCCAACAACGCGGCCTATGCCGAGTTCATCTGCGGCGCGGGGCGTGGATGCCAGAACATGGTCCTGCTCACCATCGGCACTGGCGTCGGCGGAGGTGTGATCATCGACGGGCGTCTCTTTCGCGGCGCTCTGGAAAACGGCGGCGAGCTCGGACACACCATCGTGCAGGCCGATGGCCGGCTCTGCGGGTGCGGACAGCACGGATGCCTCGAGGCCCATGCGTCGGCGAGCAGTCTGATCGCCCGCACCATCAAAATGCTTGAGGCCGGCCGGGCCTCGGTGCTGGCCGCGGAGTGGAAGTCCAAAGGCCTCATCGACGGGCGGCGCATTGCCGCGGCGGCAGCCGCGGGCGACGCGTTGGCCCTCGAAGTGTGGAATGAAACCTGTCGCTATCTCGCCATTGCCTGCATCAACATTCAGCACACCTTCAATCCGCAGCGCGTGGTCTTCGCCGGCGGGCTGAGCGAAACCGGTGATCTGCTGCTCAACGCCATCAATATCGCCTATCGCGCCGAGGCCTCGCGTCTGCTTGGCGACCCCCCGGAAATTTGCCTGGCCGAACTCGGGAACGATGCGGGATTTGTGGGCGCGGCCTTGTCCGCGTTTGCAGATTGACGATTCTCACTCCTTCGCCCGCATTTGCCGCCTAAACGCCGCTCGATAGAATGCGGCCGGCCGCGTGTTCATCGCATTCCACGGAGAACGCCATGACTTCGAAAGACGCCCCGCTTCCCCCGAGCAAGGTCCTCGTGGTGGATGACAATGCCCAGAACCGCGAGCTGCTCGAAGCCTATATGGAGGAGCTGGAGAACGTGCGCACCGAGAGCGCCGTCAATGGCGAAGAGGCCCTCGCCAAGATTGCAGCCGAGCCGCCCGATTTGATCCTCCTCGATGTCATGATGCCCAAGCTCAGCGGTTTCGAGGTGTGCAAGCGACTCAAGGGCGATTCGAAAACCAGGCACATACCCATCATCATGGTCACGGCCCTGCACGAGATGAGCGACATTGAGCGGGGCGTGGAAGTCGGCACCGATGATTTCATCACCAAGCCGGTCAACCGTGTGGATTTGCTGACGCGCGTGCGCAGCCTGCTTCGCCTGCGTGACGTCTCCAACCCTGCCGATCGGGAGATCGACTACCTCGATGAGCTTGAGGATCGATAGAAACCCGCCACGGTCCTGACGAGCTCGCCGGGGCAATCTGTCTGCCGGGTACGCCAAGCAACGCATCCGCTTGTCCCCAGGCAGGAAAACCCGCGAATGGCCTCAAACGTATGAATCTTGCATGCTGAATGCCCTGACCATCGATGTGGAGGATTATCACAGCGTCATCGCACGCGATTGGAGGGGTGAGAACATCGCCCCCACGCCCAAAGTCGTGCGAAATACGCGGCGGTTTCTCGAGTGGTTCGCGGCTCGCGGCGTGCACGGCACTTTCTTTATCCTGGGCGACGTCGCCGAGACCTATCCCGAGCTGATCCGCGAAATCCACGCCGCGGGACACGAAATCGGAGTACACGGATATTATCACCGCCAGGTCTTTAAATTGACACCAGACGAATTTCGCACCGAAGTAGCCAGCGCCAAGCGGATATTGGAGGACCTCAGCGGGCAGCCGGTCCTTGGGCACCGCGCTCCCGCCTTCTCCATCATGCCGCATACGAGCTGGGCCCTCGATGTGCTGGTCGATGCCGGCTTTCGCTACGACTCGAGCATTTTTCCCATCGCCGGCCGCCGATATGGCTGGCCAGGCTTCCGGTCTGACGTACATGAAATCACGCTGGCCAACGGCCGCTCGATCATCGAGGCGCCGCTTTCGACGGTGCGAATGCTGGGGCGGCGATGGCCGGCCTGTGGCGGCGGCTACATTCGTCATTTCCCCGCCTGGGTCAGCCGATGGGCCATGGATCGCGTACAACGCGAGCGGCCGGCGATTCTGTATACCCACCCCTATGAAATCGAGCTTGATGCCGGCGCCGTCAACACCAGCGGGCTGGAGCCGACGACGGCCGCGCGCGTCCGGCGACTTCATTGGCTACAACTGCGCAATCGCGAATCCGTCGAGCGGAAGCTTCTTGATTTGCTCGATCGATTTGAATTCGGTCCGCTTGGAAAAGTGATCGATCAGGCCCTGCCCGGCGCCCTCGCAGCGAAAAAGCCTCCCGATCGGTCTGCAAACTGATTGGCGACACCCAGTCGCATGGTTGGGATCCTCATCGCAGTGCGGCATGTCCTGACCGCCTCCCCGGCATACGACATTGCCGCTACACTGACCCGGCCCATGGCCGACAAGTCTCGTCAAAACGCACCGCCCACGCCTCGCAAGGCCGCCAAGTCCGCCGCGCCGCCGGTTCCCGCAACTCATACGATTGAAACCGCGCGAGGCTCGGCCCGCGTGTTGGGCGGGCAGGTGCAGATCACCCGCTGGAAGCCGGTGCTCTCTCTCGCCTTTGCGAGCCTGGTCGCAACCGCCCTGATCTTTCCGCCAGTCGATTTCTGGCCCATCGGATACATCTGCCTCGTGCCCTGGCTGGTCGCCGTCTGTGCCAGCACCCGGGCCCGCAGCGTCTATGTCAGCAGCTACTTTCTGGGGCTGCTCTACTTCCTGATTCACGTGCGCTGGATGATCCCGGTGACCCTGCCGGGGTATATCTCCATGTGTCTCTATTTCGCGGCGTTCTTTCCGCTGGCCGCATGGCCGATCCGGCACATGTATCGCCGCCGGGGCATCTCGGTGGCCATCGTCGCGCCCTTCGTCTGGACCGCCTGTGAGTACCTTCGCAGCCTTGGGCCGCTCTCGTTCCCATGGGTCCTGCTGGGACACAGCCAATATCGCGTTTTGACCATCATTCAGATCAGCGATCTCTTCGGCGCTTACGGCGTCAGCTTCGTGCTGGCCATGGTCAACGGCTGGTTCACCGACCTGATCGTGCAGCCGATCCTGATATGGCGCGATGAAAAGCCCCATGCCGCGACTCGATTGCCTTTCGGCTCGTTGACTACCGCCATGGTCGTGGCCGGGGCGATCATCTACGGCATGTCGCAAACTTCGTCCGTCAACTTCACGCCCGGCCCGCGCGTGGCCGTGGTGCAGGGCGATTTCGTCATGTATGTCGATGCCAGGCAATCCGGCCGCACACCCGCAACCATGATCTTCCAGACCTACCTGGACATGGCTGCCCGGGCCGCGATGGAAAAGCCGGACCTGATCGTATTGCCGGAAACAGCGTGGAGTTTCAATCTCAACGATGAGTTTATTAACGCAACCGCAAGTGACCTGGATCAGATTCGCAAGCGGCGCTATGGCGACAGATGGACGCTGGCGGACCTGGAGCAGGTACGGCGATCGTGCAAACAGACCCGCGATGCCCTGCAAGCCATCGTAAACGAGGAAAAGGTCTCCATCGTGGTCGGGTCGATCAGTCAGCAATGGCGGGCGACGGGAATTCCTGAGCGAGTCGACGCGTACAACTCGGCCTTCCTGTTAACGCCCGGGCGCACGTCGCCTCAGAGCCGCTATGACAAGCGGCACCTCGTGCTCTTTGGCGAATACGTGCCCTTCCGCTACAGCTTCCATTCCATCTATGAAATGCTCAACAAATTCACCCCGTTCGGCAGCGACGGCACCGAATACTCACTCACCGCGGGTGATTCCTTCAACGCCTTTGAGATCGACGCCCCCAGCCGCGGGGCCCGCTTCCGCGCCGGCACGCCGATCTGCTTTGAAGAGGTCATGCCCTACGTCGCCCGGGCCTTTGTCACCGCGGACGGCGCCGACACCAGCCGCAAGAACATCGACATTTTGCTCACCATCTCCAACGATGGTTGGTTCTACCACACCGCCGAGCTGGAGCAGCACCTGGCGGCTTCAGTGTTCAGGGCCGTCGAAAACCGCATCGCCGTGGCCCGCAGCGTGAACACCGGCACCAGCGCCCTGATCGATCCCAACGGCCGCATTTCCGCGCGGGTGAAGCTCGATCAGGCAAAAATTGCCGCCCTGGATGGGGTTCGGACGGCACTCAAGGCCTCCCGTGCCCAGGTCGAACGCTTTACAGAGCGGATTCGCGGTTCGTCGATGCCTAATAAGGACGCAGCCGCGGAGTATGCGGCCGTCTCGAAGGCGATCAATTCGGACACACCGGCTGCCTTGAAAACCGTCGGGCCTGAGTTCGAGTACGTTGGCCAGAGATTGTCGCGGCTGGTTTACGAGCTGTCCGACCCCAACGCGACCCAGGCCCTGGCGGGCGCAAACAACTTGATCGAGCAGATTGAGGAAGACCTGGACTCGGTCGACCGCTGGCAGCGCCGACCGGACACCGCCCCTGGATATGTTTCCGGGGACCTGAATTGTGACACACGCCTCACGCTGTACAGCCGGTGGGGAGACTGGTTTGCCCAAGGGGCTGGAATACTGACGCTGTTAATGCTGCTGGATTGGCTCCGCCATCGATTCAAAAAGGCGCCGTCCGTGCAGCCGGCTTAGACACACCATTCGTCACGGAGGACGATCATGACTGGACGTCTGAATTTCAAATTGCATTCCGCGTTGTCGCTCGTGGCTTGCACAAGCGCAGCGCTTTTCTCCATTGGCTGTACGCAAACGCTTCGCGGCGGCCTCGACGTCACTCAGCGGCAGCAGTTTCGCAATGAAGCAATTCTCGTGCTGAAGGACGCCGCACTCTCCGATGACCCCTACCTGACCTCGAACGCGATCGAAGCCATCAGCGAGGCTTCCGCCGGCGACGCGGCGATTGCGATCGAGAAGAACCTTGAAACAGGAAATCGGGCCGTGACCTTTGCCGCTCTGGTCGGCCTCGGCACCCTGCGCAAGGCCGACATGATTGAGAAATATCGCGCCGCGGCCGGTGATCCCGACCCCAATGTCCGGGTGGCGGCGATTTATGCATTGAGCCGCTGTGGAGACACATCGCGGATGAATGAGCTGGGGCGGCTGCTCACCAGCGATCCAAACGCGGGTGTTCGGGCCAACGCGGCCTTCGTGCTGGGTCGAATCGGAGATGAAAGCGCCACGCGTATTTTGAAAGCCGCGATGGCGCGCGAGCAGGATGAACTCGCCCGCCGCGGCATGCTCGAGGCGCTGGCCACGTTGAAGGATCGCCGCAGTGTGAACAGCCTGATCGCATACGGCTACAGCGCCGATCCCGGCCAGGCCACGGCTGGCCTGGGCGCGCTGGGCAACGCGCGCTGCGCAGAGGCCCAGGGCCTCTTTCTCGACCGGTTGAATCGCGCCGAAGCGCCTGAGGTGAAGCTGCAGGCGGCCCGCGGACTTGGCCGCATTGGATACAAGGGCTACGATGCGCACAGCATGCTGGAGCTGGCCACGGCGCATTTGTTCTTCCGCACTCCCACCGTGAAAGACCCCAACGAGCCGGGCGAAAGCCAGATCCGCCGCGTGCGGGCCCTGGCCGCGCTGGCCTGCGAGGCCATCGGCAGTCCTGAGGCATTGCAGCCCCTCAAGACCGCATTTGATACTCCGGGGCAGAATCCGTATGTTCGCGTGGCCGTGGCGCGTGCCGCGGTGGGAATCATCGACGCGACCGATGGCCGGCGAACTGCCGCGGCCGGCGCGCCGTAACTGTGTGTGGAACCGGCCAATGGCCGGTTGCATGGGCTATCAGCCCGTGCCACACGTTTCGCCAACAGGCATTCGGACAACCGTATGAATTGGGTCGGATTCGCCGTCCTTTCCTATCTGGCGACGGTCATCCAGACCTCGGTGGCCCCCTTTCTGGCGGTTCACACCATCCGGCCGGACTTCATGGTCATTGTGGCGGTCTTCTTCGGGCTGTATGCCCGCCCGGCCGATGCCATGCTGGGCTGCTGGATCATGGGGCTGCTCATTGATTTGTGCAGCCTGAGTCATCCAATGCGGGCGAATGTCGGGCTGAATGCCCTCGCCCTGGGCCTGCTCGGGCTGTTCATGGTCAAGACCCGCGGAGTGACCTTTCGCGAGGGCATGGTCTCGCATCTGATTTACACGTTCGTGGTGTGCTTTCTGTTGCACCTGGCGGTGCGGGTGCATACAACCTGGGATGCACCAGGCGGAACTGCCTGGGGAACCCATTCCGCAGTTGCATTTTATACCGCCATCTATACCTCACTTCTTGCACCCTATGTGCATTTCGCATTGCGCAAATTGCGCAGCATCCTCGGCCTGCACATCGGACAGCATGACTTCCGGCCGTGAGGTTCATCGGTCACATTCCTCATCGAAGAAATCGAAGCGCCCGCGCCTACACTCTCGGCGGAGGGTCCCATGGCCACACGCTCGCATTGGAAATCGGTGCGCCTGCCGCGCTTCGACCGGCTTTCCAAACCCATGACCGTGGACGTACTCGTCATCGGCGGTGGGATCACCGGCATCACCACGGCGTACCTGCTGAAGAGGGCGGGCGTGAAAGTGGCGCTTATCGAGCGCGACCGCATGGCCCAGGTCGACACCGGAAATACGACGGCCCACCTGACCTGCGTCACTGATACGCGATTGGGCGACCTCGTAAAGCACTTTGGCCGCGATCACGCCCAGGCCGCCTGGGATGCCGGCCGGGCGGCGATCGATCAGATCCAAGAGATCGTGGTGTCGGAGAATATTGCCTGCGAATTTCGCCGCGTGCCCGGTTTTCTTCATGCAGCGATCAACGGAAAAAAAAACGAAACCCGAGATTTGAAGCGCGATGCCGAGTTGGCAAACCAGCTTGGATTCCCGGCGGACTTCGTGGCCCGCGTGCCGCTCTTTGGCCGGCCCGGTGTGCGTTTTGCCAATCAGGCCAAATTCCATCCGCTCAAGTACCTGGCGGAACTGGTCAGCCGCGTCAAAGGTCGCGGCAGCTTCGTGTTTGAGAATACTGAAGCCAGGGAATTTGAAGATGGCGGACGCGGTAATCCGATTCGCGTGACCGCCAACGGCCAGACGATCACGTGCGGTTCAGTCGTCATTGCCACGCATGTGCCGCTGACCGGCCTGACCGGCCTGCCAACGGCGACGATGTTCCAGACCAAGCTGGCCCCCTATACCAGCTATGCGATCGGCGCGAAAATTCCACGCGACGCCGCCCCCGAAGCCTCCTTCTGGGACACCAGCGACCCGTATTATTACCTTCGTATTGATCAACGCCGCGGCGGGCTTTACGCCATCTTCGGCGGACTCGATCACAAGACCGGACAAAAGGCCCACACCCCGACGATCTTCACCCAGCTTGAGCGAATCCTTCGTGGTGTTCTCCCTGCCGCGAAGGTCGATCGTCGCTGGTCGGGCCAGGTGATTGAAACCCATGACGGCCTTCCGTTCATCGGCGAGACGGCCGAGCGCCAATATGCAGCGACCGGTTTCGCCGGGAACGGCATGACCTTCGGCACGCTGTCCGCGATGATGTTCCGCGATGCGATCGTCGGACGAAAGAACCCATGGGCCGGCCTGTTTTCGCCGCAGCGCAAAAAACTTCGCGGAGCGACGTGGAATTACATCAAGGAGAATGCAGAGTATCCGTACTACCTGGTGAAGGATCGAATGACTGCGAGCGAAGGCACTTCGCTACGCGTGCTTCAACGTGGACAAGGAAAGATCCTGCGCATTGACGGGAAGCGTGTCGCGGCCTATCGCAGCCCAGAGGGTCGTACCACGCTGCTCTCGCCGGTCTGCACGCACATGGGCTGCATCGTCCACTGGAACGAGGCGGAAGCGAGCTGGGATTGTCCCTGCCATGGCTCGCGGTTCATGCCGACGGGACAGGTGATTGCCGGGCCCGCCGAAAGTCCGCTTGAGCCGATCGCGGGCAAGGAAGACGGGTCGAAATGAATCGTCGGTGCGCTTACGGCTCTCCTACCAAGACAGCATTGAATCGCGGATGATGAGCCGATGGCCGCATCGCCCTTTCAGGAAAGCCGCCTTCTCGCCACGCCGATCCGCGACCTCGGTCTGACAATTGCCGGCACGCCGCTGGAGCCGGTGATCGCCGAGTTCCAGAAAGAAATTGAGCGGGCCGGCATCAAGCGGTTGAAGCCGCACTTCTATCTCTCCACCGAATGGGGCGTGCCGTTCAACACTATCGCCCTGGCCATTCCGTTTTATCTCGCCCGGCCGGATCTGGTCGAAGTGCATGCCGAGCGTGTCGGACACGTCGAAGGCGTCGGTAAGCCCGATCTGCTGCGCTACCTGCGCCATGAAATGGGCCATGTAGTCAATTACGCATACAAGCTTTACGAGCAGGAGGAGTGGATCGCGCAGTTCGGATCGATCACGCAGCCCTATGTCGAGGAATACCACCCCAAGCCCTTCAGTCGTCGCTATGTGCGGCATCTGCCCGGCTGGTATGCCCAGAAGCATCCGGACGAGGATTGGGCCGAGACGTTTGCGGTGTGGATGACGCCGAAATTGGATTGGCGCAAGGAGTATGCCCACTGGGCCGGGGCGCGGGCCAAACTGGAGTATTGCGATCGGATCATGGCGGTTCTGAACGAACGCGATCCCATCATTACCGCGACCGAGCGCGATGAAGACGTCAGCGAGTTGAGTGGTTCGCTCGAAGAGTTCTACAAGGATTCGTCCGGACGGGAAGGCGAAGCCCTGCCTCCGGGCGTGGATGGCGCGTTGCAGGCCATCTTCGAGGATTTCAACGAGCCGGCGGCGGATGATTCGTCGCCCTCCGCAGTGCCACGAAAGCCAGCCGCCGAACTCATCCTGCAACTGGAGCGCGAGCTGGTGGCCAATGTCTACCGTTGGACTGGACATTTCCCGGAGCCGACCCGGCGGCTGGTGCGGCAACTGGCCGAACGCGCGAAGCAGCTCAATCAGGTCTATCCGACCGACCGAACCGCGGCGATCACAGTGGCGCTGACCACGCTCATCACATCGCTGGCGATGAATCACGTTTTTCGCAGGACGTACATTCCGTAATGCTCGCACCGTTTTGAACCACTATTGCCGAGAGTATGACAGCTTCGCTCTCGACTCGATAATCCAGAATGTCCCCCATTGATGTCGCGATAATCCAGATGTCCCCCTTTGATGTCGCAGAATGTCTCCGTTGTTGTGCAGTACAGCCGACCTGATGAGAGCACGGGCGCCGCGAAGCCCTAACCCTGAATCAATTCGACTTCGTCTCCGACAGCGATTTCACCTCCCGCGGACACGAAACAATTAAGTGCAAGCTTACCCTCAAAACGACGGTAGATGTCGCGGGTGATTTCCTGGTCTTGCTGCAGTGTGTCCGGATCGAACGATGTCATGATGCAGCGCAGTCGCAAATCCTGAACGCCAATGACCACCTTGACAATTCGGAGGGATGCGCCGGGCCAGTCGCGCTCTGCCATTCCGGGCACGCCTCCGACGACGATATTCGGCCGCAGGCGTCGGGAATCATGGGCGAATGCTGCGATCGCGCCATCGGTTGCCACCAATAATGGCAATATGTCGAAGCGCTCGGGGCCGTCGTCGCGCACCAGCCTTGCTCCCGGGCCGACAATGTCGGCAATGTCAGCTGCGACTTTCGAATCGCGCCACGGCCGGCCGTCCACCAGCGGCTCACCATCTGGTCCCAACGAACCCTTATGGCCCAGGAACCGCGGATGCGTGCGCGAGGTGATGACCCGACCATTCGCGTCTTCCACATGCACGACGCGGTCGCCTTCGAGGCCAAGCGGCCCGATTTGTACCCTCTGCAGGCGCTCGCCGGCCATGGTCTTAATCGGGTATCTCCATATCTCGGCAATGTTCATGTCTGGCGTTTTACTCCCGATTCCTCTGCGGTAATTCATAGTCAACCGGGTACATTTTACTTATCCATATGCTTCCTTGACCGACTCTCTTCCCACGGCGCAATCGAGTCCTTCACTTGCGACCACTGCGGGCGCCGCGATGAATACTGCGCCTTGCGATCCTGCCAGGCCTGCAATTCGCGCGCTACCGGGTCATTTTCAGCGCCGGGTTGAGGCACTGATACCAGCGCCTCCCACAGCAATGGGTGAAGGCGATGGCGATGCCATTCCATTGCATCACCATCGCTCTCTTTGCGAGAATCCTGTATTGCAGCCTCTTCCACTCGTTGTATGAATCCCTTCACAACTTCGCGAGCGACCTGGGCCTTTTCCTCCACGGGAAGGACCTTCCACGCCGCCCAGAACAGCGTCTCGGGCTCGATCCAATCGGTGTTCATGCGTCCGCGCGAGGATTCGCGATTGAGCTTTCGTGCCTCCGCGTGCAAACACTCCAACGTCGCCTCGCCGCCGAAGCGCTTCAGCGTCTCCTCTGCATTGCCGAGCAGCTGGTCCTGATGCAGCGATTCCTTTACTTCCACATGCGGATGGGCCTGCAGATATTGTGCGTGATGCACATCCAGCAGGATGGCCTCGACGAAATCTCGCGCGCTGGTCCGGCTCATCTGGGCCCGATTCTCCCAACTGGCTTCGGTTGTCAGATGCCCAATCTCAAGCGGCTCCTTCATGTCCGGCGAGCGGTCCTCATCCAGTGGCTTGCCGCTCTTCACGTGCAGCTCACCCGCAATCTGCAGGCGATTCAGATTGGCCTCGCCGTAGCGCATGATCTGATCGGGGCGATAGCCATCCTCCTTGGGATGGGCCGCCTGCCAGTAGCCGGGATGGATGCTCTGCGCGAGCAGCCGCACGGCCCGCCCGAATGCAAAATTAGTTTGAAACACTTCCCGTGGAGTGCCGACCGGGCCGCGTGTCGAATCCATCAGATCCGCGTCTGCCGAATGCGCCGGCCCGAAGCCCCGATCGAGGTAGGCGTTCTCTGCCGTAAGCGTTCCAATTGCGCGAGGATGAAATCGTCCTGCCCAGTAAGCCGCCAGCATTTCCTTGAATGCCGCAAATCGCTGGCGCGTGGCGCGAAACGGCCGATCATCGGGATTCGGCCAGTCCATGATCCAGGTCGATAGCTCGGGGTGGTTCAACTTCGACGCGATGTCGTCAGCCAGCAGGCTGCCGCCCAGAAAGGTCTTCGCGGAAAATGAGAACTGGGCCCCACCGTGGGCGATGCTCGGGGAAAGTCCGTGCTTGAAGGCGCTGCCGAAAATATACTTATCGAGAAATGAAACAAACCGCTCGTCATAGAGCCACACCAGCGGCACCGGCTTGATGCTGTATTCAAACGTCTCGGGATCGAGCGAGAGCTTGACCTCGAAGGGTTCAAGCTTGTCGTCGGCCCAGTGAAACACCAGGTTCTGCCGCACGACATCCCACGGATCGCGGTCTTCCACCAGCTTCACATGCGCGAACATGCATTGCGGCTGCCCCTCCGAGCAGTGCCGTTCGTAACGCTTCTTGATTGAACGGGCCACCGCCTTCTGCGTTTCGAGCATGTAGGCGTCTTCGAAGTAGGCGTCCTCGCCGCCCTTCTTCGCGGCCATTTTCGCCCACTTGCGCACCGACTTCTCGGTTTGAAACGTGGGCTCCAGCCCCACCCAGGCATCGGCGAAACTCGTCGCCTCCTGCCGCCGGAAGGTAGCCAGCACTTTGGTCATGGGGTCGATCATGACCGCATTGTATCGCTCGTGAATCGCCGCGACGGACGGTTACAGGCAACCGGCCAGACCGCGAACCGAGCTTATAAAATTCGAGAGGGGATTCAGGATGGCCGAAAGACCTAGCGGCCCCAGGAATTGAGTCATGATGGCGAGAATCGTGTTGACCGCGCCGACGAACGGTTCGACGATGGAACAGGTAATGGGTGGCATGCGATTTTCCTCCGGGCGTGTGCCAACCGTATCGTACGCGATTCACAGGGATTCGTCTATTTTTCGATGTTGTCCTCGATGGCATCGCCGTCTTCCGCATCCGGTGATTGCTCGATAATCCGCTGCAGGGCTTTGCGCTCGTTCATGATTTCACGCATGGTGCGGATGCCCATTCGCCGAAATAGCGGCAGCGGTGGACACCAGCCCTGGATTGCATGCTGCAGAAAAAAAAGCTGCACGGCGATCGGGAGAATCAGCCAGCGGCGGTGGTGAAATATCGCGAGGGCCAGCCCGGCCAGCGAGAGCGAGGAGGAACCAGTCTCCAGGGCGCGTTCAATATCCCATTCGCGTTCCAGTTCGCGGAGCCGCTCCGGTATCAGTTCCGGATGCCGCGTTAGATAGGCAATGCGCGCCTCTGTTTCCTCCCGAATGGCCTCGTTGACCCGTTCGCATGTATGGGCCTCTACTCGAACGATGTTCTTTTGCACAGGGGCCTCCTCTCGCTTTGGCCTACTGAATTTTGCCCTGCGGCCATGACGCGACGCTAAAAACACCCTAACGGGCCGTTCATCATCGGCGCGAGGGATGTCTGCGGGATGTAAATTGAGTCTCCGTGCTGCGGCAAATGGTCGCATTGCAAAAGCGCTTGAGCTGTTCGAGGGCCACGTTGTGATCGAAATCAGACTCCGCGGCACAGCAGTCGGACAACACCACGATCGGAAACCGATGCATGTGCGCATCATGGGCCGTAAAGAGCACGCACAGGTTGGTGGCCATCCCCGCGAGGATGAGGCGTTTGACCTCCAGATCCTCCAGCAGCGGAATCAGCGATGTGGCAAAAAATGCGGAATGGCGCGGCTTGAGGACAAAATAATCGCTCCGAGCGGGCTTGAGCAGGCGGCTTACCGAGCGGCCCCGCGCCGCGGAGCGCGTGCAATGGGCGTAGACTTCGCGAAAGTTGCTGCGCCAATTCCCGAAATTGTCATTGACGTAGATCACCGGTATTGCGGCCCGCGCCATCTTCATTTTGAATGCCGCGAGGCGCGGCGCAAGCCGCTCCGCCCAGGGCAAAACCTTCTCTCCGCCGGCAAACGACAAATCGTTGATCACGTCGATGATCAGGAGCGCATCGCCCGGCCGGATCGCCAAAGGGCGGCGCTTCCTGAAGGAGGGGCTGTCACCTTCCGTTCGAGCCTTGCTTCTTGAACGCTTCATGGATCCATTTCATTCGCGGAACTGGCCGGTCAGTCCCAGCGGATCCACCCTCACGGTCGGATGGCCCACCGCACCGGTCACACGGTAAGTGACCAATTTGCCGCTGGCATCGTCAATCAGCTTATCGAGCGGGCCGAGCAGACCGGTCAGCCTGGGCACGGCGGCTGCCCGCACCGCAAGATTGAGGCGGCCGTCATAATTCACGCGTCCGCGCCCGCGGAGCGAAACCAGGGGCGAAGTCACATCGAACGACTCGGCCACGATGCCATCTGCCTGCAGGATGAAATCAGCGTGGGCCTCGTCCTGGTTGGTGGATTTGATCAGGGGAATCCGCGGACTCAGAAAATGAGTGATCTCGTCAAAAATCGGCAATTCCAACAGATGACCCTGGGTCACCTGAATTCTGCCGCGTCCACTGAGCGATTGCGGCCAGGTCGGCAGTTGACCCCTGAATTCTCCGTCGCCTGCAAGGCGGCCCTGCAGTCGGCCACGCTGTGTCCCGCCCAGTGATGTTCTCAGTTTGTCTAATTGTATGTCAGACGCCCGCCATCCGACTGATAACTCATGGGGCGAGGTCAGTGCCAGCGAACCCTCCAGCTCCGATCGGCCGGAGAGCAGGTTCATGTGAACCTGGCCGCTCACCCGCCGGTCGCGCCATTCAATATTCCAGTCCGAAATGTCGATCGGGATGCGCGCTCGATCAAATGCCACGGACCCCTGAGCCACGCGCAGATCAAAGCGGCCGTTACCCTCCGTCGGGGCGCCCACCGGGAGGTCCAGCGCGAAATTCCCGGAGACCCGGCCATCGAGCAGACTCGGACCGACCTGCGGACGATTCCAGGACTGACCGGCCGCTGCGAGAACACGAGATAGGGAAATCGACTCGAGCTTGCCCGATGCGTTGATCGAGCGCACGGCAGGTATGTCGAAGCCGATTTTTCCAACGACTCCGCCTTCCGCCATGTTGAGCCGCCCGTTCAATTCCAATCGACCGGACTGCAAGTTGACGTCGAAGTTCGCGGAGGAGTACGACACCTGCGGGGAGGTGTAATCCAGCTGCCCTGCGGCCGACGCAATGTTGCCGCGACAAGTCGATCGTGCGGCATCCCTCCAGTTTCCAACACCCTCCAGCTTGCCGGACGCCTCGCCCCGCACGAAACTCGGTTTCGACACCGAGGCCAGCCGCGTGAGCAGCGTGTGGGCTTCTTCCATCTTCACGCGTGTAAATTCAATGGCATACGGGATCTCGCCTGTGCCTGCGGCGCTTAGCTTGAAATGACCCTGCAGGTGTCCTCCCGCGGCGTCAAATGCCGCGTCGAGATCGGTGGCGGCATTGTCATGCTTGATGACAAAATGTGCGGCCTTCGCCAGCCGACCGCCGGCATCATGGATTTCATTAACCTTCGCATCGAGGTCGACGCCATCCTGCCGGGCGGAAGCCGTCAACTGGACTTGTGGGCATTCCGCGGAAATGCCGTTCAGTTGAAACTTGAGCGGCGCAATCGTTGCTTCGATATTCGCACTGAGCGGTGCTGCTTGTGCGAGGGCCCCCCTCATTTCGCCGGTGATGCGACCGCCGAGTTGATACGGCATCAAAGCGCTGCGAATTCGTTCATCGCCCGATAACAAAAGCTGCGCCAGTTCGACTTGATCGACATGCACCGACAGCTCGACAGGGTTCTGACTGGCGACGTTCCCATCCGCATGAATGCGGGCATTGCCCTCCAGAACATCCCCCGACGCATCCGCGTCAAACTGGTCCCCGGCCAGACCGGCGCGGAAGTCTACGCGCTTCGACGAAAGCAGCTGGGCGCCGAGGGCGAACCGGGTGTCCGTGAATTCGCCGTTGAGAGAAAACTGATTCCGGTCGACATCCTGTGGAAACCAGGTTCCTTTGCAATCGAGCGAGAGTGCACCTTTGATCTGATGTTCGCGAAATACATTCTGCAGCGATGCCGGGAACAAGGCATAGCGGGTCTCATCCAGCTCACCCTGGAGGCGAACCAGGTTGATCACCAGATTGCCGGTGTTCACATCCACACGGCCATCGTAATTAATCTTGAAGAGCTGATCGCGGCTGACTGTGCCGACCAGTTGATACCAACCGGGTCCTTCCGGCGAGGCGGGCGTTTCAAGATTAGCATTGATGCCGGTGAGGAGCATCTCCGACTCGACGCCGCCGGGCCGGTGGGCGAAGGAGCCATCTCGAATGACCGCATGTCGCAGTCTCAAGAAATCCGAAACGCGAAAACCCGGCTCCACTGTCGTTTCAGTACGGCCTGGCTGGGTGCGGAGCAGATTGGACCAGCCGACCAGTCCCCCGCTTGAGGCTTTCACCAGTTGAATGGCGGGGCCGGTGAGATCGATGCGCTCAATGAGGATTGGCTCGCCCGTGCGCGGAATTTCCGCAAGCTCAAGACGAGCTTCTTTCACATTGAGAATATCGACGTCAGACTCCGTCAGACGAAGTTTGGAAATGACCACGGTGCGCGGGTATTCATAATCGAGGTCGCCGATCTCGACATTCGGATTCAAGTGCTGCCGCAGAACCTTGACGAGATACTCGCGAATCCAACCCTCAACCGGGCCGGCGCCGGCCAGCCCTGCATAGCGCCAGATGCCCCACCCGGCGCCGAGGATGACGGCAATCACGATCACGATAATGATCGCAGCCCGCTTCACGAATGCCCCTCCGCTTACTTGATGGCATGGTAGGCCAAAACCCGTCGCAATTCTCTGTTCAACATTGCAACGCCGGCTCCATCATGCGATGCCAATGGGTCCCGGCTCAGTCGTCATTTTCGAATTTTTTTCTTGCGGCCTGGATGAGCGCGATGGCGGCCTTCGGACCCAGGCGCCGGCGTGGTCTAAATTGTTTGCCGCGCAGCGAAGTGTACTGCACAAAGAACTGCTCAATCTCGTTCAGGAGTTGACTGCTCAAGTCGGTGATGGACTGAACATCGGCATAACGAATCGTCTCAGCTGGTACTGCGATCAGCCTGCTGTTCTCCACGACTCTTCCGTTCTTCTCACGCTGGCGGGCTTCAATCACGCCGGCCACCTGGCAGGCCACGACGCAACCCATCGACGCCGGCGCATCCATCAGCACGAGCACGTCGAGCGGGTCGCCGTCCTCTCCCCGCGTGGAGGGTAGAAACCCGAAGTCGTAAGGGAAGCTCATTCCGGCGGGCAGAATAATGTTGACCCGAAACACGCCCAGGTCTGAATCAAACTTGTACTTGTGGTGCGATCCCTGGGGTGTTTCGATCACAACATTCCAGCTCCCGTCTTTTTCACTGCGAGTTGGCAGTGTCTCAAACGGAAGCTGCGTTCGTGGGGTGGGATTCCTAGAGCCGTGGCGGAAACTATTTGCGACTCTTTTTTCTGGAAGGCACCTTGGCCCCCCGTTTCCGGGCCTCGGACAGGCCGATTGCGATTGCCTGCTTTCGGCTGGTCACCTTCTTGCCCGAACGCCCGCTCTTCAGCGTCCCGTGCTTGCGCTTGTGCATTGCCCGCTTGACCTTCTTCGAGGCAGCTTTTCCATACTTCGCCATGGCGAAACCCCTTTCTTCAACAACTATGAGCGAAGTCACTGGCTTGGATGTGAAATTGCGATAAATGAACTTTAAGCGCCGGCCATCAATATGAGGCAATTCGCAAGGAATAAAAAAGGGCGGAAGGCGTCCCCTCCGGAACCGCCACCCGCCCGCACTGAAGAGAAGTTGCTGCCTCCGTCACAGTTGGAGACGGAGCATGCCTTTATCGTCTTGCCGTGGGGAGAGGTTAGAGATTTGGAGCGCTCGCGCTGAGGCCCATCATGTGTCAGACACGAAGACTTAACGATGGGTTTTCACGGACGCTGCACATTCAGGAGATGCGGGCTCCACAAGATCCGTGCTTCAACAGATCAGCCATTCGTCAATTCTGCGACGAGGCCGCCGATGTCGCGACCATTGACCTGGGTATCGCCGTTCATATCGGAGCGGGAAACGTGGCCGGAGTCAGTGTCAATGCCCAGGAGTACGTTGATGAATAGCGGCAGATCGGCCTGATCCACGTCGCCATCGGCATCCAGGTCGCCTGCGTTTCCTGTGCCGGCAGGTCGAAGATGGGCCGAGAAATTAAAGACCATGTCGTTGATGAGCTGCCGGCCGCCGGTCCAAAGGTCACACGGCCCGGCTGCTGAAAGCCCGGTCTCGGTTGCGCCGACCACCTGCGGAAATGTCTCGACGACCGACCAACTGGCCCCATCCCAATGCATGATCGCGCCGCCGGCTGCGTAAATGTCATCGCTCGCAAAGGCGACGAAATCCTGGATGCCCGCGGCCACGGGGACCTGGGTCCACGACGAGCCGTTGTAGTGAAGGGCCAGACCGTGATTTCCCGAGGCGCCGACATACTCCCCGCCGGCCCAGACGTCGTTCGGCGCCAGTGCGACCACCGCATTGAGATCATGGAAATCGCCGGGCGTCGGGCCGGGAACGTTTTGCCAGGTTGAGCCATTCCAGTGCTGGATCTGCGAGTGACCTGCGGGCATCGAGTCGCCATCACTTGCCGCGCCGACCGCCCAGATGTCATTGGAAGCCAGTGCGAAACCTGCGCGCAGTCCATTGCCGTCGCCAAACCCGCTGGTCTGCGGATTGACGCTTGGTACGGGAACAAATGTAAAGTTGGAACCGTCGTAATGGAGCGCGATGGCGCGATCAGAGGTCGTCGGCCCCTGATAAATGTAATCACCGAAGAACCAGACATCATTCGGGGCGATGGCTTCAACGCCATAGAGAACGTCGCCCGCGGCAGCCTGAATGGGTGTGTTCATGGCGGTCCAGGATGAGCCATTCCAATGCATGACCAGAATGTGCGTTCCGGGGGAGCCGCCCGGCCCCTGCACGAACTTCTCCCCACACGCCCAGACATCATTGGGACCCAGCGCATCAACCGCCCAGAGCGTCACATGGGTACATGTCGGACACGAAGTCGGTTGCGGCGTGGGAATCTCGACCCATGTCGAACCATTCCAATGGAGGGCAAATGCATATGTCGGCGAAGACCCGCCATTGGTAATGGTGAAGCCTCCGACGGCCCATACATCGGTCGGAGTGATCGCGGCGACATCACGGATGACAGACTGAGTTGCATTGGCCGAATTAGGAGTGGGAATCACGTCCCAAATTCCACAGGAGCCGTTTCCTGCAGCGGCAATACTGCAAGGTGCCAGTCCCAAGATTGCCCACACACAAACCTTTATTCTCAAGAGCTGGGGGCTCACAATCTTCATTTCATCAACCTCATTAGTCTTAATAGTCGTCGAATGGTGTAACCGCAGAAGGAGTTCTTTGAAAAAGCTCCCCTCCTGATCTCGCTCCTCAATCTCCATGCGACAAAACGCGACTCGAGCTGTCAGGCGATGGAAATGGCAGGCGGCACTTGTGGCGATCAATTGAGTCGAAAAATCAGCAATTGTTGGAGTGGAGTAAGTGTGCTTCTAAAAAGAGCTTAAAAAAAGGCGGATGGAGGGCCATGGTGGACCCGCCATCCGCCGCACCGAGAGAAGCTGGCTAGCCATGGCGTGGCACGGCATAGCACATCAGCCTTGTATCGGTAACTGAACGCTGTTTACGGCATTATCATCAACGAACACCCCTCATTTAGCTGCTTGTAGGAGGATGGATAAACCCGCCGTTATTTTATGTTTCAGCTTTAACGACTCCACTTACCCAATAACGTTTAATCTCGTGGCGGCGATGCTGAAATTATCCACCGAGCATCGCGCTGACGAACGGCTTGATGTCTCTGCCATTGGGTGAGCCGTCTGCGTTCATGTCCGATGCGCTGACCTCATCCTGTGCCTCATTCACGCCCAGAAGCACCCCGATAAATCGACTCACGTCGCCGGTATCAACCACGCCGTTGCCATCCAGATCGCCCGGCACGATCGTATTCCCGGGCGTAATCGAAAAGAGTCCACTCTCGGCGGAGGAGTTCTGGAACCGCAGGTCTTTCACGACCACACGGAGTTTGACGGCGCTGATGCCGTCGGAGGCCGGCAGTCGCCATGAATAGGATGTCGCATTGCCAGGCAGATCGCGAGCGACAATAAACCACCGGTTGCCGCCGTCATAAGAAGCGCGAATGTCGAAGCTGCGAATGCCTTCATCATCCGAGGCGCTCCACGTGATGGGGATGACCGACCCGCCGGCGTACGACTGGCCGTTGTGCAAGCTGGTCAACGCGACCACCGGCGCGGCGTCGCCCAGGATCGGATCCGGACGAATCGAGAACCAGGGGCCGTAATAGCTGCGCACCTGATTCAGCGACGCAGTCGCGTCGTATCGAATGCGCGCCCGATCCGTGCTGACATCCGGGACCTGTCCGGCCAGCACCGAACAGGCGGTGTTGCCGGATTGAAAAACCGCGCCCAGCGAGACAGCGGTCTCATCATTGTCGAACTCAAATGCGGCGAGCATCGAGCCGAGCACCGGCGTCACCGTCGCACACACCTGCACGCTTTCCAGCACAGTGGGATCCGAAGCTTGGAATTCACGTGACTTGAAGTCGCGGC
>JADMIO011583373.1_pt1 | contig 72859 bp, 77 predicted proteins | sample 8958161 | NCBI WGS metagenome assembly JADMIO01 (sample SAMN16585339, study PRJNA669376) | soil metagenome | isolation source: Crop rotation soil | place: USA: Cullars Rotation, Alabama | collected 2011 | reverse complement strand
CGCGACAACTTGTCCACGTGGAATTCTAAGCTTAGGATCCCAATGTGCTGGAAAGGGCCTGGATAGAGGACCTCATCCCCTGGCAGTCGACCGAGCAGTGGCGGCGGATCACCGAGGCGGTCGATCTGCCCACATGCACCGGCGAGGACATCTACCTGACAGAGCCGTTTGTCGAGCTATGCCGGGCGCACGCCGTGGATATCATCCATCCGGACCTGATGTCTTCTGGCGGCATCATGGAGACCAAGAAGATCGGCGATATGGCGCAGGAGTACGGCATCCCGATGTCGCTTCATTTCGCCGGATCGCCGGTCGCCTGCATGGCCAACATCCACTGCGCCGCCGCGACCGAGAACTTCTACGTGCTGGAGAACCACTCCACGGACTTGCCCTGGTGGAACGACCTGGTCACCGGCCCGGCCAAACCGATTGTGCAGAACGGTTACATTCCTGTCCCCGACTCGCCCGGCCTGGGCATAACGCTAAACGACGAGGTGATGCAGCAGCACCTCTACGAGCCCGGATATTTCGAGCCGACGCCGGAGTGGGATACCGAGCGGTCGTGGGATCGGTTGTGGAGCTAACCTATGCGGGGTCGTCCGTCTTAGGTGGGATCATCGCTCTGACCGCGACCGCAATCACAGGAACGGTCTTGGTGGCGGTGTGCCATACGTTTCGGTAGTCTATTCGGTGATAGACATGGATGTAGAGGTTCCGCAGCCGCGTTAGCGCGGCCCAGTCGATGTTTTCATGCTGGCCCCTAAACGGCTGTGCGATCTGTCGGGCTGCTTCGCCAATGATCTCGATTTCACGGACAACCGCGGCCTTTGTCTTGTTATCTGCCAAGAAGTCCGGCCGAGCTAGTCCGTCTAATAGGATGCGAGCCTGTCCGCGGCCTCTGCAATGTCAAGCAGGTAGGCTTCCGGTATTCTCATAGACAGGCTTCGCAGTCCCCAAAATCTCGCGCTGGATAATCCAGTTTCCGCCCTCTTCTACGCCGCGCCGAGAGACCAGGTCCACTTTACGTCCAAGGATTTTCGCTGCTTCGTCCTCCATTTCAAAGACTTCCAGCAGACCCCAATCCGCTTCCTCAGCAAACGCTACAAGCAGGTCGACATCGCTGTCGGGCCGCATATCACCACGGGCTGCCGAGCCGAAAACCGAGAGCTCTGTGATCTGCCAGCGTTCGCAGAATTCTCTAATCTGCGGGAGGTGGTCGTGAATGATGGTTGAGTTTGCGCTCATACGACTCATTGTACCGTGAACGGAACCGTCGTGACGAACCCCGACTCACCGGTCACTTGCGCTGCTGGTGCGATAGGGCTGCCTGTTTGAGGCTGCTAAGCACGTTCGGCGGTACTGCTCGTCCCTGGTAAATAACTCCAAGGTGAACATCGGGTTTAGGCGTGCCGTGGAAGTCTGACCCGCCTGAGGGGAGAAGGCCGGCGGCTGCGGTGGCATCGAGCAGAAAGTGGACCCGCTCGGGAGGGTACTGGCTGTAATAGCACTCCGCGCCGTCCAAGCCCATCGATTTCAGACGCTTGAGCTCGCTGCGGAGCTGATCCTCTTCCAGCTTTACGGACATCGGGTGGGCCATGACCGCCACGCCGCCCGCCGCGTGGATCAGGTCGATCCCCTCCTGCAGGCCGATCTTATCCTTCGGGACGTGCGCGGCTGCGCCGTCCATCACATACTTCTCCCACGCCTCTCGGGCTGACCTGACGAGGCCCTTGCGGATCAGCGCGGCAACGAAGTGCGGCCGGCCGACCTGTCCTCCGCCGGACTCTGCCACCACATCGTCCAGTGTGATGGGAAGGCCGAGCTCCCGCAGTCTGGCAGCCATTCGCTCATTCCGCCGGGCGCGATTCTCCTTGAGCTCGGTGAGGCGGTTGTTGAGGACCGGACTGTACCGGTCGATCAAAAGCCCCAGCATGTGGAACCTGCCCGAGTGGTACTGCACAGCCAGCTCGATCCCCGGCACCAGCTCCATCCCCGTCTGAGCGGCCGCGCGCTGCGCCTCTTCCAGCCCGTCCAGCGTGTCGTGGTCGGTAACCGCCAGTGCACTCAGCCCCACCTCGCCCGCCAGCGTGACCAGCTCTGATGGGGTCAGAGATCCGTCGGATGCGGTGGTATGTGCGTGGAGGTCAACCATGGTGGGTCGTTGGGTCGCTGGGTCGTTGGGTCGTTGGGTCGTTGGGTCGTTGGGTCGTTGGGTCGTTGGGTCATTGGGTCGTCGGGTCGTTGGGTTTCAGATATCAGTTTAGCCGCGCGGCAACGGCTTCCGCACTCTGTTGGGGAACGCGTCTCCTGACCGATACCCCTGTCTGAACGAAGGCGAAGTAATCGGGAGACCTACGGTCGCGCTGGTGGAGCGGTCAGGAGACGCGCTCCACAACTAGCCTATATGCTCAGCACGCTGAGGCTCGCAATTAGATCCTAAGTGAAGCCTTTCACCCTACTCCGTGCCTCTGTGACTCTAGCGCAGCGGGTGGTGAGTCAGGCTACCCGACCAGCTCTCGCTCTGTAAGGAACTTGAGAATGCGCTCGGTCGATTCCTCTGCCGACTCGCAGTCGGTGCGCACTTCGACTTCTGCGTAGTGGGGCGCCTCGTAGGGGTCGGATACGCCGGTGAAGTTGGCGATCTCCCCGGCAAGCGCCTTCTTATAGAGCCCCTTCACGTCGCGCTCCACCAGCGCGTCCAGGGATGCGTTCGCAAAGACCTCGACGAACGGCGCTCCATCCGCGGCGGCATGCTCGCGGATCTCATCGCGAATTTCGCGGTAGGGAGAGATCGCGGCCGTAATCGCAATCACCCCGTTCCGCGCCAGCAGGCGGGCGACGTAGCCGATGCGGCGGATGTTGGTGTCCCGGTCCTCTTTTGAAAAGCCGAGCCCCTTGGAGAGGTTGGTCCTAACCTCATCTCCGTCCAGCAGCTCCACGCGATATCCCCGCTCGCGGAAGATTCGGACCAGGTTTTCGGAAAGGGTCGATTTGCCCGCGCCGGAGAGTCCGGTGAACCAGAGAATAAATCCTTTGTGCATTCCTGCTTCCTCTTATGCGTATTGACACAACAAGGGCCGATAATACTATAATATGATCGAATTAGTCAAGTTAATCCGATGAGCACTTCCACTACTATAGACCTGCGCGAAATAAGCGCCTCATTCGAAACGGCGACGCCTCAGGAAATACTCCGCTGGGCCGTTGACGCCTACCATCCACGGCTCACCATGGCCACCGCGTTCGGTGCAGAAGGCTGTGTCCTGATGGCCATGCTGGCCGAGATCGAGCCGAGAGTCCACATCTTCAACCTGGATACCGGCTACCAGTTTGCGGAGACGCTGGAGCTGCGGGAGCGCATACAGGAGAGGTACGGGCTGCGCATCCACCTGGTCGGTGCGGACGAGAGCGTGGCGGAGATGGAATCGCGGTTTGGCGGGCCGATCTACGGTACCCGGCCGGACGAATGCTGCCGAATCCGCAAGGTCGAGCCGCTGAAGCAGGCCGTCAAAGGCTTCGACGCCTGGATCAGCGCGATCCGCCGCGACCAGACTCACGCCCGCGCGAACGCCGCGATCGTAGAGCCGGACGGCCGATTCGAGCTTATCAAGATCAACCCGCTTGCCAATTGGACCAAACAAGACGTCTGGCGCTATATCCACGATCACGAGGTGCCGTATAACCCGCTGCACAATCAGGGATACCCCAGTATCGGCTGCTGGCCCTGCACCCGGCCGGTCGGCATAGGCGAGGACGACCGGGCCGGACGGTGGGACGGTTTCGCAAAGACGGAGTGCGGCCTGCACGCACCTTCGTAGTGAACGGTCGCCGTACCGATCCCGGCTTGGCGCCGGTGAACGGTACGGCGACCGTTCACTACTCTTCTGTGGGTTTCCCGGGCTTGGGCGGCGCGAGGCGGGCGGCCATCATGGGCTCTGAGAGGCCGATGATCGCGTTGAACGGGCCGATCATGCTGAACCGCGCCGGCTGGCCGTAGCTGTAGAGGAAGACCGCCGCGTTGCGGACCAGCAGCCGGTGGGCAAGCGACTCCGCGCTGTGCGGAGCGGCTTCGGGGGTGTAGATCACCCGCAGGCGCGCTGACCGCATATCGACCTCGGAAGGCCATACGCCGGCCTGGCTGCTCTCGGAAAGCCGGATATACTCGCGCTTGAGCTGCGGGCTCAGGGATGAGAAGGCGAGACCCTTCTCACTCTCCGCTTCGCCGAGCTGCTGACGGCTGAGCCGAGCCAGGAGGCGGAAGTGCGGGCGGCCCTGCTTCTCCCGGGCGATCTGCCACTCCTCCAGGCCGTAGTATCCGACCGCGCCCTGCGCCATGGTGTCGGAATCCAGCTGTGCTTCCGTAAGCTGGCTGATCTCGATCAGCTCCTGGAGGCCCAGCGCTCCATGCTTTTTGTGCTCCTCCGCCCAGTGGGCCATCAGCCGGGACGGGACCTCCTGGGGGCGAGAGTAGTAGTAGTCCGGGCTGCGGAACTTCAGCCAGCCTTCGTCCTTCATCCACCGAATCTGCATGGCGTCGCCGGCCCGGTTCAGGACGTCAAACAGTTTTGCATTCTCGCTGGATGCCGCGGCCGGGTCGTGCAGACGCATGAACTGGTCGCCGATAATGTCGCGGCCGGTCTTCTCGTGGATTGCCTCCAGGACGTCCGCGGTCAGAAGCCGCGGACCGACAATCTCCGCGTACGCCAGCGTGTAGTCCGGGTAGGGAGGGCGCGACACCGTGCAGGTCGGCTTGAGCTGAAGCGATACCTTCTGCTGAAGGGTCGGGTCGTTCGCCAGCGCCGCGTTCTCGGCGGTGTTGTCGATTCGCTTTCGGTCCTTCGACGGGCTTTTTGCGGAGGCGAGCGTTGCGCTCATGCCTCCGTCCGATCCATAGAGGCCGCCCTTGAGGACATACTCACCCGGCTTGCTCATGTCCAGCTTAAGATCGGCCGTGATACGTCCGGGGTCTCGTCCCACGCCGGTCACCGACTCCTTGAACGTGCTCTCAATACCGTTGAGCATGGCCGCCGGCAGATGCGTGTCGCCATTCGCAAGGTCCCAGGTGAGCGTTTCGCCGTTGCGGAGCTGATCCAGCTCATGGGCCGACAGGCGGAAGAACATGTTCGCCGCCACCAGGCCGCCGCGCTGAAGCATGTTCAGCCTGTTAAACTGCTCGAACGCGCTCTTCTCCTTAATTCCCTCAGCGAGCCTCCGCTCAGCCAGCGCTTTGATCTGGCTCTGCGACATTCCCAGGTAGGGTCGGAACGCCTCCATCTGGCGGTCCAGCGCGAGGAGAATCTCGGTGCGGTCCTTCTCACGGAGGGCCTCTTCCAGCAGCTCGGATTTCAGCGACTGCGAGAGCTCGTATTCGTATGCGCCCTCCTGCCCGGACCGCAGCCAGGTGAAATTGAAGTGGCCGCTGATGGCCCGCATCACGTCTCGCAGGGGCCTCTCCCGGCAGTAGATGGTGATCTGGTCGTCTGCCACGCGCCGGTTGACCGAGAGGGTGATGCCGGTCGCCTGCATCAACTGCCGGCAGAGGTCATCGAACGCCACCGCCTTGCAGGCCAGCGTTACCTTGCGCACCAGCCGCGCGTCCACAATTTCGCGCTCTTTCTGGTAGGCGCGGATGGCCGCTTCGTTCGCCTTGGCATCCGCTCCGGCAACTGAGGGTGCCGGCACCGTTACAAAGCTGTCGCCTTCCCTGGCCGACTTGCGGAGTGTGGCCTCCAGCTTCGCGATCTGGTCTGACGGCCAGGGGGACAGCCGGTTTTTGGACGCATTCTGATCCGGATTGAGGTAGGCCAGGTCGTCTGCCGCGGGCTTGCGAGCTGCGGCCACCTTCGTGTCCTGACCGCCCGTCGAGCTATTGGTTGCATGGAGAGCTGAGTGGATTCCACGATCATGGGTATCGCCATGAGCGGACGTTCCGCTGGCCTTTCCGTTTGGCGATCCGGCCTGGTTCACCGCCACCTTCTGCCCGCTAGTATTGGGGGTGTGACCGGTCGTTATCTGATTGGTGGATCGCTTGCTCGCGATGGCGCCGTTGGCTGTGGTCGGATCAAAGGAGTGCCGCGACGCGATGCCGAGCGCGGCCAGCGCGACTACGAGAGCTGCGGCGCCGAATGCGAGTGCGCGCAGGCTTCCGTTCTCTCTCGCCAACCCGGACTGCGTTCTGGAGAGCAGGGCGGCGGTGGAAGGCCGTCCGCAGAGAATCGGCTGTACAGCTGGTTCGCTTCCGGCGCCGGCCATGAGGGCGGCGGTTCCAGAGATGAGCCGCTCTTCCTGTGCGCAGGCTCTACATGCGGCAAGGTGCTCGTTCAATCTGGTCTCGATATCGTCGTCAAGCGGCTCGCTCTGCCGACGCGTCAAAAATTCTCTCGCTTTGCTGCATCTCATCTCAGTTCTCTCCCATCTCGGCCGACAGGCTCTTCCTCAGCTCGCGGCATCCGGCATAGATCCGCGACCAGACCGTGCTCTCGTTCCACCCCAGCGCAGCGGCGATCTCCACGCCCTTCATCCCCTCGAAGTAGTGGAGCGTGATCGGCAGGCGGTACTTTTCGGGCAGGCCGGCAACAGCTCGCCGCACCTCCGCTGTGGGGCTGAGAACCGTGTCTGCCGGATCAGACCCAAAGGTCTGCGTGCGCTCCGGCTCCGGGCGGTCGTTGAATAGAATCACCCACCGCTTCCAGAAGCTCTGCCGGCGGTTCTTGCAGAGGTTGATCGCGATTCGGATCAGCCACGTACGGAGACTGGCCTCGCCCCGGAAGCTCTGCAGGTTTGAGAAGGCACGGATGAAGGTCTCCTGCACCGTATCCTCGACCTCATCCGGGCTGCGCGTGAACTGCCCAACGACGGAGGCGACCTTCCGCCAATGATTCTCTACAATCGCATCGAACGCGGAGTGATCGCCGCGGGCGGCGGCTTCGACGAGGTCTCTATCGTCCAACCTGCCCGCCCCTTCGGCGCATCCGCAAGCCTCACTGGTCATCTGGTTCTCCAAAATGTGTCGACTGAGGACCGGTCCCTACTCATTTGACAGGGCAGCATTCGTTTTTTGCTTGAGCGCGCAGAGAATTTCTGAAAGTGAGCGGGCGGCAGGAGGTCCGAACCACTCCGACGAAATCGGACGCGAGGCCCGCGCACGCCGGCCACCTGATTTGAAACGGATCGACTCAACATGAACACGCAATTCGCATTCTCTGCCGGCGTCTGGAATTTGAATACGGGATCGGACCCGTTCGGACCGGCCGTTCGCCCGGAGCGGGAGTTCCAGGCGAAGGCTCGCATTCTGAAAGAGCTCGGGTTCGACTACGTCCAGCTGCATGACGACGATGCTGTTCCGATGGACGTGACTTCCAACCTCACCGAATTCTACGCCCGCAAGCTCAAATCCCAGTGCGACGACGCCGGCCTGACGGTAGAGTTCATCGCGCCCCGCCTGTGGGAAGACCCCGACTTCGCGGACGGCAGCTTTACCGCCAACAACGCAAAGTCCCGGCAGAAGGCGAAAGACCGGGCGACGCGCTCCATCGAGATCATGAATGTTCTGGGCGTCGACCGGTTGGTGCTCTGGCCGGCGCGCGAGGGGACCTACATCCGGGAGAGCAAGGATGCGGTTCGGTCGTTCGATCTCTTCCTGGAGTACTGCAACTTCATTCTCGACGCCGACACCAAGGTGCGAATCCTGGCCGAGATGAAGCCGAACGAGCCGATGGACCTGATGTATCTTCCCTCCACCGGCCACATGCTGGCGATGTCTTACCTCACCAAGGACCCGAACCGCACCGGAGTGCTCATCGAAGCCGCGCACTGCATCCTGCTGGGGCTGGACCCATCGGACGAGATGGCGTACGCGCTCTGGCACAAGAAGCTGTGGGGCGTCCATCTGAACGACCAGAACGGCCTGAAGTACGACCAGGACAAGACCTTCGGCAGCGTGGACGTGCGCCGCGCGTTTAACGCCGTGGACGTTCTGGTACGGAACGACTACGGCAAGAACGGCGAGGTGGTGGGCCTGGATGTGAAGGCGATGCGCACCCAGCCGTTCGATATCGCCACGAAGCATCTGGCCAACAGCAAGGAGATCTTCGATCGGCTGGTCCAGCTCTCAGCCACCATTGACCGCGCCGAATGGCAGGGGTACGTCGACGCCCAGGATTACGAGGGGCTTGAGATGTTCATACTGCGCAGTTTGATGGGCGCCTAGCGCTTCGAGCAGGAGCGAATGATGCTTGACGGGGTTAAGAGGCTCGCCGTTCTCCGCGAAAACGGGCCGGCATATCTTGGCGCCTGTCTGACCAACGCGGAGCGGGAATACCCGGTCGTTCCCATATACGTGGCGACCGCGCCGGGGCCTTACCCATCCCACCGCGAGCAGCATCCCGCTTTCTACGGCTGCTTCGACTGGCACTCCAGCGTGAACATGCACTGGGCGGCGGTGCGGCTGCTCAAGCTGTTCCCCGAGCTGCTGGAGCAGGACGCAGCCAGAGCCGCGCTGAGCAGCCGGCTTACGCCCGAGAACATGGCGGTTGAGACCGAGTTCTATCAGCGTAAGGAGCACCGGGGAATCGAGAGGCCGTACGGCTGGGGTTGGCTGCTCAAGCTGCAGCACGAGCTGCTGACGTGGGACGACCCGGATGCCCAGGCCTGGGCCGGCGCCATCGAGCCGCTCGCCTCACACCTGGCGGAGAGCCTGGTCGAGTGGCTGCCCAAGCTCTCTTACGCGGTGCGCACCGGCATCCACTCTAACACGACCTTTGCACTCTCGCTGGCTTATGACTACGCCGAGCTGCGGGCCGAAGGCGGAGCGGCCGAGCTGCTTACGGCCATCAACTCGCGAGCTCTTAACTGGTTTCTCGAGGACCGCGACTGGCCCGCGCATTACGAGCCCTCAGGCATCGACTTTCTCTCTCCCGGCCTGTGCGAGGCCGAGCTTATGTCGCGCATTCTGCCCCCGGAGGAGTTTCCGGAGTGGCTGGACGGCTTCTTGCCCGGCCTTGCGGAGGAGAAGCCGCAATCACTGTTCCACCCCGCGGGAGTTACCGATCCGTCGGACGGCCACATCGCCCATCTGCACGGCCTCAACCTGAGCCGCGCCTGGGCCTTCACTCGGATTGCGGACCGCCTGCCGACCGGCGACCCCCGCTCTGAGCCTATGCTTCTGGCGGCCGAGCGTCACGCAGAGGTTTCGCTCCCCTTCGTGCTCGGCAGCGACTACATGCTCGAGCACTGGATGGCCTCTTACGCGATGCTGCTGCTTTCCAGCTAGGCGCAGGTGACGGAGCTTCAAGGTTGCCAAGAAATTCAGCCAAGCCAGCCCGTCGCCTTAAGGTGGTCGCGATTACTGTGCTCACGCTTTGCACGCTTACAATTGCACCACTCCTCGCAGTCAAAAGATATATGCTCGGCGAGCAGCTTATGCGAGCCATCAAGAGCCATGATCCCTCAAAGGCGCATCTGCTCATTGAGCAAGGGGCGGATGTTGAGGCCGTTGCCTCGTCCGATCCCTGGACCCCATGGGAGAACTTCAAAGCTAGCCTGCAGGGTAACCATGAGTCGATGCGATATGAATTGCGTGCGCTAATGGTCGCAGTGATCGAAAACGATGAGCGTACAGTACGACAGCTGCTTCGGCACGGTGCAAATGTCAATGCGAAAACCAGGGACGGCGAGACGGCATTGTTTTCGCCGTGAAATATGACCGAAATCAGATTGCTCGTGCCTTGTGTGAAAATGGCGCAGATCCTTGCGTGCTCAACAGTTCTAATGGGACTTCCATCGGCTCTGCCGCCGCGAGGGGAAATCTTGCGTTGGTTGAGTACCTCATTGCTAAAGTTCGCAAACCGACAGACATTTCGGCCCGGATTGACGAGGTTGTGCGGAGCGCAGCAGAGGCGAACCAGAAGACAATCTTAAGGGAATATATCGATCATTGTTCCGTACAAGCCAAAAGCGATTCGCTGGTCATTGCCGCCGAATCCGGAGCTGTACAGGCTGTTCAAATACTCATCACAAAGGCCATACCGCTAAGCTATCAACGAAATTCAGACAGCTGCCCGCCGCTTATCGCTGCCTCCCGTGGAGGGCATGCGGATGTCATAGAGGTCCTGCTGAAGGCTGGGGCTCGACCTGAGCAATCGGACTCGGAAGGACATTTAGCTCTACCTATGGCGGTCTCATACCAAAATTTGCATCCCAAAACTGCGCTTCGCTGCGTGCAATTGCTCATCTCACATGGAGCCGATCCAAACGTGCCTGAGAAAACCGGAGGAGCGGTAATGGAGGCTGCATCCTCCGAGGGATCTGCCGATGTACTTCAATACCTGCTTCAGCACGGTGGAAATTCAAACTCTACGGATTCCAGCGGCCGCACAGCGCTGATGCAAGCTTCGGAGAACGGCGCGGTGGAGATGGTAAAGTTGCTGATTGAAGCGGGTGCTGATGTTAACCGGGAAGGACCTCAGCACGAGATAGCGTGGAGCCTCGCGCGCGATAGATCAAAGAAGCAAATACACGCACTGCTCATCAAGGGCGGATTTCGAAAGCGCTCGAGCGAGTGAATTACGGTTATATCGGCTCGCCACAAGTATCGTCATAGAGGTCCGGTGCGTCAAGCAGCCACTCGAACGGTTCCGACTGGATGATCGACCTGTGGTCTGAGGTGGCCGGACCGAGTTCCACACTGTTGCAATGAGTTGCGTGGACGTGTTCCTGTATCAACTGGGCGCCCACTTGTGGAACGGTCATTCCACGTTCTGTTGCGAACGTCCTCAGAACCTGATAGAGGTCTTCGTCCACGGTAATCCGAATTAACCGGCTCTCTGGCATCGGACATTTCCTCTGAATCGGCGGCGCACAAAGGGTTTTGGCTTCCTGTCGCGCTGCTAACACCCTCGCACACAGCGTGCAGGAGCAGGACGAAGGCGCTATTGGCCAGAATTCTAGCCCAAACGCGAACGAATTGAAAGGCTACCCGCAATGTCACCGCTGAACATAAATCCACCGACCAACCGCCTCCGCAACGCACTGCCCAAGATCGGCATTCGGCCGACGATTGATGGGCGCTTGGGAGGCGTGCGAGAGTCCCTTGAGGGCGTTACGATGGGTATGGCGCGGGCGGCAGCTGCGTACATTTCTGACAATCTGCGCCATGCGTGCGGCCTGCCGGTCGAGAGCGTCATCGCAGACAGCTGTATCGGCGGCGTGGCCGAGGCGGCGGCGTGCGCGGAGCAGTTCAAGCGCGAGGGCGTGGGCGTATCGCTGACGGTGACCCCTTGCTGGTGCTATGGAGCGGAGACGATGGATATGGACCCGCTCATTCCAAAGGCCGTCTGGGGCTTCAACGGTACACAGCGGCCGGGCGCGGTCTACCTGGCGGCGGTGCTGGCGGGCCATACGCAGAAGGGGCTTCCGGCGTTCGGCATCTACGGACGCGATGTGCAGGACCTTACGGATACCGACAAGATCCCCGCCGACGTCGGCGAACGGCTGCTGCAGTTCGCGCGTGCCGGGATCGCCGTCGCCACCATGCGCGGGACGAGCTACCTGGGAATGGGCGGCTGCTCGATGGGGATCGCCGGCTCGATCGTCGACAATGCCTTCTTCGAGCGCTATCTGGGCATGCGGGTCGAGACGATCGACATGGCCGAGTTTGTCGGCCGGATGAACAAGGGCATATACGACCAGGAGGAGTACACGCGCGCGCTGGCATGGGTGAGAGAGAACTGCCCGGAGGGGAAGGACTGGAACCCGCCGGAGAAGCAGCGCACGCGCGAACAGAAGGACCAGGATTGGCAGACGAACATCAAGATGGCGCTGATCGCTCGGGACCTGATGGTCGGCAATCCGAAGCTGGCCGAGATGGGTTACGGCGAGCAGGCGCAGGGCCACAACGCATTGGCGGCCGGTTTCCAGGGGCAGCGGCAGTGGACCGACCACTTCCCCAACGGCGACTTCCCGGAGGCTATGCTCTGCACCTCGTGGGACTGGAACGGCATCCGGCAGCCCTACATCCTGGCCACGGAGAACGACGCGCTGAACGGCGCCTCCATGCTCTTCGGCCACCTCCTTACCGGCACGGCGCAGCTCTTCTCAGATGTGCGAACGTACTGGAGCCCGGAGGCTGTAATGCGGGCGGCGGGCCACACGCTCAGCGGGCGCTCGGAAGGCGGCTTCCTCCACCTCATCAATTCCGGTCCGTCGGCGCTGGACTGGACCGGCGAGCAGACGATGGGCCGCGATGCCGCGCTGAACCCGTGGTGGAATGTGAGCCCAGAGGATGCGGCCCGCTGCACGGCGGCAGTTAAGTGGTGTCCCTCCGATCTTGGGTATTTCCCCGGCGGAGGCTGGTCCACAGACTTTACCACCCAGGGTGAAATGAGCGTGACCATGTGCAGGATCAACCTGGTCGCCGGACTGGGGCCGGTGCTGCAGATCGCGGAGGGGTACACCATCGATCTTCCCGAGAAGGTGCACGATATCATAGACGAGCGCACAAATCCCACATGGCCCACTACCTGGTTTGTGCCGAACCTTACCGGATCCGGCCCATTTAGGGACGTCTACAGCGTGATGGCAGCCTGGGGGGCAAATCACGGCGCGATCTGCTACGGGCACATCGGGGGCGAGCTCATCACGCTTGCATCCATGCTTCGAATACCGGTGGATATGCATAACGTCCCGGAAGAGCGCCTGTTCCGGCCCAGCTCCTGGACCCGCTTCGGCGCGATGGACCCGCAAGGTGCGGACTACCGCGCCTGCGCGAACTATGGGCCGCTGTATGGATAGGTGGGCCGTATGTTACAATCATTCTAGGAGCGGCAAATGAAGCACTACAGGATTCAGATCAACGACCGTGGCGAGAGAGCCGTCGGAGTTCTGGAAATGGCAAGACTTGGTCGCGTGGTCTCGCTGCGTGATCATCAATTCGTGGTTCAAGAATCTGCGTTGGCAGTGTTAGACAAGCACCACGTCACTTACAAAGTCTTGCGAGAGGACGATCCCGAAGATGCGCTCCGTGCGGTTCGAGATTCTGCTGCCGCTCCGGTATAACGATGGCACTTCGGTTGAACCCATTCGGTTTCAGGAGACCCGTGAAGACCTAATCGCCCAATTCGGCGCGTGTTCAGAAGAGATGGGCACTATTCGCGGAACCTGGATACACGAAAACGTTCGCTATCAGGATGAGCTGCTCAGGTTCTACGTCGAGTGCGCCGACACCCGCCAGAATCGGGCCTTCTTCAAAAAGTTCAGCGGCCTTCTCAGGGAACGATTTCAGCAGCTTGATATCCGAGTCACCTCCCATTCCGTCCGAGTGTACTGACTCAAGCGATATCCGATCCCAATCGGGTACCGAATGCAAATCTTTCACACCGAACCCCACCCGATCGTGACCACCGAACGGCGACGTGGTGGGGACCACATCTAGAAGTCTGCGAATGAACCGATCTCTTCGCGCCGCCATCCAATGGATGGGAACGACTCCGGTCGTATGGAGGGTGGTCATGGGAATTCGGACAATCGCGGTGTTTGCTTTAATATTGCTGGCCCAGTCCGCACGAGGCCAGAATACGGCCGCTGTTCAGCCAACGCCTGACACCCGGGTTGCGTTGACGCCGACCAAGCCCGCTTTCCTGATGGGCGAAAGCGTGCTGGTCCGGTACCGGCTGGAGAACACGGGCAAGACCACCTTCGCGCTCTCGCTCGGCAATGCGCCCGGGTTTCTTTCGCGCTTCAAGGTCACGGCGGTGGATCAGGATGGTCGCGAAGCGCCTCCCTCAGAGTGGTACTTCCCCTTCGGTGAGGGATTGACGGCGACCAAAGCGCTGAAACCGGGTGAGAGTTTCACGGCCCTGCTGCCCCTGGCTCGCCTGGTGAGGTTCGAAAAGCCCGGCGCCTACCGCGTAACCGTTTCGCATCGGACCGGAGACACCTGGAACAAGGCGTTGGTCTCCGCGACGGCGGTGGGCGAGACCACGGTGAAAATGGACATGCCGACGCCGCAGCGGGCGAAGGCTCTCGTCGATGAGCTCTTCAAGCTCCCGCCCGGCGAGAAGGCTGCCTACGACCCGGCGGCCGGTCCATCCCAGGCGTTCGATCTTCTTCGAGATCCGGTCTATCTGCCGATCCTGCTTCCGTTTGCAGATAAGGGATCAAGACAGGCGCTTGAAGGGATCAACAGCATCGCGTCGCCCGAGGCGACGAGCGCCCTGGCACGCCTGATGCGATCGCAGCCGGAGATGACCTTCACCATCGGAGTATGGATGCGAAACCGCCTGCCCGATCCGTTCGCCAAGCTCAATGCCAGGCCGGCGGGTCAGACGGAGACGCGGCTGGAGGCGGCTCAGCGTCGATTCCGAGCTCTCTCATGGCGCGATGACCTGCGACCCGAGGTTCTGGCCACGGCTCGCGCGCTTCTAGCCTCCGAGAAGGTGGAGACCGTCCGCGCGGTCGCCTTTATACTGCCGAGCCTGGGCATTCAGACCGATCTCGCGCGCATCGCCTCGGAAATAGACCGAATGATCGCCCTGCGACGGAAGGAATCGAATCCGCAGCGCGCCGAAACCCTTCGGTGGGTTCCGATCGAGCTGAAGCAGGCGTCGTCCGGAATATTTGAGCGCGGCTTCTCGCCAAAAGCGAATCCGCAGACGGCCGGCGAGTGCGAGCTGTTCGTCACTCAGCTCGAAAGGTCGCCCAAGTTCCGGCCTGCGGGCTGGACAGGCGTGCTCGCGCGTATGCTCGCGGCGGACGCTCCAGCATCGCGCCACTCCGCGCTCGAAGCGCTTTCATTACTCAAACAGCCGCTGCCGACCGACCTTGTTCAGGCCGTCCGCAAGCGGCTTCCTGTCCTTATTCACGACGCGGACATGAACGTGCAGATAGAGGCGTTCAACGCGATGAGCTTGACCGGGGCGCGTGAGCTGGTGCCCGCCGCGGTCGAAGAGGTCAAGTCGACTCAGAATGACCAGGTGCTCCAGGCTGCGTTTCTCTCAGCATTCAGGCTCGGCAGCGGCGTCCCAGCGATTAAAGCGCTCATGGATCGCCTTGGAGATGATAAGGTGAGGCTGCCGGCCATGCAGGCGCTCTCCTTTCTGGTCGAAGGGACGCAGGGGAGCGGAATAAACAGCAACATGGAACCGGTTCAGGCACAAAGGCTGCAGCGCGCATGGAGGGTCTTCACCTCTGTCCACGCAAATCGTGTGGCAACGGGCAAACCACTTAGAATCGGGGAGCCCGGCGTGGATAACAATCTCTATCCATCTCCATTCTTCGACTTCCGGCTCGCGGATGGCGGAACCTGGCCGCCAGCCGCAAAATAACATGCTCAAGGCCCCAACCCTGCTCCTCCTCGCCGCCTCACTTGGCATCGCGTGGACCGCTCAACACCCAATACCCAACAACCAACGCCCAACGCCCAACCCCCAACGCCCAACGCCCGTCGGTCTGGATGCCTACCGGATGTGGCGGATGTGGCCATATCAACGGATCGGCGTGCGTGCCTACATGCGCTCGACCTACGACCGGTCCGGCGGGAACGAGGGGGCGGACGCCAGCCACTTCCTCTATCAGTTGGCGGACGACAAGAACGTATCGCTGGACGTGGAGGGGCCGGGCGTCCTCTACTTTGTCCGCACCAACCACTGGCATGGCAGTCCGTGGCATTACGAGGTCGATGGGAAGGACAACCTCGTCCAGGAGACCAGCACTGCCGATCCGGACCACCCTTCCGAGAACTCCACGTTCCTTCCGAACGATCTCTTTCCCAACCCGCTTGCCTGGACCTGGTCGGACACGCGGGGGGCCGACCTGAGCTGGGTTCCCATTCCGTTCGAACGCTCGTTCCGGATGATGTACTCCCGCACGCACTACGGCACCGGGTACTACATCTATCATCAATTCGCCCCCAGAACCCCTCTCAGTCAGCCGCTGAAGTCGTGGGACGGCCGCAGGCCGCCGGATACGGATGTTCTCGACCTCATCCGTCGAGCGGGCGCGGACCCGTGGCTGGAGTCGCGAAAGCAATCGTCAACCCGAATGATGGGACAGGTCGTCCACGGTACAGTCAACCTCGCAGCCGGCTCGGCAATCACGCTGGCTCACCTCGACCGCGCGCCCTCGATGATTACAGCCCTGGAGCTCTCCGCGCCGCGAAAAGATGCCGTCGCGCTCGGACGTGGTCGGCTGCGGATCACCTGGGATGGAGCGGCCCATCCGTCGGTCGATGCGCCCATCGCACTCTTCTTCGGCGCGGGCACCTTATACAACCGGGACAACCGCGAGTACCTCGTCAAGGCGTTCCCCGTCAATATCCGCTTCGCAGAGGACCGGGTGAACCTGGCGTGCTACTTCCCCATGCCGTTCTTCGGCTCGGCGCGCATAGAGCTGGTCGGCCCGGATGGAGCGACCGTGCCGAATGTACGCTGGCTCGTTCGATACGCGCCTTTCACCGGCCGCAGGAGTGACGTGGGCAATTTCCACGCGACGTACCGCGACATCGCCAAACCGGAGCGGGGCAGGGATATGGTCCTGCTCGACACGCAGGCGATGGAAGGCTCGCCGGAGTGGAGCGGGTCGTTCGTCGGCATGTCGTGGATCTTCTCCCACAACGCGAACCTCGGGACGCTGGAGGGCGACCCACGCTTCTTCTTCGACGACAGCCGGACGCCGCAGGCTCAGGGAACCGGTACCGAGGAGTGGGGCGGCGGCGGAGACTACTGGGGCGGGCGAAATATGACCCTGCCGTTCGCGGGCCATCCGTGCGGAGCGCCGGGACCTCGCGAGGCCAGGTCCGACGAGGATAAGATCGAATCGGCCTACCGTATCCTGCTGGCCGATCTCTTTCCGTTCGGCCGAAACGCCAGAATCTGCCTTGAGCATGGCGGCACGAACGAATCGACCGAGCATTACGAGTCCGTGGTCTACTGGTACGGCTCGCCCTCACCCACGCTCGCGAAGACCGACTCGCTGCAGATCGGCGATCCGGCCAGCGAGAGAGGGCATGGATACCATTCGCCTCAGGCAGGCGCGGCGTATGAGATCACTTCGCGATACGAGCTGGGCGTGGATTACCTCGGCAGTCAGGAGATCTATCCGGCTGAGACGGACAAAGGAAGAGTTACCACGGGGGCCAGCGAGTTCACCGTGAGGTTGAGGCCGGAGAATGTGGGCGTGCTGCTGAGGCGCAAGCTGGATTACGAGTTTCCGAACCAGCGGGCGGAGGTGTATGTGGCCCCTGGCTCGTCCTCGTTCTCGTCCTCGTCGTCGTACTCGAACAATCGGCTTTCGATTACGAGGACGAGGACGAATTGGCGCAAAGCCGGCGTATGGTACACGGCCGGCTCCAACAGCGGCGTCTACTCGAACCCGCCTCAGGAGTTGGGCGCGACCCAGCACATCGTTCAGACCTCAAACCGCCGCTTCCGGGATGACGAGTTTCTGATCTCGCGCGAACTGACGAGGGGAAGAAGCGCCATCCGTGTCCGGATCAAGTTCACGCCGGTCCGCCGCCCGCTCTTCCCAGGCCATCCCATTCACGAGCTGGCCTGGAGCGAGATTCGGTACGATGCCTACTGCTATGTTTCCCCGGCCGCGCGCTAGCGCAGGCTCACCATGTACTCGGCCAGGGCTGCTATCTGCTCTTTGGAGAGCTGGGCGTAGGCCGGCATGGTTGAGCCGGGAACCTTGGAAGCGGGTTTGATCAGGTGCTCCATCTGCCAATCCTTCTCCGGCCTCTGCCGGCCCTCGAGGGTCAACTGCGGACCTGCGTTGCCGCCGTTCCCCTTGATCGAATGGCAGCCGGAACAGCCCTGGTCTTCATAGAGCTTCTTACCGGTCGCGACGAGCTGCGCGTTCAGCTCGGGCTGCTTCTCGCCGGTCATGAGCGCGATCCGCTCCGCCTGCTTCACAGCCATGGTCCGCTCTTTCACGAACGCGTAGCCGTAAAGGCCGGCCGTCGTGAAGAGTGTGAGCAGGCCCATGGTCAGGGCGAACGGCCTGGATGAGAGCTTGCGGCTGGGATTGCGGTCGATAAATGGCAGGACCAGCAGGACCAAGATGAGCAGCGCCGGCAGGATGACCGTGCCCAGCGGTTCGATCGCCGCCTTGTTGAACGGGGGCAGCAGCGTCAGCGCATGAAGGGGCAGCACATACCACTCGGCCAGCGACTGGTAGTCTCCGCCCAGGTTGGCGGCCGTCGCCTCCAGCTCAAGGGGCGCCCCTCTTCTGAAAGCCAGGAAAGCTACGATGAGAAAGACGGCCAGCGCGGCCATCATCTCGCGGGCCATGTGGTTGGGGTAGTACTCTTCAGAACCGGGTGTCTCGGCCGTATCGGCCGCCTCCTCCTCGCGGCGCGACGCGCGCAATCTGTAGGCGCAAAGGGGTATTGCCGCCAGCAGAAGCAGGGCTGCCGGCAAGACGATCACATGAATGCCGTACCACCGGATCAGCGTGTTGGAGCCGACCGCCGATCCCCCCAGTATCGCGCGCTTCAGCAGCGGGCCGAGCACCCAGACGTTTCCGGCGAACCCGGCCTCCACGCTGGCGGTTGTGGTAGCGTTGGTATCCCAGGGCAGGATGTGGCCGGTTAGCTGAAAGAAGAGGACGAGCTGCAGGAAGATGAGCGTGCAGATCCAGACCAGGTCGTATCGCTTCTTATACTCCGCGCTGAAAAACATCCGGATTACGGAGAGGAGGGCCAGCAGGATCAGCGCGGCCGATCCCCAGTGGTGGACTCCCCGCACAAACCTTCCGACCGGATCGGCGTTGATCGCCTGGACGTTCTTGAATGCCGCGGCCGGTGAAGGCGTGTAGAACTGGCTGAGGACGATTCCGGTCACGCACTCAACAAGAATTAGTACCAAGCAGGTGAGGCCGGTCGTCTTCAGCCAGGCGCCCTTGAGCTCGACCCGGCCGTCCACCAGACGAGAGAATAGGCCGCCCAGGGCCAAACGATCTTCGAGCCACGCCCGAACCGCCGTCAAGCTTCCGGCTCCATGACGAAGAGGCTTCCGTCACTTACCGAGGCGGTCAAGACGTCCAGCGGAGCCGGCGGTGGCCCGGCGATGTTCTTGCCGGATGCGTCGAATTTCCCCTGATGGCAGGGACAGAGGAAGCAGTTCTCAGCCGGCACCCAGTTCACGGCGCACGATGCATGCGTGCAGCGGGCGGAGAAGATGACCGGCTTGCCGCCATCCATGCGGAAAAAGATGCCGGGAGCGGTATCCTCCTGCCCCTCGTAACGCGCCGCGACAAAGGTTGCGGACTTAGCGTCTTCTGGCCGGGCGAAGAGCACCTTCTTCGGCTTGCGCTTGGCCGGACTGAGCCCCACGGCGGCGAAGAACTGCAGACATGGAACGATGGTTATCGCCGCTATGGAGCCTGCCGAGAGGGCTATGAACGACTTAAGAAATCCCCGGCGTGCGGGCTGCGGCGCGTCTTCGGATTTGTCTGGCATCGAGAGTGGCGGCTCCTGGAGCGGCTGAAGTATAATCCCCTTATTATACTGTTCGACTGGAGATTCATCACACAGCCGGGCGGAGTCTATGGCGTAGGGGCGTCTGCTTGCTGCGCCCTTACATCATTTTGCCTTCCACGGCGCGCCCATCAGGTGATTTGGAGATCAGATGATCACACAGCAGCAGCGGGAAGAGGCGGTGCGCGGGGCGCACGAGTATCTGCGCCGGGCCGGCATCGCCTTGACGGCGGACGAGGTGGAGAAGATTGAGGTCGCCGACTTCGGGCTGAGCCAGCTGGAGACCACCGGGCTGGAGCTCATCACCTATGTAAATACCGAACGCTGCTGCGCCAAGGAGCTGGTGCTGTTTCCCGGTCAGACCTGCCCGGAGCATCTGCATCCGCCGGTGAATGGCGAACCGGGCAAAGAGGAGACCTTCCGCTGCCGCTGGGGCGAGGTCTATCTGTATGTCGAAGGTGAACGAGCTGCCGAGCCGCAAAGAAGGCCGCCCGCCGGCAGCGAGGACCATTACACCGTATTCCACGAGGTCGTGCTAAAGCCGGGAGAGCAGTTCACTATCTGGCCGGAGGTGAAGCACTGGTTCCAGGCGGGCGATGAAGGGGCGGTCGTCTCCGAGTTCTCAACCCGCAGCCGAGATGAGTTCGACATCTTCACAGACCCCAGGATTCAGCGTGCAACGCTGGTTGAGTGAGGCCAGTAAACCTGGGAAATTAGGAAATTAGGAAATTGGGAAATTGGCGGACACGAAATTACCCAATTTCCCAGTTTCCGAATTTCCTTCTCAAAGCCTGTCGGTTTCCACCTGCAGTCTGATCGAGCGGAGGATTTTGGCAACGCGCTCGCAGTCCTCGGATTCTCCCGTGTATGCGATGGCCCGGCCGCGGACGTGGGCCTCCATGGCGATATCTTCGGCCCGCTCGATGGAGTAGCCGGCCGCCTTCTGAAGCTGCAGAATCACTTCGTCGAAGCTGTGGCAATCGCAGTTGTAGAGGATCACCACGCACGGCCCCTGGGTTTCCAGCCGTTCGTCCAGATCCTCGATTTTGCCCAGCTCGGGCATGGTAGTCGCAGGCATCTTCCCACTCTCCACAGTCGACCGCGCACGGTCCACACTTACCTATGATTTTACCATAGTCAGATTCGCTTCGCGCGCAGTCTAACCCCTTCCATCCGCCGCGCACGCACGCAGCCGCTCACGCAGGAGCGGCGACGTCATTCGCCGAATAAGTGAGCGACTTTCCAATTCCGATTAACGGAGGAGCGGCGTGCGGGCAATACAGTATGCGGCGCCCAAAACCATTGACGAAGCCGTCGCCGTCCTGAGCGACTACGGCTATAGCGCCCGGATCTTGGCCGGAGGCACCGATCTTATCCCTCAGGTCAACGAATATGTGCGAAGCGCCGACGTATTCGTCGACGCGAAACGCATCCCGGAGTTGATGGAGCTGAGCTTCACGGAGGGGGCCGGCCTCACGCTCGGGGCAGCGGTTCCCTGCTGGCAAATCTACGCCAATCCCGAAGTGAAGAGAAGGTTTGGCGCGCTGAACGACGCCGCTTCCATCATAGGCAGCACCGGAATTCAGGGCCGTGCCTCGGTGGGAGGCAACCTCTGTAATTCCGGACCGGCGGCGGACACCATTCCCGCGCTAATTGCTCTTTCGGCCAAAGCGCGAATAGCCGGCCCTTCCGGAGCGTGGGAGACGGCCGTGGAAGACTTCTGTACAGCGCCCGGTAAGAACGTGCTGAAGGCGGGCGAGCTGCTGGTCTCGCTCCAGCTGCCTACGCCGGCGGATCGGAGCGGCTCCCGCTACTTGCGATTCATTCCACGCAACGAAATGGATATCGCAGAGGTCGGGGTGGGCGCCAGCATCACTCTGTTTGGAGACGGAACGATCGCAGCCGCCCGCATAGCTCTGGCCGCCGTAGCGCCGAAACCGCTCTTCGTCCCCGCGGCAGGCGACTACCTGGTTGGCAAGCCGGCCACCGAGGAGCATTTTGTAGAGGCGGCAAAAATAGCGCAGAGCGCCTGCTCGCCGATCACCGACATGCGAGGTACGGCCGAGCACCGGCGCCATCTGGTTGGCGTTCTCACGCGGCGCGCGCTCATTGGGGCGCTGGAACGGGCAGGGTAAGCCGAAATGGAACTGATACAGGGCAATACGGCCGTTTGGGCCAACATCAACGGCGAGCGGATGGAGTGGCTCTGCGAGCCGCGCGAAACGCTGCTCGAAGTCCTGCGAGACCGGCTTGGCCTCACCGGCGCCAAAGAGGGCTGCAGCAACGGCAACTGCGGCGCCTGCAACGTCATCATGGACGGACGACTGGTGAACTCCTGCTGCGTGCTTGGAGTAGAAGTGGGCGGATCCCACATCAGCACGATAGAAGGAATCGGATCGGCGGACGGCCTGGCTCCACTTCAGAGCTGCTTTCTTGAAGAGGCCGCGCTGCAGTGCGGGGTCTGCACCCCCGGCTTTATTGTCGCCGCCAAGGCGCTTCTGGAGCAGAATCCGAACCCGACCGAGCAGGAGATACGCTGGTGGCTGGCCGGCAACCTCTGCCGTTGTACAGGCTACGACAAGATCGTCCGGGCCGTACAGAAGGCAGCAGGCAGCCAATAACCCATCTCACGCAAAGGCGCGAAGACGCAAAGGGATCGCTATGGCAATTGAAACTCAATACAAAGTAATCGGTACGCGTCCTCTGCGGCCGGACGGGGTGGACAAAGTGACCGGGCGCGCCCTCTACGGCGCGGATATCCGCCTGCCCCGAATGGCGCACGGCAAGATCCTGCGCAGCCCTCACGCACACGCTAGGATTGTCAGCATCAATTCCAGCCGGGCGGAGGCGCTTCCCGGCGTCTTTGCCGTAGTTACGTCCAAAGACCTGCCGGACATTCAGGGATCGGCCAACCTGGGCGAGGGCGGCGATGTGAACCTTCGCCACTCCAGCTCAAACGTGCTTGCACGCGGCAAAGCGCTCTATCACGGCCACGCGATCGCGGCGGTGGCAGCCAGCAGCCCGCACATCGCCGCCGAGGCCGTCCGACTCATCGAGGTCGAGTACGAGCTCCTTCCGCCGGTCATGGACGTCTGTAAAGCGATGGAGCCCTCCTCGCCCCTGCTTCACGAGGACATCTTTACCGACACGGGGGGCGAAAAGGCCAACACCCCCAGCAACGTCGCCAGCCACCTCATCTTCGAAGAGGGCGACCTGGCAAAAGGATTTGCAGAGGCGACTGTCATTGTAGAGCACGAGTACCACACGGCCACGGTCCACCAGGGCTACATCGAACCGCAGGCGTGCGTAGCGGAGTGGCGAGCGGACGGAATGCTTACCATCTGGAGCAGCACCCAGGGCGCTTTCACGGTGCGCGAACAGACCTCGCAGATTCTCGATCACCCTATCTCCCGCCTCAAAGTGATCCCGACGGAGATCGGCGGGGGGTTCGGCGGCAAGATCACCGTCTACCTCGAGCCGGTAGCGGCGGTGCTCTCGAAGAAGTCCGGCCGGCCAGTGAAGATGACGATGGACCGCGCCGAGGTTCTAATGGCTACCGGCCCTACGCCCGGCACCTACGTTCGGGTAAAGATGGGCGTGGACGGCGAGGGAAGGATCACCGCCGCAGAAGCGTTTCTGGCCTATGAGTCGGGCGCATTTCCCGGTTCGCCCATCGGCGCAGGCTGCATGACGGTTTTCGCACCCTACTCGCTCAAGAACGTGCGGATCGACGGCTTCGACGTACTGGTCAACAAGCCACGCTCGTCCGCCTACCGGGCGCCCGGCGCCACGGCTTCAGAGTTCGCCGCGGAGACGGTGGTCGACGAGATCTGCCGCAAGATCGGGATGGATCCGCTGGAGTTCCGCCTCAAGAACGGGGCCAAAGAAGGGGATTGGCGCGCGGCCGGCCCGCCATATCCCCGTATCGGCGCCATCGAGTGCGTCGAAGCCGCCAAGACCTCCGATCACTACCGCTCCCCGCATCCTTCGCTAGACGACAACGCAGGCGGCGCCGCGACCCAACGACCCAACGACCCAACGACCCTCCGTCGCGGCCGCGGGGTGGCCAGCGGCTACTGGATGAACTGGGGCGGCACCTCCAGCTGCGTGGGCAAGCTCAATCCGGACGGAACCGTCTCCTTGATGGAAGGCTCAACCGATATTGGCGGCACGCGGGCTTCCATAGCCATGCAGTTCGCGGAGGCGTTTGGGGTCACGTACGACCAGGTACTGCCGGCGGTGGTCGATACCGATTCGGTCGGATACAACGATGTCACCGGAGGCAGCCGCACGACCTACGCCACCGGGTATGCAGCCTATGAGCTGGCCCAGGAGATGAAGAAGCAGGTGATCGCCGGGCTGGCGGAAGCGTGGGAGGTGGCGCAGGAGGCGATTCAGGCGAAAGACGGCGAGTACAGCTCCAACGGGCACAGAGCCGGCCTGGCGGAGGCCGCGAAACTGATCGGCGAGCGCGGAAAGCAGATATCCGCCGCGGTAAGCATCTCCACCAAGGGGTATGGCGGCGCGTTCGGCACGCACATCGCCGATGTCGAGGTGGATGTAGAAACGGGCAAAGTCGACATTCTGCGCTACACCGCCGTGCAGGACGCCGGCAAGGCGATCCATCCGTCCTATGTCGAAGGACAGATGCAGGGCGGCGTGGTTCAGGGGATCGGCTGGGCGCTCAAAGAGGGGTACTGGTATGATGAGCAGGGCCGCTTGCGAAACTGCTCGCTGCTGGACTACCGAATGCCCACCACGCTGGACACGCCCATGATTGAGACGATCATCGTGGAGGTGCCAAATCCCGGCCACCCGTACGGCGTGCGCGGCGCGGGCGAGGTGCCGATCGTTCCTCCACCGGCCGCCATCGCGAACGCCATTTATGATGCGGTCGGGGTACGGCTGCAAGAGCTTCCCATGTCGCCCGACCGGGTCTGCGCGGCGATGCTTGCGGCCGAGTAGGCGCCAGAGTGGCAAAGGTTCACATCCCGGCGGCCATGCGCAGTCTGACGAACGGGCAGGCCATGTGCGAGGTCCCTGGCTCAACGGTGGGCGCGGCGATCGAGGCGCTGGACGGCATGTTCCCGGGGATCAGGGATAGGCTCGTTGAGGAAGGCCGGCCGCGTCCCGGCCTGGCGCTGTTCGTGGATGGCGAGCAAGCGGCTTTGGGACTGGCCGCCAGGATCGAGCCGAGCTCCGAGGTCTATTTCGCCCCCGCCATCTCCGGCGGGTGACCCCAAAAAAAGAGGGTCCAGGAGTGTACGCCGCGAACGGCGGTACACCCCTGGACTACGAACTCTTTACTGCACTGCCTGCATTGCTGGAAAAGGGCCTTCGCCAGACCTGTGGTCCGGGGTCGAGCGTCCACCGTCTCCGGCGGCGTCCTTTCCCCGTTTCTCAGATAAGTGCGATTAAGCCTTCTTCATTCGCTTGCGCAGGATCAGACCCAGTGGGGCCAGACCCGGCAGAACGAGCGCCAGCGAGGAACCCTCGGGAACGACCTGCAGATTGAAGTCGCCCGTGATGGTGCCGTTGCTGTTCACCATGTTGATCCGCACGCGGTTGGTCATCGAGAACGGAGTTCCGATCACGCCATTCGTGTTACCAACGAAGTTGAACGGATTGGCGTTGGTCGGACCAAACGCCACGTGGAGACCGCCGGTGCCGAACTCCGCATTGGTGGAATCGGTCCAGCCATCCCACTGAACGGTGCTCTGCGCGCCGCCAGGCTGGGTGCCGCCGGCCGTTCCATTGAGAGAACCGCCGCCGCCGGTGAAACCGGTATCGGTGGTCTCCATCCACAGCGTACCACCCGCGCCTCCGCCCTGCGACACTGTCACGTTCAGGTCGAGTTGGGGCTGGGTTGCACTGCCGATGACGGGCTTGCTCTGTGCCACGTTGACGACGACGTTAAAGCCGCCGACCGCGCCGCTCCAGAGGATCACTCCGGCCGTGCCGTTGCTGTCACCCACTCCGTTGTCCGTAACCTGCACCGGGAACGTGGCTCCGTTGTCGGCGCTGATCCGCAGCTTGAAGGCCGCGGTTGCCGTCGCGATCGCGAACGCCGAAACGGCGCCCGTGATGGCCAGTACCCGTACCAGTTTACGTCTGGATGCAAAAATGTTCATGTATTCACCTCCTTTCTTCTTGAGGTTGCCTTGCCGGCGGAAGGGAGGTGGAACCTCGCCTCGCACCAACATCTTACGAAATGCTATCAGGAGCGTATATGTGTCCTGAAAGTTATAATAGCGGTATTTATAACAGGTAATCCGGTCCGTGGAAAGCCGGCCAATCTGAAGACTGCCCGGCGATCCAAGATGGGCGATAGGGCCCACTGTTTTGAATTTACTGCTTTTTCATTCGGCGTCGTAGGATCAGACCCAGCGGGGCCAGACCCGGCAGAACGAGCGCGAGGGATGAACCCTCCGGAACCACCTGCGAGTTGAAGTCGCCGGTGATCGTACCAGCATTGGGCCGCATGGTGAGCTGCACCCGATTGGTCATCGAGAAGGGAGCCGCGATGACTCCGTTCACAGCACCCGAGAACCCGAACGGATTTGCGTTCGTGGGGGCCATAGCGACATGCAGACCGCCGGTACCAAACTCCGCGTTGGTGGAGTCGGTCCACGTGTCCCACTGTACGGAGCTGATGATTCCGCCGGGTTGCGTGCCGCCAGCTACGCCAACGAGCGAGCCGCCGCCTCCGGTGTAGTTCGTATCGGTGGTCTCCATCCACAGCGTGCCGCCCGCACCGCCGGCCGTTGAGGCCGTAACGTTGAGGTCGAGCTGCGGCATATTGGCCGCTCCGATAGCCGGCTTGCTCTGGGCAACGTTTACGACCACGTTGAAGCCGCCGACCGCGCCACTCCAAAGGATAACGCCGGGTGTACCCATGGCGCCATCACCCGCAACCTCATCTGTGATCTGAACGGGGAAAGTTGCCCCTCCGTCCGCACTGATCCGCAGCTTAAAGGCTGCTGTTGCAGATGCAATTGCAAATATCGAAACTGCGCCCGTGATGGCAATGCCTCTCATCATGCGACGCTTTCGATTGAGAATTGACTTGATCATGTTTTCTATTTCACCTCCTTTCTGCAGTAGGTTCGCTGCCGGCCGCCGGATGATATTCAAGCGGCCAACACTTTATAATTGATTCTGGAACGGATATTGTGCAATCGGACGGTCGAACAGCTTATGAACCTGCCGGTGTCGAGCCGATAGCCTGCGCCGAACCCGGTATCGACGCAAGGACTGTACCTGGGTCCGCCTCGTACAACCCGTCGCGCTTAACGACAGTTCCTGGCGGGTATGTCTTAAAGCCGTCCAGGGCAGGGATAAGCGGATGCTCTTCAGCAATACCCTTCGGCGCGCGGACATAGACAGTTGGCCACTCCTTGCCGGTCGCTTTGGCCTGCAAATACTGAGCGTTCCAGCCGTACAGCCCCTTATAGATGACGGTCCATTCTGTTGAGTCCCTGCGTGCCTCCGCTGTCAACAATATCCACCGCAGTCCCTGAACCTGCTCTCGGATTTTCCGAACCCCGGCGGGCGTCCCCGGCCACCAAACGGCGCGGCGATTACCGTACCATGCTACGGTCCACGGCTGGTCTGTCAAACAGGCGTCGTTCGGCCCGCCACTTTTGGCCATAATCGCCGCGGCCTCGACGCCTGCCGGCTTCGGCGGATCGTAGCCCGCCACGATGTTTTGAAGGAGCGGAAAAGCAACGTAAAAGACCGTCAGAGCATTGATCGCGAGGCGCACGGACCTTTCAACTTTGTACTGCTCAAACAGGTGGACCAGGTAGCAGAGAGCGTAAATGGTGATAGCCGGAATAAGCGATACGTACAGCGGAAGAGTGCCGTAGGGCTCAAATCCAATGAGCACCACCCCAATGGTCAGGAACAGCGCACACCACAGCACGATCTTTCGAACGGCGTTTGCGGCGGAACTCTGAAATCGTACAAACATCGCCGGAAGGAAGAAGAACAGGAGCAGGACCCCCGGGTACCTGGCGATGGTTTCAACCACATCGCCGATGCTCAGAATGATCTTCTTTGCAATCGCCTTGAAGAGCCCGGTGCTGCCCGCGACTTCACTTGGTATCAATCGGTATCCGGAATCGTTCGCATAATATGTCGGAGTGTGCATCCAGAGCTCGTTGCCGCGCAGACCATAGACGGGATCTCCCGCATAGTGGTAGTTCCGAACCATCCACGGCATCACCAGTATTACAATCGGAACCAGCGCCCATGCCATATTCTTCCAACGTGAACGCCCTGTGAACGCTACAACCGAACCCAGGATGACGGGAATTACCCACACAAAGACCGGCTCGGTCAGATAGAGTAATGCCGTAAGCGCGCCGATTACCAACAGGCGGCCCTTCGGGACTTCAACGCTGCCACCCTCTACGCCGCCGTCAGACTGGCGAAGCAGTCCATGCAGAGCGACAAGCAGACAGGTGGTCAGAAAAATGTAAAGCGTGAAGTTTTGCCCGGAAATGCCATACCCGAGCATAATGGAATTGATACCTACGATACCCGCAGCAAGTAGGCCGATCTGCCTGTTGAAGATACGAGATCCCAGCAAGTAAACCATTGGAATGGTGAGGATGTAGAACAACCCCGATACCAGCGCTGCGGTCGTATCTTTTGGACCCAGCACGGCGAATGCCATCGCAAGCGCGGCCGGAAAAACCGGGCCATGGTAGGTCTCGGCCATATTCCCCGGAAGCGGCCCAGTGACGCCCAGGGGTCTGATGACGCTGGTGCTGAAGCCCTTTCCTGAGATCATATTGCGGGCTATTTGGGCGAAATCGAACGCTTCCTTTGTGTTGAGCCCGACAAACTTGAGCTTGTAATAGGCGAAGAAGATGATCGCCGGGCCGATCAGTATCAGGAACGTGAGAACCCATGCTCGGAAACGTGCCTCGCTCGGCTCTTCCATGCCACTGGGCCTCGAGGCGCTGTCGTCACTCCAAACAGTTCTTAGTCGACTGAGTTTGAACATACGGTTTATTACTACCTCTTGAGTGCTTGGGCTCCGCTAGAATCGTTCCCGTGGAGCCGGCAGTTTTACCTGGCATCAGCTATACGTGCCAAAGGGATCGCGTTTATGCTGTATACACTGACTGTGAACGCGCTCCTGATTTCATGACGCTTGGCTGATTTGGTGGTTTACAGCATGCAGGCTGCCAGGCTTGCACACACTAAATGCATAAGGACCTGTTTCTGTGCAAGCGCAATGGGCAGGCGAGCGGGCAGTGGATATTGAAAAGGCCCCGCTCGTTTTGAACGGGGCCATATTCGACCGGAAACTTGCGGCGGAACAGTTTTCCGGTTAGCCGATCGTCACTTCGACCCGTTTCGGCTTGGCCGCTTCCGCCTTTGGCAATGTTAGCGACAGCACGCCGTGCTTCAGCTCCGCGCGGATGTTCTGAGTATCCACCGTGTCCGATAGCTGGAACTGCCTGAAGTAGCTTGCCAGCTCGAACTCCTTGTAGATGGGCGCGCCGGGCAGGTTACGCGCCGATCGGCCCTGAAGGGTCAGCACGTCGTTCTTCACCTGGATGTCCAGGTCGTCCTTTCCCACGCCCGGGAGATCGGCGACCACCACCAACCCTTCCTGGGTCTCGTAGATGTCTACGGGCGGGGCTACGAAGCTCTCGTTGGCCCGGGTCCCTTCCTGCGAAGCCGCCATACCGTCTGAACGCGGCGCCGCGGCAACCGTCTTCTCAGCCATTGCTGTTTCTCCTCTCTTCAAAGTCCCATCCTCTCCACAGTGCCTGAAATCTGAGCGGCTAACCGCTTACGGCCACTTTGATCTGCCTCGGCTTCGCCGCCTCCGCTTTCGGCAGCGTGACCAGCAGCAGGCCGTTGTTGTACTGGGCCTTCACTTTGTCGCCATTCACCTCCACCGGCAGATCGATGCTGCGCATAAACTTTCCGCCCGAGCGTTCGCTGCGGTGGAACGCCTCGGCAGAGACTCCGGCCGGGGAGAGCTTTTCACCGGAGATTGTCAACGATGCGCGCACCACGGTGAGATTGAGCGAGGCCGGATCGATGCCCGGCGCCAGCGCTTCCAGATATACGTTGTCCGCATCCTCGCTGAGGTTGACCAGCGGATATGCCCGGGCGGCCCGCCCGGGCAGGAAAGCTACGGAATTCTGGCCTCCCCCGGCCGGCATGTAGTTGGAAAAAGCCCTGTCGAGCTCGCGACGGAGCGCCTCCATATCTCGAAACGGATCCCACGTTCTCATGATTTGGCCTCCCATTGCGTGATCTCCACGCTCGATCGTAGTAACATCATTATATCATAATAACTAATGTTGAGTGTATGACTATCAAGTAACTAATGCGTGGCCGCGCCGTCGTTTGAGTCTTTATAGAATCGACGGTCCGGCCGCAATGCGTGAAGCGGGGGGAACGCGGGTAAAATGATTATCCGTAAATGGTGATTGGATCGTGCACCTCCGCACGATGATCGCAGTCGCGCGAAAAGCCGGACCCGCCTCGCGCAACAACCCTAGGAAGTGTTGGGTTTGCAGCACGCCTCACCTGAAGCGCGTCAAAAATGGTCGAAGTAGAAAACCTCACAAAATACTACGGGGACTATGCCGCCATCGAGGGCGTCTCGTTCCAGGTCAACAAGGGAGAGATCCTGGGATTCCTGGGCCCGAACGCCGCCGGCAAGACCACGACGATGCGGATCATCACCGGCTTTATGCCGCCCACATCCGGCACGGCAAAAGTGGCCGGGTTCGACGTGGTGAAGGATGGCGTAGAGGCGCGCCGGCACATCGGCTATCTGCCGGAGCAGGTACCGCTCTACGAGGAGATGCCCGTCCGCGAATACCTGGGATTCTGCGCCAAGCTCCGCGGAGTGCAGAAGGGGAAGATCGACGAGCGCGTGAACGCCGTGATGGACGCGACCCGGATCACGGAATACGCCGACTCCCTCATTACGAAGCTTTCAAAAGGGTTCCGGCAGCGCGTGGGAATCGCCCAGGCGATGGTGCACGATCCAGACCTGCTCATCCTCGACGAGCCGACCGTCGGCCTCGACCCGCGGCAGATCGTAGAGGTCCGCGAACTCATTCGCGGCCTCCGCGGCAGCCACACGGTGATTCTTAGCACCCACATTCTTCCTGAGGTGAAGACGCTCTGCGACCGCATCGTGATCATCAATGACGGCAAGGTCGCCGCGATCGACACGCCCGAGGCGCTGACCACGCGGCTGCAGGGCGGTCAGGAGGTGAGGCTGGAGGTTCGCGGCCCCGCCAAGCAGGTGGGAGCGGCGCTGATGAAGACCGCGGGGGTGCGGCAGGTGCGGGAAGAGGAGGCGCTGGACGGCCTAGGGCGCTTTGTAGTCGAGAGCGATGCGGATGACGACGTTCGGGAGGCGCTCGCCGCGACGGTGGTTAACGGCGGCTGGGGGCTGCGGGAGATGAACAGCGTGGTGATGTCGTTGGAAGATATCTTTATCCGGCTGACGGGTACCGACAAGGAGCCGGAGAGTTGAAGCAGATCTACTCCGTCGCCGAGCGGGAGCTGCGCTCCTACTTCAACGCGCCGATCGGCTGGGTGGTTATGGCCGTTTTCCTGGCATTTACCGGCTGGTTTTTCTGGGCCGGGCTCACCTTCGGCATCGGCGACATGCGGGCCTGGTTCAACAACTCCACCATCATGCTGATCATCCTGATCCCGGCGCTCACGATGCGGCTCATTGCGGAGGAGCGGCAGAAAGGCACCATCGAGGTCTTGATGACCTCGCCGATCACAGACACGCAGGCCATTCTTGGGAAGTACTTCGGCGCGCTCATCTTTTACGCGGTTATGCTTGGGCTCACCATCCAGTTCCCGATGGCGCTCTCCCGCCTCGGCACTCCGGACAAGGGACCCATCTACGCCGGATATGTGGGGATGCTGCTCTTCGGCGGAACATTTCTGGCCGTAGGTCTGCTGATCTCCACCACCACGCGGAGCCAGGTGATCGCCTATGTCGCATCGCTCTTTATTCTGCTCTTTCTTTTTCTCCTGGTATGGGCGTCACAGGGGGACGCGTGGTGGCAGCGGTTCCTGGCGTATATCGCCGTTCCCACCCACCTGGAGAGCTTCGGCAAGGGGCTGATCGATACGAGGGATGTCTTCTTTTACGTCTCCTTCATCGTCGGCGCGCTCTTCCTCTCAGTACGAGCCCTCTCGGCGTGGAAGTGGAGATAGAACTCAATTGAACAGCAGAGATCGCGGAGGAAGAGACTTGTGTGGGTGTGTGGATGTATGGGTGAGTTGTGGACTACACCCATACACAATCACAGCCCGCCAGGTTGGCGCTGTGGCCCCTGTGGTTAGTAAGACTTATGCCTAGACTCGCACCTAAACGAGATTTGACTGTCCGACAGAGGTCGGCCTCCTGGGCTGGCTGGGCAGGCGTCGCGGTGCTGATGGCGACTCTGCTCTACTGGCTCTACCTCACCGGCATCGAGCAGAACCGCAACGGGATCGCCAATACGGGCCTTATAGCTGGCACGCTGCTGATACTCTACTTCCTCTTCGGCATGGGGTCGGTCATTCTGGCCAACTTCCGGTCGCCGGAGGGCAAGCGGTCCATCCAGTCGTTCGTGCTGATCGTCGCCATCATCGGCATCATCTGCGTCGGAAACGTGCTCGCCTATCGCCGCCACTACCAGTGGGATCTCACCGGCAACCGGCGGCTGTCCCTTTCGCCCATGACCGTGCGACTGCTGCAGCACCTGGATAAGAAGATTTCGGTCACCGCCTTCTACAGCAGCAGCGCGCAGAGACGGTTCGAGCAGCAGGAGGCCCAGCAGGTGCGCGACCTTCTGGACCAGTACGCGGATCGCTCATCCAACTTCACGTACCAGATGGTGGACTACCGACGCGACCTTGCCAAATGGCAGAACATGGCCATGTCCATCCGGCTCACCTCCGACCCGCCCGTCACCGTCTTTACCACGCCGGACGGAGGCAAAGAAGAGGTGAAGGGAACGACCGAAAAGGACTTCACCGCCGCGCTGATCAAGCTGACGCGCAAGCAGAAGAAGCACATCTACTTTACCGAGGGGCATGGCGAGCTCGATCCTACGGGGATGAACCGGCAGAACTCGGCCACCGTCGTAAAGCAGGTCCTCACGGACCAGCAGGATGAAGTGGCGACCGTGAACCTCTCAGGGAAGGAACGGAAGGTTCCGGCGGACTGCTCGGTTCTGGTGATCGCGGGGCCGGACGTGGAGTTTCAGCCGGAAGAGATAAAGGCCGTAAACGACTACCTTAACAACGGCGGCAAGGCCCTGGTGCTTCTGCGGATCGCGGGTCCGTCGCTCGCCGGCCTTCTTAAAGAGTGGGGACTGAAGGCGGGCGACAACTACATCGTTCAGCTAGTTGACTTCGGCGGCGGGCTGATGGGGATCAGCCGAAGCGTGGCGATCAGCAAATTCGAGACGCACGACGTCAATCGCGGGCTGACGCGCGTCGTCTTCCCGGCGGCCCGGTCGATAGACTCGATCACTCCCGCGCCCGCCGGCCTAACGGTGACGCCTATTCTGAGGTCTACCGCGGACTCGGTTGCGAAGCCGCTGCCGCGGGGCTCAACCCGGATCGATCCCACACCGAAGCCAACGGATCCGAAAGGTCCGTTCACACTTGCCGCCGTGGCCGAGAAGTCCGGGGGCAAGAAGCCCCGCCTGCTTGTCATCGGCTCTTCCGACTTCGCAATGGACCTCCTTGCAGACAACCCCGAAAACAGCGACCGATACCTCTTCACCAACGCTGTCAACTGGCTGGCTGAAGAGGACGCCCTGGTGGACATCCCGCCGAAAGACACGCCTCCTGACACGGTGACGCTGACGCCCCAGCAGCGGCTTCAGACCCTCTTCCTCAACCTGCTCCTGATGCCCACCTTCTGCCTCTTTATGGCGGTGTTCGTCTGGTGGAAGAGGCGGTGAAGTCGGTAAAGCAGTACAGCGTATGGATCGCCCTCGCCGTTCTGGCCGTTCTCGGCATCTGGATGGCGCTGGACCTCAAAAAGCCTGTTCGAGAGCCGGGGGAGAATCCCAAAGTTTCTGACCTGCTCGGTATGGCGCCGGCTGACGTGGTCCAGGTGGAAATTACCACTGAAAGTAATACGACCGTGCTCGCCAAAAACGGGCCCGCGTGGTCGATGGAGAAACCGATCAGGGCCGCCGCCGATCCCGACCAGGTGAAACAGATGGTCGACGGCATTCTCGACCACGCTACCGACTTCCAGCTGGACCACCCCAGCGCCTCTGAGCTCGCTGGATACCAGCTGGATAAGCCGGCCGCCACAGCCAGCCTCAGTGACAAGTCCGGCAAGAAGCTGACCATTCAGTTCGGTGCAAAGGGCGCGGACAAGTCCTCGGTGTATGCCCGGGATGTCTCCATTGGCAGAGTATTCACGGTCAGCAGCTCCGATTTCGATTCGCTCAAGAAGGACGCCTCATCCCTGCGAGACCGAACGGTAATTTCGGCCCCCACAGATAGCATAGAGGCCATCACCATTCATCGCGCGAGCGATTATGTGGAGCTCCATAAGACAGGATCCAAGTGGCAGATTGTGAAGCCTTGGTCAGCTCCTGCGGATGATAGCGCGGCAGGAATGCTCGCAGACGCCCTCAAGTCGGTGAAATGCGAGCGCTTCGTTCCAGGCGACCCGTTCAAATATGGTCTTGACATGCCGGGGCTGATTGTTGAGGTGAAGCTAAAGGATGGCAAAACGCAACGGCTGGAAATCGGAAACAAGGTCAAGAACGAAGTATACGCAACTTCTTTTCCTGATAAAGGTGGGCTGCTGGCCTTAAGCGAAAGCACAGTCAAGTCTCTTGATAAGTCCGTGCACGATCTGCGCGACCGCAAGCTGGTCGATTTCGAGCCTTCCGACGCAGTCCACGTCTCAGTCACCTCGCCAAAGGGAAGCTGGGAGGCCGAAAAGAAGGGCGAGGACTGGCTCTTTGTGAACCCAATGAAGGGCCAGAAGGCTGACAAATCCAAGCTGGAGAACCTCTTCTTCGATATCAAAACCCCGGCCGCGCGCCATGTGGAAGAGAATGCGAAGGACCTGGCGAAATACGGGCTGGACAAGCCGCAGTTGACAACATACGTCATGCTGAAGGGCGGCGCGAAAAAGGAGCTGAGGCTTGGGAAGAAGGCCCCGAAGGGCGACTACTACGCTTCCGGTTCCGATGCTCCGGGTGCTGTATTCGAAGATGCAGGGTCCAGCTTCGCTAATCTGAATAAGAAGGCGGAGGATGTGAAGTGATTGGCAAAATTAGCGTGCGTGGTGCGGCAGCAAACCTGGCGCCGGTCTTTTCAGTTCTGATATTTCTAATCGTATCCGCTTCTGGTCAAGACACTATTCGCCCTGAAGACCGTGTGCCGGGCCTGGCCGGCTGGCACGTGCAGGAGGGCTCGGCCGGCGTCTGGCGATACGACGGCAAGGTGATCTCCTGTATCCCGGGCAGGGGCGGATTCCTTACGATGGACAAGCAGTATGGGGACTTCGACCTCACTCTGGAGTATCGCATCCAGCCCGGCGGCAACAGCGGCATCGGAGTGCACTACCCGCCGGGCGGACACCCCTCCACCACGGGCATGGAGATCCAGATACTGGACGACGACGCTCCCAAGCATAGAAACCTCAAGCCCTCGCAGTACAACGGCTCCATTTACAAGCTGGTGCCTCCCAAAACAAGGGCCGCAAAGAAGCCGGGCGAGTGGAACCGCCTGGAAATCCGCTGTAAAGACCCCTGGATCACCATTAAGCTAAACGGCGTCGAGATCCAGCAGGTCAACCGCGATGACTACCAGACTGCCGAAGGCGCCGATCTCCCTCTCGCAAAACGGCCCCGCAAAGGCTGCATCGGCCTGCAGAGCCACGACGACCCGGTCGAGTTCCGCAGCATCAAGATAAAAGAGCTCAAATAACAGCAGAGAACGCAGAATGTAACTGGTTAAGTGCTTCCGGTCGCTGCGCCGGAATCTGACGGTCTGTTCGATCCTCGCTCACTCCCCTGAGCTATAATCTGCCGTACCGCAAACTTCCGCTAGTCGATGCAGATCGACTTCGTGTTTTTGTTGCCGAGACCTTGGTCGCCCAGCGCTTGATCTTCACGATTACATGAGCCTCCTCACCGTCAACAACCTGGAAAAATCGTTCGGCGTCGATACCATCTTCACGGGCGTCGGGTTTCGGCTGGCCTGGGGTCAAAAGCTTGGGCTGGTGGGGCGGAACGGCTGCGGGAAGACGACCCTGTTGAGAATCCTGACCGGTCAGATGGAGCCGGACAAGGGCACGGTCAGCTATGCCAAAGGCATCCGTTTTGGCTACCTGCGTCAGGAGCAGATGGTGGAGCACGGCTGGACCGTTCTGCATGAGGCCGAGGACGCCTTCGCGCCGGTATTGGCCATGGAATCGCGCCTCCGCGAGCTCGAGCACGCCATGGCCGCGGCCTCGGAGGGGAACGGCCTCGCCGACGTGATGGAGGAGTACGGCCAGCTTCACGACCGGTTCGAGGCGATGGGCGGCTACGCCAACCTGCGCGACATCAAGCTGGTGCTAAAGAAGCTGGGCTTTGCCGAGGGGGATCTGGAAAAACCCACCTCTGCCCTCTCCGGCGGCGAGAAGACGCGGCTGGCGGTCGCGAAACTGCTCCTCTCTGCCCCCGACGTGCTGCTGCTGGACGAGCCGACCAACCACCTGGACCTGGAGGCGACGGAGTGGCTGGAGGGCTTTCTCAAGGATTTCGGCGGCGCCGTGATCCTGGTCTCTCACGACCGGTATTTCCTGGACCGCGTGGTGACCACGATCGCGGAGATGGAGAACGCCCGGCTTACGCTATATAAGGGAAACTTCTCCGGATACTGGACGCAGAAGCAGGCGCAGCTTGCCCGCCAGGCGGACCTCTACGCCCGCGACCAGCGAGAGATCGCGCGGCTGACCGAGTTCTTTGAGAAGTGGAAGAACACGCCCTCCAAACGATCGCAGGCCCTCATGCGGATGCGCTGGGCCGAGCGGATCAAAGCCAACGCCACCGAGAAGCCGATCCACACGGGCAAGGGCCCGAAGCTGAACGTGAAATCGAAGCAGCGGAGCGGCAATGAGGTTGTCATCGTAGAGGACCTCACAAAGCGTTACGGCGAGCGAACGCTGTTCGAAGAGGTAGATCTGCTCGTGGAGCGAGGTCAGCGCATGGGGATCGTCGGGCCGAACGGCGCCGGCAAGTCCACCTTCATCCGGCTGCTGATGGGCCGGGATAACCCCACCTCCGGCTATGCGCGCCTGGGCGCCAATGTGACGGTTGGGTACTTCGCCCAGGAGGCGTCCGACTTGGACCTGGACGCCACGGTTCTGGAGCATATGTTCATGGTCGGTGAAATGCTCCCGGAAGAGGCAAGGACGCACCTGGGCCGTTTCCTCTTCACGGGCGATGACGTCTTCCGAAAAGTGGAGAAGCTCTCTGGAGGGGAGAAGAACAAGCTGGCGCTGGCCCAGCTCACCTACCTTCGGCCCAATCTGCTGATCCTGGACGAGCCGACCAACCACCTGGATATCGAGAGCCGCCAGGCGCTGGTCGAGATGCTCAAGCAGTACGATGGCACTCTGCTGCTGGTCTCCCACGACCGCTACCTTCTGGACCAGGTAACCACCCAGACCCTGGAGATCGCGCGGGGCCGAGCCGTTCTGTTTGATGGGCCGTACTCCGAGTACAGAGAGCAGTCGGCAGGAGGCAGAAAGCAGGAGGCAAGAGGCCGCGGAGCCGTAAGCGGACGGGGCAGCGAAGGCGTCAACGGTGTAGAAAATCGAAAGTCCAAAATCGAAAGTACCTTAACTGCCGGCATGAACTCCTACCAGCTCTCGAAGGAGCGGCAGAAGGCGGCGAAGAACGTGAAGACGATGGAGGCGAAGGTTGCGGAGCTCGAGGATTGGATGAAGCGGATCGAGGAGGCGCTCTCCGCCCCCATGCCGGGCGATGACGTCGTCAAGCTCGCCCGCGACTACGAGCGCGCCCAGACCGAGCTTGCATCGGCGATGGATGAATGGGAGAAATCGGTAACGTACGCGGAGGGAATTGGGGCGACGGTTTAGATTGGCCCGATCAGGATCTCCATCGCCAATCTGCTAATTTCGCAACTACTGGAGAAGATATGCGACGTTTAATCATAGTCATTTTGGCTGTGCTCCTCATCGCCAGTCACTCCCGCTCCGGGGTGGATGAGCCCGTCCCGCTGCCCACCGGCAAGCTCATCACGCCCGTGGGATCGCATACGGCCATTGGCAGCTTCCCCGTGAATATGCTCCTCAGCCCGGATGGCAAGTATGTTATCGTTACGAACTCCGGGTATCGGCAATACCTCTCCGTGCTGGGCGCGGAGAACGGCAAGGTCGTCTCGCAGATCCAGGTGGGCGGTGGACGGGACAAGTCGGGGCTGTTCTATGGGCTGGCGTTCGGCCCTTCCGAGGGTGACGCGGCGACGCTCTACGCGTCGCGCGGTGCGGAAGAGAAGGTCGCGATCTACACCCTTTCCGCTGACGGAATCCTAACGGATACCGGCAAATCTCTGGACGCGCCGACCGGCATCAAAGAGTCCAAGAACGATGTCGCAGGCATCGCCGTAAGCGGCGGTCTGCTCTTCGCGGCGAACAACCACACCAGCCCCTTCACGGACATGAAGGGCGAGCTGAACATCCTGCCCATCAAGGGTGATGGGCCGATGAAAAAGGTCACTCTGCCGGGATTTCCGTTCGCAGTAGCGGCGATCGAGCGTGAGGGCAAGACCAAGGTCTATGTCACGAGCGAACGGGACTCCGTGGTCTCGATCGTCGACCCGGGGACCGCGGCCATTACGCGCACGCTCAGCGTGGGCGACCAGCCGATCGGGCTGCTGCTGAACAAGAAGAAAGACCGGCTGTACGTCGCCAATGCCGGCAGCGACACGATCTCCATCATCGACACGAACGGCGATACAGTCGTTGGCACTTTCCTGCTCCGGCCGGACGATATGCGCGGACTTCCAGGCGCAACGCCCACCGGAATGGCGCTCTCACCGGATGAGAAGCGACTTTACGTGACGCTTGCAGATATGAATGCGGTGGCGGTGGTCGAGCTGCCAAAGGGGAAGGTGGCGGGTTACATCCCAACCGGGTGGTACCCGACCGCCGTGGTCGCCCTGAACGACGGCAAGAGCCTCTTCGTCGCCAACGCGAAGGGCATCCAGCCGCGCAACCCCAACGACAAGCCGGTCAAAAGCTGGGGCCGCTACATCGAGAACATCATCGAAGGCACCGTCGCCATGCTTCCCGTTCCCACGGAAGGTGATCTCAAGACGATGACAGCCCAGGTACTAGCCAACAACCTCATCGCGAAGAAGCCTGCCGACACCGACGTCTCGAAAATCGAAAATCTGAAGTCGAAAATCCAGCACGTCATTTACATTATCAAAGAGAACCGCACCTACGACCAGGTGTTCGGCGACCTGCAGCAGGGCAACGGCGATAGGTCGCTCTGCCTCTTTCCGCGCGAAGTGACGCCCAACCAGCACGCTCTGGCTGAGCGGTTCGTGCTGCTGGACAACTTCTACTGCGCGGCCGAGGTCTCCGCAGACGGCTGGGAATGGTCGACCGAAGGAATGGCATCGGAGTACGCCGCCCGCAACACTCCATACAACTACAGCGGCCGCGGCAAGATGTATGACGAAGAGGGGCAAAACAACGTGGCGCCGGTGGATATCATGGGAATTCCGGACGTGGCGCGTGCCCCCGGGGGATACATCTGGGATGCTGTGGCGAAGAAGGGGCTGAGCTACCGCAACTACGGCTTCTTCCTGAACCAGACGGATGAGGGCAACGAAGGTCCGGGCGGCCGGCCGATAGCCGTCTACAACGCCCCGAATAAGCGGGTCTTGGTGGGCCACACGGACGAAGACTTCCTGCAGTTCGACATGACGTATGCAGACAGCGACGCCTGGCGCATTGCGGATGCCGCCTGCCCCAAGCAGATGAAATCTTACGGCAAGAACAACTCGCCCAGCCGGTTCTCTGAGTGGAAACGGGAGTTCGACCAGTTCGTGCAGAACGGCAAGTTGCCCCGCTTCACCATGCTCCGGCTGCCGCGCGACCACACCAGCGGCACCTCTGTGGGACTTCACACTCCGCGAGCCATGGTCGCCGACAACGACTTCGCTGTCGGTCAGGTAGTGGAGGCGATCAGCAATAGCCCCTACTGGGACAAGACGGCCATCATCATCCTGGAGGACGACGCCCAGAACGGCTACGACCACGTAGATGCCCACCGCTCGCCGGCGCTGATCATCAGCCCGTACGTCCGCAAAAGCGTGGTGGACCACCGCTTCTACAACACGGACTCCATGCTCCGCACGATGGAGCTGATCATGGGCCTGCCGCCCATGTGCCAGTACGACGCCGTGGCCTCGCCGATCTCCGTCTTCGCCGACCGCCCGGAGAATAGCGAGCCTTATAAAGCCATCCTCCCCGACCGCACCATCCTGGCGGAGGTAAACAAAGCCACCGCCTACCGCGCCCGAGAAAGCGCCCGCCTCAACTTCCGCCGGGCAGACGCGGTACCGGATGGGGTGCTGACGGATATTGTGTGGGGCTCGGTCAAAGGGCGCATAGCTCCCACAACGGCCAGCGGGCATGCTCTGAGGGTCAACATTCGTGAAACTGAGTAGGCTTGACCGAGTAGTCCGCCGGATGTTGATTGCGGTTGCAGTAGGCTTTCCTTTGTGCTCGTCCTCGTTATGTCCTATCCGAAGAGACCTATCGGGAATGATGTCGTCCTTCGGTCGTATTTCGTTATCTTCGCGTTGGCGATCCCGGCCGTCGTATTGCATGAGGTCGGCCATATTGTTGGCGGTTGGCTGGTCGGCTTTAGATTCAATACACTGTTGATCGGCCCGATGCGATTGAGTATGCGTCAGGGAAGGTTAAGAGTGATGTGGCACCGCAAGCTCGGGTTTGGGGGCGGATTCACGGCGGTTATTCCGCCGGACAATCGGGATCTTGGCCGTCGAATGGGCATTGTGATTGCATGCGGGCCACTATTCAGCCTCGCCATGGGTCTGGGCGGATCGCTTATGTGGTGGCTAGTGCCGCAAGACCTGCCGTCGTGGCGGGCAACAGTTGGAATCGCTGCTGTTTGGGGGTTCATTACGTTTGTCATTTCTGCGAAGCCTGCCAGTCCGGCCGGTTTCTTGACCGATGGTGCGATCCTTCTGCTGCTGGCACGCGGAGGACCCAATGCAAATCGATATATTCACATCCTAGCTCTCTATTCAGAAGCTGCATCTGGCGAAAAGAGGCCCAGGGATTGGAACACTGGATGGATTGGGGAGGCGACGAGCCTGCCTGATGATTCCTTTCACCACACTGTCGGCTGTATGACAGCCTATTACCACGCACTCGATTGTGGTAACGTCCGCACTGCGGGTAATTGGCTGGATATGGCGCTGGCGCGTGTCGAGAAGTTTCCTGCTCCTTTTCGGTCGAGCATCTATTTGGAGGCAGCAGGATTCACGGCATTGACACGTAAGGACTCCAGTTACGCCCGAACCCTGTTTACGAAGGGTTTAGGTGGAGTGGTGGACACCTATGTTCGCTTAACCGCTGAGGCGGCAGTTCTATTCTCCGAAGATCGATTTGACGAATCTCTTGAGAAGGCAAATGCCGGTCTGAAGGAAATTGATAGAGCGGCTGATCCGGGCAGTAAAGTTGTGGGACGAGACCGGCTTGCGTGGATTGTGAGGGCATGTGAGAATCAGCTGCATACATCCGAACCTGTCTCTGCCTTGGTGTGAATCTTCGTCCCCGTATACGTCCGCGTCGCGGGCGGGGCGGCGATGAGCGTGGGGCCCTGGCTGGCGAAGTCCTGCATGCGGAGCGGCTGGGCTTTCTCGACCATCAGGCTGGCGCCGCTGCCCCGCCGCTCGATAACACCCTCCACCAGCACGGCCGGAGAGGTGAGGAAGACGGTGGTGGTCTCCCAGATGGCCTCGCCGAAAACGCTGATCTGCAGCATCTCCGTCTCATCCTCCACAATGGAGAAGAGCACCGGATTGCCGCTCACGGTGCGCGGCCTGTGCGGCCGAATGTTCAGTCCCGCCACCTTCACCCGCTTGCCCTTCTTCTGCCGCATAGCTTCATAGGCGGAGATGATCCCATTCCGCTTCAGCTCCTCCCGCAGATAGGCGAAGATGTGGCACTCGCCGCACACCCCCGTGATCCTCCAGGTCCAGAGGAACTTGTCCCACGGCGAAAAATCCTCCATGTCCCAGTTGATGGGAGTGGCCAGATGAGGGACGGCGGCCGAATTGACAATTGACAATTGACAATTATCAATTGTCAATTTGCCATCCCAGCCGCGATAGGTATTCGCGATGGCCAGCGTCTCATCCAGCCGCCAGAGCAGGCCCCGGCGGTGCTCGTGCAGCGAGTCGAATGCGCCGCAGAGGATGAGGTTCTCCACCTTATCCCGATGCAGCGGCACGCGAATGCAAAAGTCCAGCAGCGACTCGAACGGCCGCTCGGCCCGTGCAGCCTCGATGGCCGCGATATCCTCCTCGCCCAGACTATCAACGAGTCGCAGGCCGAGCCGGATGGCGGTGTGGGTGGACTGACGCGTGGAAACGCCGCTGATGGTGAGCGGTATTTTCATTTCAACACCTAAGAGACGTCCAAAAACAAGAGCAGGCGGATTTCTCCGCCTGCTTGTACTTCTCCGCTCCCAAGACTGTTAATCGCTAAGGTACTACTTCGAATGGATGGGCATTGTGGAGGCGGTAGATGCGGAAGTCATTGTCAAGCGTGAAGATTCTGTTTATGTTGAGGGATTCGGCAAGGGCTACGAGTGAAGCGTCGGCAAAATCCATGGGCGCATCATGGTATTTGTCCATGAGGATACGTATTCGATCGACATGCATCAATTCGAGTGGACGAGGTATAAGGTCTCCGTCCAGAATCATGTCGAGCAGGTGCCGCTGACCACGCCAGCCATCGTAGTTGTAGAGTAGGTGCATAGCTTCAGCGAGGACGGGCCATGTCGTTATCAGCGGCTTTGAGAGCTCAGCGGCAAAGTCGCGGCAGCGCTTGTAGTCTGGGTCTGTCTTGTTCAGAATGGCGACGAGAGGACCGGTGTCCGTGAGCATCAGCCCAGTTTCCGCCGTTTTGCCAGATCGCGGGCAGCTTTCTCCTCCATGATGCGAGCAAAGTCTGCCTCGGCATTACGCCCCTGCATTTTTCCACTCGATATAACTCCGAAGTACTTGTCAAATCTGCCCGGCTTGTAATCGCCGTTCAGTTCATTTCCGGAAGCAGGCTCCGCGACGATCAGGGTCACCTGCTTCCCGGCGAGCTCCTCATCGTGCTCCTTTACCTCTTCCCAGGTGCCTTGCAGTACTTGCATGATAGGCCCTCCTTCTGACGGGATATTATATCCCCGGTGGACACATGACCTTCCTGTTGAATCCTAGCGCAGCAGCAAACGTGCATAGCCAACTCATATATTATCTGGTGTGAGCTGGTTCTGCATACAGCGGTTCGTGAAGTGCACGCTCAGTGTGCCGGATGGATCTGCCATGTGAGACCCTTGGAACCAGGACATCATCACCCTGATCCGCCGCGTATTCCACCATCTCCTCCTCCACCGCCACGCACTTATCCCCGCTCGCGTTGATATCTACCGGCAGGATGCGCACGCCGCGGCGGCGGGCTTCGCCGGCCAGGGTGTTGGCGTTGAAGAAGCCCATGGGCTGGTGGTTCATGAGTCCGGCGAAAAGCTCCGCCGGGTGGTGGACCGACATATAGGCGCTGCGGTAGCCCAGCAGCGCGAAGCTGGCAGCGTGCCCCTCCGTAAATCCGTAGCCGGCCCAGCCCTGTATCTGGTCGAACAGGCGGTTGGCTCGCTCGGCGTCGAAGTCAGGCCAGTGCGCGCAGGACTTCTCCACAAACTCCTCGCGCAGCTTCTGCATGGTGCCCATCTTAGTGTGCTGGGTGATGGACTTGCGGAATTTGTCCGCTTTCGCCTCCGTGCAGCCGGTCATGGCGGCTACAACCCCCAGCACCTGCTCCTGGAAGACCACGCAGCCGTAGGTCTTGGCCAGGACCGGCGCCAGGGCAGGGTGGATCACATCCGCCCGCATCCACCCATTGCGGCAGGCCACGAACTTCTGCACCACGTGCCCCTGGATCGGCCCCGGCCGGATGAGCGCTACCGCCGCCACCAGGTCCTCGAAGTGCTCCGGGTTGAGCGTGACGGCCAGCGACATCTGCGCGGCGCTTTCAAACTGAAAAGTCCCCACCGCCTTCCCCGCCCGGATCATCCTGAAAGTATCCCGGTCGTTGAAAGGGATTCTATCGTATGAGAAAGGCGTTTTTTGGACGGGATTTACAGGATAAAGAGGATTCTTACTAGGGGGTTGGACTCCTATATTCCCCATCCTCTCCATCCTGTTAATCCTGTCTAAAGAATCTCTTCGGATGTTATTCTCTGCGTCGACTACCGCTGAGAGCATGCGCAGGGAGAGCACGTCGAACTTGATGGCGCCGATCTGCTCGGCATCGTCTTTGTCCAGCTCCCAGATCTGCGTGATGCCTCTGGCTGAGGGTTGCAGAGGCGCGATGTCAGCCAGGGGTAGACGGCTGATGACAATCCCGCTCGAGTGCGTACCGATATGCCGCGGAAACCCGGCGATCTTGGCCGCACACTGAAAGAGCAGCTTGAATCGATCCTTGATGGTAGCGTGCGGACGCAGCTCGGCGTATTTGGTGAACGCCTCTTCCAGCCGGTCCGCGTCGATAAAGCCGGAGAGATTATCCGAGAGCCACTCCAGCGCGTCGGACGGAATGGAGAGCGCCTTGCCGATGTCGCGCACCGCGCCCTTGGCCCAGTAGGTGTGGAAGGTGCAGACCATCCCCACATGGGCCTCGCCATACTTCTGCACGATGTAGCGGAAGACGTCGTCCCGCCGCTCGGAGGGGAAGTCCATGTCGATATCCGGCACCCTCCCCTCAGTCAAAAAGCGAGCGAAGGGCAGGTTCCGCTGGATAACGTCCACGTCTGTCAGCGTGAGGCAGTAGGCCACGCAGGAATCGGCGGCGGAGCCGCGGCCGGTCGCGCGGATTCCCTGCTTGCGCGCCCACCGAACGATCTCCCAGCACATCAGGAAATAGTCGGAGTAGCCCATGGTTGTAATCACGCCGAGCTCGTGCTCGATCCGCCGGAGCATCTTCTCCGTCAACTTGCCGTAGCGAGCCGCGCCGCCTTTGTAGGTGAGATGACGCAGGTAGGCGTCCGCATCTCCTTTCCCTTCCGGAACGTGGAACCGGGGAGTGACGTCGCCCGGGTTCGGCAATGCATCGCCGCACTGCTCCGCAATGCGAATGGTGTTGGCAATGGCATCCGGCCGCCAGGCGAACAGCTCGGTCATCTCCCGGGATGACTTCAGGTACCGCTCCGCATTGAGCGGCTTGTCAGGATGAGGCTCTTCTCGCTTCGTTTTGGTCGCGACGCACCGCAGGATATCGTGCGCGATGAAGTCCTCTTTGGTGGCGTAGTGTACGTTGTTGGTCGCCACCACGCCCACGCCGATTCGGTCGGCCAGCATGGCCAGCTCGCGGTTCACGCGCGCGCAGTGGGGCGTAAGGTCATCCTGCAGCTCGATGAAGAAATTCTCAGCGCCAAATAGGTCCCGCAGCCGCTCTGCCCACTCCCGCGCCTCTTCATACCGGTGCTCTCTAATGAGGGAGGCGATTTTCGCGCGCCTACAACCTGACAAGCATATAACATGTGCCAATGAGTCTATCTCGTCATTCCCGCATGTCGTTAGCGGGAATCCAGCTTCAGTAAATGGCTCATTCCTCATGCCGTTCAAACCGTCTGCCACGTCACAGCGTCCCTGGATTCCCGCTAATGACATGCGGGAATGACGGCATAGGGCAGCCGCTTCAGTCAGCACGGCTACCGCGGCTTGATCACCGCACCCATCCACCCATACATCCATACACCCAAACACAGCCTCCCATGGCACCCTCGGCGTCAGCCGCCCGCCATACGCATATCCCTGCGAAATCAGCCGGCAGACGCAAGCATAGCCCGGTCGGTCTTTGGCCAGGAGGGTGAGGTGGGTCCCGTCCTCCATGGTGAGCTCGGCGCCCAGAATGGGCCTGATGCCATAGCCCTTGCACAGACCATGAAACTTCACCGCCGCGGCGGTGTTGTTATGGTCGGTCATCGCCAGCGCCGGTATGCCCAGATCGGCCGCCCGGCGCACCAAAGCCGAGATCCCGCTCCCGCCATCCAGGAAGGAGTAGGGCGTATGGAGATGGAGTTCTGCGTAGGTCATTGTTGGGGGCTCAGCAGAGACGGAAATCGATGATATTGCGCGTTCCCTTTCTTGACTAATCCAACCTACTACTCACTACAAAACGTGCACAGACCATTCCACACATGTGCACAACACGCTCACGACACCAAACCTATCCTGTTCCCGCCCTGTGCATAACCAAGGTGTACCCTAACCGCTGAGCTTCCGCCTCACAGCCGGCCAGACTTTCTACCCCGGAACTGAGCATTCCGGCCCCGCCGTCTTGGCCCCAGAGTGAGGCGAACTATGCAACAGGCGACAAGGCTATATCATCCCGCGGTATTCCATCCGGTCGATCGGCCGGGAGGCATCGGAGTCGGCAGCCCTCTCGCCATCCCGCGCGGCGTGGACGAAGCCACGGTAGATGCCGAAGGCCGCACGGTCAAGCTCACCAATCTGCAGAAGCTCTTCTGGCCCAGGCTCGGCATCACTAAGCGAGACCTGCTGCAGTACTATTCGGACATCTCGCCCGTTCTGCTGCCCCACCTGAAGCATAGAGCCATGGTGATGAAGCGGTACCCAAATGGCGCGGAGGGCGACTTCTTCTTTATGAAGCACGCCCCGCCGCACCGGCCGAGCTGGGTATCGATCTGCTCCATCCTGCACGGCTCCGGGAACCTGGTTGACTTCCCGGTGATCGATCACCTGGCGGAGCTGCTCTGGGTGGTGAACCTGGGCTGCATCGACCTCAACCAGTGGTACGCTCCCTGCGATGACGTGGACCGGCCGGACTATCTGCACTTTGACCTCGACCCCACTCCGGAGGGCACGTTCACACAGGCTCTGGAGACCTCCGTGGTCGTCCGCGACGCGCTGAGAAGCCTGGGCATGGAGCCCTACGCCAAGACCACCGGTTCGCGAGGCATCCATGTTTACGTGCCAATCGTCCGCGGGCCCACGCAGAAGGAGGTCTGGACCTTCGCGAAGGCCTTCGCCCAGCTGATGGCAAAGCGCAGGCCGGACCTCATCACCGCGGAGTACAAGATCGCAAAGCGGCCGGCGGCCCGCATCCTGGTGGACTACAACCAGAACGCCTGGGGTCGCACGCTGGCATCGGTCTATTCCGTTCGGCCGCGCCCGCTCGCCACGGTCTCGACTCCCGTGACCTGGGAGGAGATCGAGCGCGGCATAGAGATCGACGATTTCCGCATGGGCAGCGTGCCAGCCCGTGTGGCGAAAGTGGGCGATCTCTGGCAGCCGCTGCTGAGCGAGCGCGGCCGGTTCGACCTGGGGAGCCTGAAATGATGACGCTCCATCCGCCCTTCCCGCCCATGGAGGCGCTGCTGGTCGACCGCCTGCCCAGCGGCCCGGAGTGGCAGTACGAGCCCAAGTGGGACGGGTTCCGCTGCCTCGCCTTCCGCGACGGTGGCGATATCTACCTGCAGTCCAAGTCCGGCCAGCCACTGGCGCGCTACTTTCCGGAAGTGGTCGAGTCGCTGCGCGGACTGAAGGCGCAGCAGTTCGTTCTGGATGCCGAGATCGTGATTCCCGTGGGCCAAAGGCTCTCCTTCGATGATCTGCTCCAGCGCATTCATCCGGCCGAAAGCCGTATCCGCAAGCTGGCGAGCGAGTTCCCGGCCGTGCTGATCGTATTCGATCTGCTGGTGGATGCGGAAGGCCGCTCGCTCGTCCAAGAGCCGCTGCAGACTCGCCGGCAAAAACTCGAGCAGTTCGCAGTGAAATACTTCGCCGGCAGTAAATCGATTCAACTCTCCCCAGCCACCACAGATGTGGAAATCGCGGGCCGGTGGCTGCGCAGCGCTGGCGGCGCGCTGGACGGCGTGATCGCCAAGCGGGCCGAGCTGCCCTACAAATCGGGCGACCGCACCGGCATGCAGAAGATCAAGGTACTCCGCACAGCCGACTGCGTGGTGGGCGGCTTCCGGTACGGTACTAACTCCAAGATCGTCGGTTCGCTCCTGCTGGGCCTGTACGATGAGCAGGAGCTGCTGAACCACGTAGGCTTTCTCTCCGGGTTATCCACCGCAGAACGGGCTGAGCTGACCCCGAAGCTGGAGGCGCTCATCGGCGAACCCGGGTTCACCGGCCAGGCGCCGGGAGGTCCCAGCCGCTGGAGCACCGAGCGCTCAACCCAGTGGGAGCCACTGAAGCCGTTTATGGTGGTAGAGGTGGCTTATGACCACTTTACCGGCGGCCGCTTCCGCCACGGCACCAGACTGCTGAGATTCCGGCCGGACAAAGACCCCAAGCAGTGCACCATGGCGCAGGTAGCGCAGGAGAGCATGGTCTCTCCGCTCGGGTTAGTTTGAGCCCACCTGCTTCCTCCCTTGTGTTGACTTAAACCGCACACAACGATATAATTGTGTTACTGATGCTCCCTGCTTTCAACAGTGATGGGAACTTGCCGGCGGGCATTCACATGGCCGAATGGGCTGAGTTTACGGCAAAGTTCGGGTCAACTCACCGAAGGCAGACCTTATTGATGGGTTTACGGGAAGCTCTGCTCAACCTGAGAATCGCAGGCTGCGCAGCTGTCTATATAGACGGCAGCTTTGTAACCGCCAAGCCTGACCCAGGCGATTTCGACGCCTGCTGGGACATCACGGGAGTAGATCCGGCCGTTCTGGATCCGGTTTTGTTGACCTTTGACAACAGCCGGGCTGCGCAGAAGGCGCGCTACGGAGGTGAGCTGTTCCCTGCCCAGCTACCGGAAGGGTTGAGCGGACTGACATTCCTGAAGTTCTTCCAGATCGATAAATCGACCGGCGATCCAAAGGGCATCGTTTCAATCGACTTGAGGACCGTTATATGATCTCGAATGAGTTTCAATATAATCTGACAAAAAACCAGGCTGCCAGATTTGAACAGGCTCTGGCCGGGTTGGATGAGAGCGTCCAGACTACCACTCAGGCTCACCCACTCCTGCGCAAAGCGGAGCGAGACGCTATGCTCAGCCAGCTTGAGAGCCTGAAGGCGGAAATTGCCGAATACGAAGCTCTGAGGTCCGGCCGCCGCCGCTCATTCTCTACCGAATCCTTCGATGAGTTGCCCCAAGTGCTGATAAAAGCTCGCATCGCCAGTGGGCTCACCCAGAAGCAGCTTGCGGAGCGACTGGGGTTGAAAGAGCAGCAGGTTCAGCGTTACGAAGCCACTGCATACGCCCATGCCAGCCTAAAGCGCGTAAACGAAGTGATTCATGCCCTGGGGCTGAAAGTGAGAGATGAGGTTGTAGTTGGGTAACTCTCATAAGCTTCACCTTCCACGACAATACTCCGCTGGGAGAATCCGGCCCATGCGCAGAGCGGCAGTAATCACTATTCTATTGGCCCTCGCCCTAAGCCCCGCCCGCTCCCAGAACTGGCCGCAGTTCCGCGGATCAAAGTCCCTGGGCACGGCCGAGGGGGCGAGCCTGCCTGAGAAATGGTCTGCCACAGAGAATGTGGCGTGGAAAACGGACATCCCCGGCCGCGGATGGTCATCGCCCATCGTTTGGGGTAATCGCGTTTTCCTCACCTCGGTGGTGAACAAAGGCGATGGTGAGCCGCCCAAGAAAGGCCTCTACTTCGGCGGCGAGCGCAAAACTCCCACTTCCGAGCACGAATGGAAGCTCTTCTGCCTGGACCTGAATTCGGGCAAAGTTCTGTGGGACCAGACAGTCTATCACGGCACGCCGAAGACCTCGATCCACCTGAAGAACACCTTCGCATCCGAGACGCCCGTCACGGATGGCGAGAGAGTCTACGCCCTCTTCGGCAGCCTGGGCATCTACTGTTACGATATGGCCGGCAAGCCGGTCTGGTCGAAAAGCTTCGAGCCCCACGCCACTCGCAACGGCTGGGGCACGGCCGCCTCTCCCGCGCTCTATCGCGACCGGATCTATATCGTCAACGACAACGAGGAGCAGTCGTACCTGCTGGCGCTCGACAAGCGGACCGGCAAAGAGATTTGGCGTGTCGACCGCGATGAGAAAAGCAACTGGTCCAGCCCGTTCATCTGGGAGCACGACGGCAAGGCCGAGATCGTCACGGCCGGCACCGGCAAAGTGCGGTCTTACGATCTGGACGGCAAGCTGCTCTGGTGGCTCACCGGCATGTCCAGCATCACCATCGCCACGCCATATGCGGAGAAGGGACTGCTCTACATCAGCTCCGGTTACGTGGGCGACCGCAAGCGGCCCATCTACGCCATCAAGCCGGGCGCTTCGGGAGACATCACCCTTCCCACGGATCAAACCAGCAGCGATTACATCGCCTGGAGCAGGCCCGCTGTGGCGCCATACAACCCCAGCACGCTGTCCTATGACGGAAGGCTCTATGTTCTATATGACTTCGGCATGCTGAGCTGCTTCAACGCCGCTGCGGGCGACCAGCTGGTTGACAAGGAGCGGCTGCCGAACGGTTTCCACTTCACCTCATCGCCCTGGGCCTACAACGGCAAGGTCTTCTGCCTGAACGAGGACGGCCTAACCTTCGTCCTGCGTGCCGGCGACAAGTTCGAGATCATCCGCACAAACCCGCTCGCGGAAGACGACATGTGCATGGCGACTCCGGCGATCGCTGGAGATCGGCTGATTATTAGGACATCGGCAAGAGTTTATTGCATTCGGGAGAAGAGGTGAGTATCACGATTGAATGCTGTAGACTTGGATGGCTACCAGCTTACCGGTTTGTGAAATGTTCCGTTGGCGTCGGTCATTGAATCCGGGAATTGGCTGGCAGCCAGGACGCCGGCGCGAATCTTCTTAATGAAATCCAGATGGGGTAGTAATGCTCGGCTTGGCCGGGGATGGGGATTCAATATCCCCACCTTCTTGCCCAGCTCATTGCGAAATATCTTGATCGGTTCCAGCAGGTCTGAATCATTACTGATCACGACAGCAACGTCGTAATCTCCCCTAAAGCCATCGTATAGCAGATGGGTAGCAAGATTCACATCGGACCCCTTTTCCTCGGTCTTGACAACGTCTATGTAATCCAATCGCCCAGTCGGTGTGTATTTTGGCGTTGACCCTGCATGGCCGGCGGCCAGAGGCATCGATACCCGGTGGGACAAGAAATGGCCGAGCACAATCGAAGTGTTGGGTAATGTAGCTATTGCGCGCAAATACGTCTGCTGACGAACGGGCTGATCGGGGTCGTGGGGCAGCGCGCTGACTATCGCTGTGTAGTATTTGATCTGGTTGATCGTGTGGCCAGGCAGGAGCAGTTTGCAAAGCTGCAGAACGTTCAGCCAGCGGTAGGGCGTTCCCTTTGTGGCTCCATAGTAGAGGTTGAACCCATCGATATATACGTTGGTGTTCAGAAATCGCTCCAGATAAAGCAGAAGCCGCCCGAAGGCGGCTTCGCGCCCTGCGCCGAAGCGACAGGGGGGATTTCCAGATTATTGTACCACAGGCGAGCTTAGCAGGCAAACAGAATTCATGCTGGCCTGACAGGAAGATAGTGCTTGGTAGCATAGATGCGCAGACTGCTGGGAAACTTCCGTGCAGATCAGAAACTTCGAGCATGAGTCAACCCGACTTTGGAAGTCAAATAAAAGCCCTCGCAGAAGAGCTGATCCGCCAGAACCCGAACATAAGCCTCTCCACGTTAAACCGGATCATCGCCGAGCGAACCGAGGCTTACAACAACACGCCACATTCGGATATGGCCGGCCTTTCGCCGACCCAAATGACGAAGCTCCTCTACAGCGATTGGAACGGGCCGGACTCTCCAATACAAATCATCCGTGATCTCACGCTCGAAGAGCTGAGCGGAAGCCTTATCCTGGCGAACGCCCGACTGCTCCTCGCTGCAGTCCGAGATCGCGGTGGCGTCAAAGCCACAGTCAAAGGCAACCTGAACCGTGCCTTCGTCTTGGAGATGGCCAGGTCCATGCGATTGGACAAGACATGGGATCTTCATCTGGACTTCGTGCACAAAGAAGAGGACTTGCTCGAGCTAAATGCGCTCCGTCACCTGCTTCAGATTGCGGGACTTCTCAGAAAAACCAAAGGCTATTTTTATGTAACTCGAAAGGGCGCCATCCTCACACAGGATGATCAGGCAGGCGAGCTCCAGGCGCTTCTTTTCGAAACTCTGTTCTGCAAGCTCAACCTTGCCTTTCTATCCGGCTATCTGCCAGAGTGCCCTCCACTGCAGCACACTATCACCTTTTCGTTCTATGCAGTATCTGCTCTGTGTAAAGATTGGCAGGTAGAAGAGGATATTTACGAGCGACTTGTGCTTTCCACTATTCGCGATATGGTAGAGCCGCGGCAATACAGCGACCCACTGAAATCAATGGTCTACTGCTGGATACTCCGCCCGCTGGAGTGGCTGGGCCTGGCGGAGATCGAGGAATCACGCTGGGAGGGCGGGCGGGAGATCGCGCCCACGCGCGTCCGCAAGACTCCACTCTTAGACAGATTCTTGCAGTTCCAGCTGGAGACGGAGCCTGCAAAGAAGCCGATGAAGATACGCGTTCACCGGCATCGGTGATTTCCAACTTAACAAGTCAAGAGCCGGGCTTTGGCGCTTGAAAAAGATCTGCATTTCAGTTACAATAGTTACATTGCTTACAAGGTATAGAAATCATGTCAAAGGTTGTCAGCATCAGAATACCGGATGATCAGGCGAGCAGATTACACAGAGTGGCACGAAGAATGGGACGAACACCTAGCGAGACCGGCGCGCTGCTTGTGGACGAAGGACTGCGCAGCGCGGAATTCGGGCAGATAGAGTTTAGAAACTCTCCCGTCGGCCGGCAGGGTTACATTCGCGGATCCAGCCTGGCTGTCTGGGAAGTCATCATGGTAGCCAAAAGCTATGACCTCGACCTTGCGCAAACCGCAGAGCACCTCGGCTGGCCGCTCTACCGCGTTAAGGCGGCGCTCAACTACTACAACGCTTTTCCCAATGAAATCGAAGAGGCGATTGCTGACAACGCCGCCTTCGATTTCGAGGCGCTCTCTCGGATGCTCCCGCAGGCCGAGCGGTTCAACGCCGTCGCAGCCGTAGACTGACTTGCTCAGGCTTCTGCTGGACGAGCACATCGCGAAGGCCATCGCCAAACAGCTCGCGGCCTGGGAAGATGAAATTCCCATTGTGGCGCTGCAGAACTGGGAAAACGGCGACTACCTGGGCGCCGAGGATGAGGTCATCCTGGCTGCCGCTGCCAAACAGGGCCTTACGCTGGTGACCTACGACCAGCGGACCATCATCCCGCTTCTAAAAGCGTGGGGAGAACAGGGGATCTCCCACGCCGGCGTAATCTTCGTCGACTCCCACACTATCGCCCAGAACAACATCGGCGAGCTCCTCCGCTCACTCACCCGGCTGTGGCGCAAGCTGGGTGAAATGGATTGGACGGATCGGGTGGTGTTTTTGGAGAATGCGGGATGAGTTACCGAGTACTCTCACGCCAGATCGAGTTTTGGAAAATGCTCTCTGTCTGATAGTCGAGGCAGCGCCCCCTCGGCTTTGCTGCCCAAAATGTTGATCTTTCTCCTCGCCTGCTGAGGATTCGTCAAACAGATGCGATCGTCCTATGGTGATTGCTCTGTCAGTTAAGCAGGACCGTCTCTGCTGAACACGGAATAACCCCACATGCTCATCTTCGACTCCCACCTGGACCTTGCCCTCAACGGCGTGAACATGAACCGCGACCTGCGCCTGAGCGTGGAGGATATCCGCGCGCAAGAGATACTGCTGCAGATGATGGACCACGGCCGGCGCACCAACACCGTGAGCATGCCGGAGCTGCGCAAGGCGGAGGTGGGCATGGGCATCGCCACCGTGTTGGCCCGCCAGGAGAAGGAGATCAACCACCCCTTCGGCTTCACCACGCCGGAGGCCTGCTACGCCATGGCCATGAGCCACCTGGCCTACTACCGCGCCATGGAGCGGGCCGGATGGGTGAAGATGATCCGCACCCGCGGTGAATTGCAGACGCACGTGGCCGCCTGGCAGGCTGATCCGACCCATGCGCCCTTCGGCTACATCCTCAGCATGGAGTGCGCCGACGCCGTACTGGAGCCGGACAACATCTTCGAATGGCACGAGCAGGGGCTCCGCGCCATCGGTCTCACCCACTACGGCGCCAACAGATACGGCGGCGGTACGCGCACAGAGGTTGGCCTGGCAGTCGATGCGCTGCCGCTGCTGAAGAACATCGAGCAGCTGGGCATGGTTCTGGACATGACCCACCTCTCCGACAAAGCTTTTACGCAGGCTGCGGACCTCTTCGGCGGCCGGATCATCGCCAGCCACCAGAATGCGCGCAGGTTCTGCGACTGGCAGAGGCAGTTCAGCGACGACCAGATCAAGACGGTAATCGAGCGCAATGGCGTGATCGGGGTCGCCCTCGATGCCATCATGCTCCAGCCCGGATGGGTGCGCGGCGTCTCAAAGCCGGAGATCACCATGGAGCGCGTGGTCGATAACATCGACCATATCTGCCAGCTCGCCGGAGACGCTCGCCACGCCGGCATCGGCAGCGACCTGGACGGCGGATTCGGCAGCGACCAGACCCCCACGGACCTGGATACCATTGCCGACCTGCAAAAGCTGCCGGAGATGCTCAAACAGCGCGGCTACAAACCTGCCGACATTGAGGCCATCTTCCATGACAACTGGCTGCGGTTCTTCTCTGAGACGCTGCCTTAACTTTACAATTGTAAAGTATAATGCTGTTCGGGAGAGTTAAGATGGCAGCTCTAAAATTGGCGGAAGAGTATATGACGATCGCCGAGGCAGCGCGCCGGAAGGGCGTTTCGCGAACGGCGATCTATGACGCCATCCGGAAAGGGCGTCTGCCCGCCAAGCGCGTCGCCGGCGGGACGACCATCATATCACAAAGAGACCTGAACTCCTTCAAGCCTCGTGCGCGCGCACACAAGGCTGTCCAAGATGACCGCCCGATATGGGAAAAGATCGCCGCGCTGGGCCGCGAGATTCCCGACGAAGAGTGGGAAAAAGTGCCGCGTGATGCATCGATCAATCTGAAGCATTACCTCTACGGACATCCAAAGGTAGAGGAGTGAATTCAGTCTTCGCTGATGCCGGTCATTGGATAGCTGTCCTCAATCCTCGCGAAGCCCTCCACACAACAGCGCTTACCGTCTCCCGATCTCTCGGCGCCATGTCCATCGTGACCAGCGAAATGGTGCTTACGGAGGTGCTCAACTTCTATTCCGCATATGGTTCTGCGTTCAGGGAGCGCGCAGTCCAGTTCGTGAAGAGCTTGCGAGAAGATTATAACGTGACCATCGTCAGCCAGACGAGTGAACATTTCGACCGAGCGATGTCTCTTTACGCTGTCAGACCGGACAAAACCTGGGGGTTGACTGACTGCGGATCTTTCGTGATCATGGAAGAGCACGGAATCACAAAAGCCCTGTCGTACGACCACCATTTTGTTCAGGCCGGGTTTGATGCATTGCTGAGGAGCGACTAATAATCGAGATACGTATCAGAGCGTGAACCTCTTGCTAAAACAGCTCCGGTTGATTTCTCGATTAAATTCACCACCAAGTGGGTAAAAATTACCCACTTGGTGGTGAATTTTAACAGAAGAAGGATTCTCCGCTCGGCCGTGTAGAATCCCTCCGAAGTTTTTCAAATCACAGGGCCAAAGGCCGTTCCCAAGGCCAAACGCCGTGCGCCTGACGCCCAATCCCGGAGGCCCGCTATGCCCTCGCGTTTGCTCGTCATTTGGTCGCTGCTCTGCATCCTTGCCCTGCCTACAGCTGCCCAAACCAAGAAGTCCTCATCCAAGGCCGCCAATGTTCAAGCGGGCTCTTTGGTCTCAGTCGACGCCGCTGCCGCAACGGTCACCCTCAAGCCCAAGACCGGCGCCAACATCATCTATCGCATTACGGAAAAGACCAAGGTCCTGCGCGGCAAGAAGGCCGTTGAGATCGGCGAGTTCAAGGCCGGCGACGAGATCGTCGTGCGCTTCCGCAAGAGCAGCGTGGGACCAGCCAGCCTCTACGACCTCGCCGATAAGCCGAGCTGGGAGTGGCTGGCCAAGCTCCGCCGTGAAAAGACGCTTGTCACCGTGAAAGAGATCACGGATGAGGCGCTCCACGCCACCGAAGGCGCCGACAAGGCCGAAGTGGACTACCGAGTGACCGAGAAGACCGCCTGGTCCAAAGCCGGTAAGCCCGCCGAGGCCAAAGATTTCAAGGCCGGAGACAAGGTCTACGTCGAGCCGCGCCTGCTGCCAAACGGCGGTATCATGGCGATCGCCGTGGCGGACAGCTCGGAATCGGCCGACAAGCTGAAAGAGCGCTCCAAGTTCACTGTAACAGGCACCGTAAAGGTAATCAACATTCCCAAGCGGCTCATCAATATTCACACGGTCGCCGGTGACGACCGCGAGCTATCCATCGCGCCGGACTGTACGGTCCGCCAGGCTTCCAAAGACGTGCCGATCACAGCGATCAAGCCCAGCCTTACCGTAACGGCCCACCTCACCCGCAACGACGAAGGCGAGCCCGTAGCCAACAAGATCACCATTCAGAGCAAGAAGGTGACTGCCAAGAGGTCGGTGGTCAAAATCCCGCTGCCGGGCGGAAAGATCGCACCGAAGAAGCCAGGCGCGGTGGTGGATAGTCCTGGAGGCGGAGGGTAATCTGCTCCCTGCTGCAGCTCTTACCACCCCCGAAACGTAATCGAAACCCTTCGTTCCCGTACCAGCGTGCGGCCGGCGAAGAGGTCTTTCTTGCGCTTCGAGATGCCGTGCTTCCACCTATGGCGAGCCTCGCCCTGCATCACAGCCAGGCTGCGAGGCTCCAGCCAGAGGGAGATTGTTTCCGGCCCTTCGAGCCTCGTGAACTCCATCACGCACCCCGAACCCAGGCTCAGCGATGTCACCGTCTCGGTTTGGCCCAAATCCACATGCGGTGAGATGCCCTGGCCGGGCAGGTACTCGTTAATGAGCGCCATGGCCGGAGCGGCTTTCAGAATGTCATCGCGTTTCAACTGCTCAGCCAGCTCACCCAGCCAACCGGGCAGCGGCAGAATCTCGATCTTGCGCTCCTGCCCGGCGTAGTAAGCCTGGCCGTAGTGCTGACGGCGGCGGGAATACTCGCTCGACCAGGGCATTGCATCTACCAGCTCCAGCAGCCGCGCCTCCTCTGCGGGACTGATGAAATCCGGTAGATAGCGCAAACCGCTGATTCGGGAAGCCTGCCGCAGCGTCTCATCTCGAAGAACGCTGAGATCGCTATGCACAGCTTCGCCGGCTTGAGAAAATAGATCGGTTGACTGCATCACTCAAAAACCAAAAGCCGCCCGAAGGCGGCTCTTATTGGTCAATATTCGCGCCCATCATGCCTGATCGAATAGGCCTATTCGGTGAACTGGAACGTATTCATCGACTGTTCGGCGACCGGCCGAAGCTGAGACTCTCGGTCGCCGGACGCTGAGAATGTGATTACGCACATCTTGGAGCCCTTCATCACCAGATAAGCCAGCGATACATAGGTGGGCACCGCCGGATTCGGCGACTTGATCTCCGATCTGATGAACGCTGCCTTGCCCACCTTGAGCGTGACATACTCCAGCTTGGGCTCAGTCCCCGGCGCTACAAGCTGCTTCATCTGCTGAACGCTGGCGTCGGCTATCTGCTCGAGCGTTATGCCGGCAGGCTGATTCTGGATGACTACATTGCAATTGGTCGCAAAACCGCTGCCCATGGTCGCTGTCTCAAACGCGAGCAGCTTGATCAGCCCCTGCTTCGCCATGGCGCTGGCCTGCTGTTTCATGGCAGCGTACTTTGGATCGCTCCCAAACACCTTGTTGGCGCTCTCGTCGAACGTTTGACGCGTCAGGTCCATGGTCTTCCAGCCGGCGGGCAGAGAGAATGATATGCCGGATGTAGAGACTTCCGTCCCTCCCTCCACCGAGGAAGATGACTTTTCTGTTCGCGGAGCATCGCCGATCTTGTCATGCGATTTAGGGCATCCGGATGACGCCAGCACCAGGGCGAAGAGGAGGCACGACCGAAGGGCTTTCATGGATCACGGTTTCCTTCCGTTAAGCTGCGTATAGTGGCGAATACATCATACCATCCACTCTTACGCCCGCACATCCATCACCTGTATCTCGATCGACGGCTCGTAGACGCGGTTCAGGCTGTCGCTGCCGGCCGCGGTGAACTTGAAGACCATGGTGTAGTATCCGGCCGCCAGGCTGGCTGGACTGGTAGTGTCCAGGTTGTACCAGACGCGCGGAGCTGCAAGCGCACCGACATCGTATCCCGTAGCGGCCACACCATTCAGCCCGCTCACTGCATTTCCCGCAGAATCGTACAGCGTACAGACCGGCGCCGGGCTCGCCTGTATCGTCAGTGTCCCGCTCTGCGCCGTAGCCTGCCCATACACAGGCCGCCTCTCCCCAACCCGAACCCGAACAAACCCATCCGGCATATTGATCCTCCTCCTTCTAACCACAGAGGACACAGAGGAGCACAGAGGAAACAAGACCAAAGAAAAGGGCGCATCGGTCAATTCCGATGCGCCCTGCAACCCTATCCTAATCTGTGAAATCTGTGGATAAGAATCTGTCTTTCTCTGTTCTCTCTGTGAACTCTGTGGTTAATTCGTCCCCGGCTTTGGCTTTCGGGGGAGCATCTCGTCGCGCATGGCCGTGCTGTAGACAAATGTTGCCATGATTACCGCCGCCTGCTTCATGTCGTCGGCCTGGATGCGATCGAATACGTCCTGGTTCGAGTGGTGGGTCCGGGTCTCGTACTCCACCTCATCCTGGATGAACTGGAAGCCGGGCAGCCCGATCCGGTCGAACGACTGGTGGTCCGTGCCTCCCGTATTGCTGATGGTCACCGTGGAGGCGCCCATATCCTTGAACGGCTCCAGCCACTTCTGGAAGATCTCCTTGCAGCCGGCGTTGCCCTGCAGATAGATGCCCCGTATCTTGCCCGTGCCGTTATCCAGGTTGAAGTAGCCCGAGAACTTCTCATACTCCGGCTTGGTGGTGAGCTGCGGAGGCTCGCCGCCGGCTGCTCCACCACCTCCACCGCCAAACCCTCCGCCGCCGGTCACATTGCCCAGATGCTCGGTCACATAGGCGCGGGAGCCCAGAAGCCCCTCCTCCTCGCCGGTCCAGAGACCGATCCGTATCGTCCGCCGCGGCTGCAGGTTGAGCGCCTTTAGGATTCGCATGACCTCCATCCCCACCGCGCAGCCCGCGCCGTTATCCGTGGCGCCGGTGCCGCTGTGCCAGGAGTCCATGTGGGCGCCGACCATTACGATCTGGTCCTTCAGGTCGGTTCCGGGAATCTCAGCGACGGTGTTGTAGCTCATCAGGTCTTTGTCCTGATACTCCACCGCCAGATCCACCGCCAGCTTCACCTTCTCGCCCGCCTCCAGCATGCGCGCCATCCGGTTGTAGTGCTCCACCGCAACAGCCACCTGGGGAAGCATCTTGGGCGCATCCTTGCTGTAGGGCGAGATCCGCCGGAACCCCGGCTGCCCGCCACCCTGTCCAGCCGCCGCCTGTCGCCCGCCTGCCGGCTGACCAGCTGTCGGAGCTCCTGCGGCCGGTCCACCCGCCGCCTGCGGACTGCCTCCTGCAGCCTGCCTCCTGCCTCCTGGCCCCGCAGCCTGTCCAGGGGGAGTTGGTACGGTGGCCGACTGCACGAAGATCGTTCCACCGTCGCCGCGCGCGGCATCCATCACCAGCGCCACGCCCTCATCCATATAGAACTGCGCCTTCTTGCCCGCCATCTGGAACTGGGTGGCAAACGCGCCGCCTTGCCCGCCGCCTGCGCCGCCCCGTCCTCCACCGACGCCGCCGGCCGTCGGAGCTCCGGGAGCGCCGCCCGGACCCGCCTGCGGAACTCGATTGGGGCGCGGCCGCTGCCCCCCGGCATTGGTCGCGGCAGCCATATCGGCCAGCTGCTGATCGGTCCAGCGAGATCCCTGCGAAGTGAAGCGCGCCGCGACCGGCCGAATGGGACCATCCAGCACGATCGCGCCCTTCAGCTTGCCCTTGTACTTCTGCAGATCCTCTTCCGTCCGCGCGTCCACATAGACCACGTCGCCCACGATCGGCTTCTTCAGCCCGGGCGACCACGCCTTGGGATACGCAATGAGCGGGATGCAGACCGGCTCGACCACCTGGGCCGAGAACCTCTTCAGCGTCCAGCCGCGGCCGAACGGGCCCCAAGGCTCAAGATGGGCATTGTAGCAGCCCCACTTGGTGAGCTGGTCCTTGGTCCACTCGTTGGCCCGCTTCGCGCCGGGCGATGCGGTAAGCCGGGGCCCGATCACATCGGAAAGGTAGCTCAGGGTCTGCATCACCTGCGACCGATTGAGCCCCTCGTCCTTGATCTTTTCGATAACGTCATTAGAGACCTGCGCACCGGCCAGCGAGCACGGCAGCGCAAGAAGAAAGATGGCAGCCAGCGTTCTAAAACGTTGCATGGCGTTCCTCCCGGGAGGGTAGTGGGTGTTGGGTATTGGGTTTTGGGAAATCGTCCTCGTCGTCGATCTCGTCCTCGTAATCGGCCGTTCCGACTAATCACGCATCACGAGTCACGCATCAGAAACCCATATTCTAGACATCCCAGCTGGATACCTTGAAATTCGAAGCAAGCCGCTAGTCGATCTTCCTCGTACCGCACTGCGAGATTTGCCGCGGAAGGGTTGCGCGGCCTTTGGCGGACAATGTGACGGACTCCGGGCGTCAATCTCGAGCTCTTCTTTGAGACATCTTGCCTGGAGATACACTGTTGTCGGTTTAATAAGCATTTGAGTCACACTGCCGCTCATGTTCGATCTGCCACACCCGTTCTGTTTACTCGGCCATCCGGCCGGATGCGCTCGAGACGCGTCCTCGCGAAGGAAATCGCTGGCGCCGAGCGCTGGAGGTCGACCGGAGTCGACGCAGGTACTTACCGTTTGCGGCCCAGGTCTGGGCCTTTTCCAAATTACCAGGGAATATCAACTACCGTGAATGATTATCCAAAATCGCGCGGAACGCTGCCGGCTCCATTGCCATCGGCAGCGGCCGCCATAGGTCGGCCCGGCGCTAAGCTTAGCGCCGGGCCTGTACTTACGCCCTTCTTGAACTTACGTTTCGGGTGTGGTTGGTACGCGTATCAACAACAGAGTTCGCGGAGGGAGATGCAGGGTTTGAATTCCTTACTGAAGCTGGGTCTGCACTGATCAAGGCACGAGCCGAACCACGAGATTCCCAAAAATCGTGGCTTCACTGCGACTGTTTGCGGCCCTAAAGTTGGTTATGAGCCTCGTCAACGTCAAATACGCTTCTCGCACCTCCTTAGCCGTAACGAAGTAGTCCAGTCGACCATCTTCAGACCGGAACAGAAAGTTCTTCTCCGGCTTGGGCACACTTTGTTTACGGAAGCCTTTGCTCTTTTTCTTGTCTGTGTGTTCAGAGATCAATGTAACCTCGCATATGCCGATCTGTCTGCCTGTGGAAGGAAGAGTATTACTGTCATCAGGCCAGATGTTTATGTCTTCGCCTATAGGCAGATCCGTGACGAGCCAGTAGAGGTCGAACAGAAAGCTGATCGCCCCTTCACGGTCGAAGTAGGCGCGGAACTGACCGTTCTCCTGGCAGATACATTTCTTTCCTTCAGTTTGTGGCAAATCGAACGGGGGCTCGTCAATTCCGGAAGCCATTCTCTTCTTCCTTCCTCTCCACCCTAACCACCGCCCGCCTCTCCCACAGCCACAAGAACATCTCCTCCGATTTCACCATCGCCTCCCGGATCGCCCCGTCCGCCAGGCCGAGCGCGGCCGATGCCATAAACCATGAGAGAAACCAGGACATACCCGCCGCCAGGCCGATCACCAGACTGACCGAGTGGGTAGACGGAGCGGCGATAAGACCGACAGCCAGAATGATCGCCGGCAAACACCCGCCTCCGCTGATAATGCCTGGAGCCGGGGACGCGCACCAGAAGCCGACCAGTGAAGTGAGGAGCCCCAGAAGCAGCCACCCATTGTGCAGCCGATATGTGAATACCGCGAAAAGTGCGGCCAAAACCCAGCCGACCCCCAGCAGAACCAGATACCCGATCCTATCCCCAACACTCCCCAGCCTCCACGCCGCCCTGATATCCGGCCTCACCCAAACCAGCGCCCGCCCCTGCCCAGCGGCCTCCGCAAAGTCGGGGTATGTGGGATAGGGGAAGTCTGGAAGCTCGTTAAACGAATGGACCATCACCATATGCCGTTCAGCCCGGTTAAGCGGGGTTATAATGATAATGGCCCCGTGCCTTTAGGCCAGGGAAACTCACCGCACCACACGAACCTCTCTTCAGTTCAATCAACGCTGGCAAAGAGTCCCCGGTCTAAAGACGCGGGGCTATTAACTAAAGAACCCGGCTAAACCCGGCTGGGCTACTGCTGGCGGCTCACGCCTAACAATGACAATCGATCAGCACCGCTATACAGTCACGATGCGCGCTCAGCAGATCGGTTGAGCGCCGCTTCCACCGCCTGAGCGGTTCAGCGTTCTTTTCGGGCGAGTTGAGCATCTTCCACCCGAAATCTTCCGGCTCATGCCACGCCCCATCCGGCTCCACAATGGCGCCACAATCGATCTCGGCCGGCAGCTGGCCAGCAGGGCAGACGTTCATCGCCAAATCCTCATCCAGAGTCCCCGCAATCGCCGGTGGCACAGAAACATCCACTCCATACTGCTCTTTCCAACCCGGCCCAATGGTCCAATAATCCCACTTATACCGTTTCCTGTCTCTCGCAATCACCACATCTAATTCAGCCTTGCTCTGACACCTTAGAAGCATTGGATCAAGATTTTCGTCATCGATCCTATACGGCGAAATCAGCACCGAGACCGCCTTGCGGACATCTGGAGTATCAGGAGGCAGCAGAACGATTACGAGGGAGTGCATGGTTACCAGTCCCACTCCCTGTTCCCGCTCGCGAGACCAGCTATCAGATCGTCAATCCGAATTTGCAAAATGTCCACTCGCTTATGAGAATCCTCGGCGATCCGTCTGGCTAGTTCTCCCTCAGGCTCACCCGCTAATACCTCAGCAGCACCTTTCAGCATGCCCTGTACATACTCTACCGAGATCGTTTCCTTCAGGAAGTCCAGGTTCTCCGGCAGCCAGGCAGAATCATAAATACCACTATCGCTTTCCGTAAGGTACGGTCCCCCGCCACCGCCTTCCCGCTTCCACTCGCCGAATATCGGGTTTTCACCCTTCAGATAGATCAGGCCGCTCGCATACATTACGGCGGAAACCGCTTTGCCGGGATGGTCCAGCTTCCACCATGTTGACCAGATGCGCTCGATGATGGGCGCCACCAGACCAATGCTGTTGAACCGCATCAACCATGAGTACGCCGGAGTCCTCATTCCAGCGTAGACAAAGCCTCTCTCTGCCTCTATCCGATCGATGAACCCGTCCTGAAAGAATTCGTAAATCGCCGCACGTTGCGTCGCGGTCAGCATCTTCTCCAGAATCTGGCCCTGCCGCAGCGAGTAGTGGAACTCTGCATCTCCCAGCTCCGCGCTTGTGCTTCGCATGAGCGAGTCGTACCAGAAGTTGAGGCATACCGGAAACAGGTATTTGAAGAGATCGGGCTGCAGCTCCACATAAGACATGTCGTGGAAGTAGTACCAGAGGTCTCCGTAATCGATAGACCGCCAGTCCGTCCTTGCGAGTTTGCGCAACTCCTTATTGCAGCAGTCGAACTGCTCCTCCCAAACCCTGCCCGGCGGCTTGGGGTTGCCGAAAATCGCTCTGCTTCGTTCCGGCGTGATTCTCATCTCACCGAGCCTGTTATCCCAAACTCCCACCACCACCAACCCCATCCCCACTCCCACCAACAGCCACCAAATCCCCGGCCGCGGAGGCGGATGTCAGTATCAGCGAGCTGCCAGGAGCAGCCCCCGCCTTGGGCCAGTACCGGCGAGCCCAATACCGCCCCGCCCAAAACCTGCCAGCATACATAACAACCTCCTTCACCTAGCTCCCCACTCCCAAATACCATAATGCGCCTTGTCCGGCAGGGGATGCCCGTTCAGGGAGAGGACCAGGTCGATCTTGCCGATGTGGTACCCCTCGTGCGAGATCAGGTAGCTCATGAATGCGGCCGCATGAGGCTTGAACCCCTTCACCTTGCCGCCGGACTCCAGCGCGCTCTCCAGCAGCCCGCCGATCGCCTCCCCGGATGCCGCCAGCGCCGCCGCCAGCTCCTCCTTGCCCGTCGCGTCGCCGGCCTCCACCTTCTCCAGCCCTGCTAAATGGTCCGGCGCGGCAACCTTCAACCACATCAGCCTTACATTATGTATATGGGCCAGGTGCGCCGCCACTGTGCGCCCCTTCTTGGTAGCGCTGTCGCCCATCGCCTCAGGCGGAATCGCATCCAGCAGATAGATCACTATCCGCGAATGTATCCGCCAGCAATCCAAAACCTGCCCCGCCAACTCCCCATCCGCCATGTCATCCTCCAGGAATGTCTTTAGACAGGATCAGAGGATTCTTAGGATAATGAACTACGTAACAACTTCGTCATCCTGTAAGGATCCGCTTTTGACGTTGGCCAAGGTGTGGCTCGAAAGGAAAAGCAGATCCTTACAGGATGACGGTAAATCCATCCTCTCGATCCTCTGATCCTGTCAAAGAATCTCAGCGTCCTCCGCGATCTCTGCCGTATATTCTAGCTGTTATCCCAGCTGCTCGGCGACCGGTTGCCGTTGGCGTCTATGGTCGCGACCACGCGGCTCTTGGTGCCCGCCGGGTTCTTCACCGTGCCCGTGGTGGTGTCCATCCCGGTCGTTATGCCGGCGGCCATCGCCAGCAGCTGGCGATGCACCTGCCGAAGCGTCCAGCCGCTCTCCACGCCGCTCGCCAGGTCTAGCAGCGCATTCGCAATGGAATCCCGCTCGCCCGATGTCAGCGAATACCCCGTCTTGTCGTTGTTCGTCCCCACGGTCACCGCGCCGCCGCTCAGGCTCACCTGGTTCGCGCCGGTCCCGCTCTGCAGCTTCACGGCGTTGTTGGCGTCCACCGTCGGCAGACCGCCGCTCGCCCCGGAATTTGCGTTCGGAACCTGCGTTCCGACCACCGGCAGGCCGGTATTCGCTCCCGCGATCGCGTTCGGCAGCGCGCCCAAACCCAGCCGGGTGGAGTCGTAGGGATCGTACGGAACCACCAGACACTCCCGATCGCTGTCGTCCGCGCCGCTCCCCGTAGCGTGCAGCACCAGCGATCCCGCCGTGTTGGTATCGGCCGAGGTCGGCGTCAGCTTGTACCAGCCGTTCGCAATCTCCGCCACCGTCCCAGCGGCCGCTCCAAACGCCCCGCCGTTCTTGCTCAGCGTCACGGTCGGCGTAAGCCCGGTCTTCCCCGTAATGTGATCGGTCGACGACACCATCAAAAACGGTATCGCCTTATCCGCAGCATTCAACTTAAGCTCAAGCATAGAAGCTCCTTATTTAACAGCAGAGATCGCGGAGGCAGCCGGAGTTTTTAGACGGGATCAACAGGATTTTGAGGATTGGAGCAAGGTTGACCTTACGACTTAACTCGATGCTGCTGGAATCTGACCATCTTTCCGAAACCCACTCAGCCAACCCCATCCTCTTGATCCTCTTATCCTCCAAAAGAATCTCTGCTTCTCCACGATCTCCGTTGTCAATTCAATCTGTCATGAATCCCCGCGACCCCGCACGGTTGAATACCGTCCTGCGGAACCGAAGCGCAGCAGAAGTCATGTTATAGCTGCGCCGCACCAGCGCCGACAGGATAAGCGCATACGGATCAGCCGCCAGCAGCGCGGCCTCAACCGCGGTCAGCCCGCGGTTCCAATAGCCCACCCACTCGATCACTCCCGCGAACTGCGCCGTCGGGCTGCCATTGTCCTGGCGATGGCCGATCCGTCCGCCCGTCGATCCCCAGCTCATCGCGTTGGTCACGGAATCGCTCACATCCACCGAACCGTTCAGCCAGGTCTTTCGCCCAGCTGCATCCTTGGTCGCCCCCACAACGCTCCGCACGTTGAGCGGCACTGAGGCCGAGCCATCCAGCCAGGATCCGTTCCCCTCTGTGTACACGCTCACCTTGCCGCTGCTCAAAGAAAAGTAGATGGAGTAGGGACTCTGCCCTTTGCTGAACACCATGCACTGGTCGTGATTCGCCCCGAAAGCAGTGGGAATCACGCTCGCGAACACAGAGAACTCGTCTCCCTTGAACACCCGCGGATCGTCCGCGAATGAGGCGTAATTGCTCCCGCTGAACTTGAGCCCGCCCGCCGACCACATCCGGTCGTCCGATGGCGCAGCAATCACTCCGCGCCCGCCCAAATCTCCGGCAATCAAACCGGCGCCCTCGTTCATTAGCCATAGCGCCCCCAGCCCCCGAGCCAGTGAGCAGCCCCAGTCAACCCCCATGCCCAGCCCCGGCTTCTGCCCCGGCACGCGCATGTCTCGTGTGTGAATCATTGTTATTCCTTGGATGCGTCAATGCACGCACAAATCGTCCTCGTCGTCGCCCTCGTCCTCGTAATCGAGCGCCACTGGCCGGATTCCGCGAACGAATATTTCACGTGAAATACAACATGCGGCAGATGAGCCTGCAAACCGCGTAGGGCAACATCTCCGTCGTCACCGTTTCCCCGCTCGGACGATACCTTTCGCCGGACCGAGGCAACTTCTCAAGCCTTTGGTTTTACTATCTGGTATGCGGCGTGCAGCGCAGCATGTATCACGCAATACTGTCGCTATCGTAAGTCTGCGCCTGCGCCTGAACCACATAATCCGCCCCGCTGCCGGAGGCCCCGTAATCCACCACGCATTCCCACAGCGAACCTCCCTGCAGCCAGACCGGCGGGAACACATCCGCAATCCGCGTTACGTTGTCGGCCTGGGCGGCGGTGTGGGTGAAGCCCAGGTTGTCGTCAAGAACCAGCGTGCTGCCGCTCACCTTGCTCACGCGCTGGAACTCCAGGCGGGTGAAGCCGCTGTCGTAGATGCAGATCACGTCGCCGGCCGCGAAGTTGGTCACGCTCGCCACGTTCAGAACGCTCTGGCCGCTCGCGCTGTCCGCATTCACCGTGGTGGCCTGGCCGGTGCTGACGCTCCCTGCCAGCGGGACCGGACTGGCCGGGTGGATGCCTCCTGCTGCGTCGTTATTGAGCACCCGCCGCACCTGCACCTGAATGGCCGATGCTGGAGCCGTGCTCCCCTTGCGCCCCATCCGCACAAAAAGAAACGCTCCGAACTTGGAGCGCAGATCGATGGTGCCTCTCGTCTTATTCCCCGCCGCCAGAGTAGCCGCGGCAATGACCGATACATTGTCGGTCCAATTAGGCGTAGCCGTCGCCATAAGTCCTCCTCATCACTCATCCTCGTCCTCGTTCTCGTCCTCGTAATCGAATTTGCCCTGTAGCACCGTAGCAGCAAAGCATTGGCGCAGAGAAACTTAACGTTAAGAACAAACCGTTCGCGCGCCGTAGCTGCAAAGCATTGGCGCTCACGAACCTAACTTTAAGAACAAACCATTCGCGCGCCAAAGCTTTGCCCGCCCCCTCGCCAACCAGGGTAAAGCTTCGGCGCACGCAACCGATGTCCAAACTGCCAGCAATCGAGCGCCGATGCTTTACCGCTACAATGCGAGCTGCAAATTACACCGTCCCCGCCAGCGCATTCCACACAGCGCTCACATCGTTCTGAATGGCTGTATCAACACTCGCGCTGGTCAGCGCGCCGTCATATGCACAGATCGCCAGCGAGAAGAGAGGCATATACCGCTCCGGATCATTCAGCACCAGACGGGCGTAGTTCGCCCGGTTGGTGTGGTTATCCGTCTGCGCCGGCTCACCCTGAATCGCGATCGCCGCGCCCAGCATGGCGATCTCCACCCGTCTCTTGAAGTCATCATCCGTCGCCAAACTCCACTGATCCCTCGATTTCATCCTGTCCTCCGTAAAATGTCCTTCGATATTCAGGTCCGAAGGACCGAAACAACATAGCCCAGGGTATCGCCCTGGGAAACAGGGAACCGGTGCCCGCACGAACGGTCAGGTCTGAAAGACCGAAACAAACGACCCCTGATTTGTTCCGGCCTTGCAGGCCTTGGGTATATGGCTCCCTCGATACCTGGGGTTTCGCCCCAGGCTATGTTGTTGTGATCCTACGGACCGCGTGTCATCCGTGCTAAAAACCCAGCCTGATAAACCCGCCTTTGCTGCCCAGGGACTTCCTGGACCTCAGCTTGCGGTATACTCCGTCTCCCTCCCGGTTCACCTCGCCGATCGCCCCTCGCGGACCCGTATTTCCCTCCACCGTTCTGAAGAAGCCCAGGATGTACGGCCTCACCACAATCCCCATATGCGCCACGCGGCCTTCGTTAGGAATGTAGAACACGCACAGGTCGCCGCGCTTCGGCGCCGCGGAAGCCGGCAGCCATACACCCTTCTCTCTGGCCCACCTCTCATAGTCGGGGCAGTATCCGGAGCGCGGAAATCCGGCCGGAAGTGAGATTTTCAGCTCAATAGCCGCCTCTTTCAATCGGTAATAGACAAAAGCGGCGCACCACGGCTCGCCTGCCTCCAGCCCGACCGATCGCAGATAGGTCTCGACATACCGCCCGCGATTCTCACTGCCCATTTCGTGAACGCCAACATTCGCCTCCGCGTCCGCGGCCGCGCGCATCGCTATCGGCCGCATGAGCCCGGCCGGGCTGGCGGAAAGCAGCGTCATACCTGTGCCTCCCTCGGTCCGCCGGGATCGCGGATATACGCCTCCGCCGTCGTCAGCGCGGCAATCATCGCGCCGTATATCGCAGCTTCCCACTTCCCCTGCGCAGCCCGGCTCGCGGCCAGAGCTCCCAAAAACGCCAGCGCAACGCGCATGGCCAATCCGATCTTGTTCATTCTCGTCCTCCTTCTCCCCTCACACGGCCGGGCGAAAAAATAGCGGAAGGGGATCGCGATATCGCAATCCCCTTCCGCCAATCACCCCGACCCTGGCCCAACGAAACTATCGATCGATCACTTATTTATGCTTAGGCGCTGCCTTCTCCGAATGCTCATAGGCGGGCAGCTCCGCGCGCTCCTGCTGCTGGTGCTTCTGCAGGTTGTGCACCTCCGCTCAGAAACGGCAGGCGTAAAAAGGCCGATGGGCGGAATGCCCATCGGCCCTGTACTCCTGCCCTGGAAGGCAGAGAGGCTTAGCAGCTAGTTGTGCGGCTTCTCCGCCGGTTTTTCAGGCGCCGGCGGTCTGTCTTTCAACAGCAGTTCGTTCAGAACGGCTATCGTCTGTTCAGATAACCCCCTGGCTCTCGCCAGTGTTTGGTCATACGCTTGTTTCAGCGCCCGCGGGTCTTCCAGGGCTTCACGTAGGTTTCTTGTCTCCATCGCGAGCTCCCAGATCAAGTTATTTGCCTAAAGACTCCCCATGCCGAGCCCAGGTTCCGCTCAACCGTCAAATCCGGCAGGATGCACGGGAATGATAGCGAATGTATCTATGGAATATCCCGTTTAGTTGATGGTCGATGGTAGACGACCAACCTCCCAACACCCAGCACACGACTCCAACACCCTTCGACCCAACCCCGAAAGGAAGGACCAATGAAGGTGATCTCTCGTGCAGTAACAGTCGTCGCGCTCTGCATAACCGCATTCGCAGCTCCTCGAGCGCTGGCCCAGCCCAACATCATGGGCCGATTCAATGGCTTTGGCGAAAGCCACGCGCTGCCGGCTGTACAGCGCGGCGCTTCGCTCTTTGAAGTAACCGCCCAAACTCGCGGTCGATTCCGTGCAACGCTTATGGTTCCTATCGGCATCGATCCCTGCTGGTTCTCCTGCGATGGATCCGTTATGCCCAGCGGAATTATCAACGGCGCGGGCCAGGAGGATGATGGCGACTTTATCCTCTTTACCGGCCGCACCCGCCTTATGGGCGATGGATCTGTGCGCGTCGCTTCGCTGCTATACGGCGAGTTCGGTCCGTTCGGCAACCTGCAGGATGTAGGTGTGCTGCTCTACCTACAGATGCAGGGCGGCCAGAGCTGGAACTCCCTGCCGGCCGTCCAGGACGTAACTGGCCACTGGGAGGGAACATACAAGCCCTCCGTAGGCCCCGGAGGCGGTCGCATCGAGTTCGATCTGCTGCAGTTCCGCGGACAGGATCGGCTCACCAGCGCATTCGGCGGAGCCATCCACATGGATCAGGTATTCCTCCCTGCCGTGCAGAAGCCGGTCGACCTGATCTTCGATGCCTTGGGCACGGTGGGAGTCCCGGCGGTGCAGCGCCGCACCTATTTTGCCTCGCTCGGCAGCAGCCCAGAACCGCCCGTGAACCTGCCGCGCACCGTCGCCATCCTCATCGGACTGCTCACTCTGCCCGACGCCGTCAATGGCGTCCCCGCCGTGCAGGGGAACTATCGGCTCTACAACAGCATGTCCGATGCCTTCCTTGACGTGGTGTTCGAGCTAAACACCAGCTTCCAGGGCGGCCTATTCAATGCGCCAAAAACCCTCCCGCAATAGGCATTAGGCTTTGGGCGTTGGGAAATCTGTTTCCTAACGCCCAAAGCCTAATGCCTAACGCCCAACACTCACCGGCCGGTGGAACAAAAAAGTAGGGTCGGGCGGTCTTAATCATTGCTTGGAAGTAGGCAACTCCATAAGCAAAAGAAACCCGCTCCGGTTTACCCCGAAGCGGGTTTCTTCGTGTATAAATCTCTCGAATAAGGCCTGACCTGAACCCCAACGCCCACCCCGTAATTGGAACCTGGGTTCACGCCTCCTCGTCTTTAGCCTCGGCAATGAGGCCGGGAGAAGCCGTACGCTCCGGGATCGCTCGACCACGCAATACTTCCCACAGCGTATGTTCAATCGTCTTGGTATGAAAAAGCTGAGCCATGACGCTCAAATGTACGCTGAACTATATCCCAATTCAGGGGACGCCCGGCCGTATCGAGGCGCAGCTCCAGGGCAGCCAGGTGGTTATTGAAAACCACGCCCAGGCCTGCTTTCAGCCCGGAGACCGCTTTGAGCTGGAGCAGGGAGGCCAGACGGACACGCTCACCGTCGCGGGGCAGGCCCATATCGATAGAGACCCATCGGGCTCCATCACCCGCTGGCACATCCCCGTAAAACGCGCCGCCTGAAGCACAGACCCGTAATGGTGTCACTTCTCCGCAATAAGCGTATCGAACACCTTTACCGTGTCGCCCGGCGCCGGAAAGTTCTCGCGCCGATTGTATAGTATGGTCCACCCGGTAAAAGCCTCTTCCAGCTCGCCGGGTCGGAAGAGGTAATAGCTGTCAGGATCGAACATGCCCATGAAGGTCGTCCCCTCAATCAGCACATTCACAACGGCCCTTCCTCCCGGACGTACGCGCCGGATAATTCTTCCCAGCAGCTCATGCGCTGTCTCACGCTTGAAGAACATGAGCAGGCCGATCGCCACAATGGTGTCGTAATCCCTGTCAAAGGACCACGCCTGAACATCGGCCTCGACGGCTCGAACGGGCAGACCTTCCTGCGCTGCCTCCTTTCGAATGCGGTCGATAGCGGCAGAGCTGGCGTCTACCGCCGTAACCGCGTGCCCGCGGCGGGCTGCCTCCAACGCCAGGTTGCCCAGTCCGCATCCAAGGTCCAGCGCCTCGCCTTTCAGGTACCCCAGCGCTGCCTTCTCAAAAGGATTCAGCGCATACTCCCGCTCCTTCACCTGCCGCTGGAACTGGCTATCGAAGAATTGAACAGACCGGTTATTCATCTCGCTGCTCTTCTGCGGCCGCCGGCTATCCGCTCAGCCTGTGCGCGTCCCCCAACCAGCCCATCACCTCTTCATCCAGGTCTGCGGTTGAATTCAGGCGGACTGCATGATGCCAGCGGCTGCGCGATATCTGCTCGCTCTTCGTAATGCGCGGGCTGTCGATTGGGTAATCGGTCTTGAACTCCAGGTTGATATACCCCTTCCGAACATACACCCCCGCCATCGCAGACTTCCGGTTCAGATGAATACAGGTCTTCTTCGGATCCTCAACAACCGGCCCCAGCGCATTCAGCCGGGCCAGAAGCTCGTCGTAAATCACCCGAACCCCCTCCTCCACCCCATCAAAATGGGCCTCCACCGTATGCTGTACCATCTCCGCCATAACCCCTTCTCATCCTAATGCTGAATCCTACTCCTAATTCGGAGATCAAGACCGATCACAGGCGCCTGGCTTCCTGCCTACTGCCTACCTGCCTACTGCTTACTGCCTACTGCCTACTGCCTCCTTTACCTCAGCTCTCCCACCGCCTCCTCAACCGCCCTCCACTCCGCCGAAATACGCGGCGCCACCGGCGCGACCGCCGGGTCCTTGCGAAACCGCTCCCACGCCTGCTTGATGGAAGGATCATTCAGCGCCTCCTCAACATCCTCCCTCAGCGTGGCATAAGCCAGCAGCAATTTCGGCAAAGCCCTCAACCTCTTCAACAACCGATTCATAACCCCCCTCCTTCTGGAAAACGCCGTTCGGCCTCAAAGGCCCAAACAACATAGCGCAGGGACCGCAGCCCTGCGAAACTGCAGCAACACTACAACCACATCCCCAACGCCTAACGCTCAACGCCCACCGCCTACTTCACCCACAACCCCATCATATACCGCATCAGGGCGCTCAGCCCGACAATCCCGGTCAGCCACAATACCGCCGCTCGGAATCCCTCCAGCTCAGCCACCCGGTCCCGCAGCCGTCCCTGCTCCTCCTGAACCCGCACTAGCGGCTCGACCGCCTGGCTCAGCCGCGCCACCTGCACAGCCAGATTCTGCACGCACTCCTTCAGCTGCCCAATCTCATCACGCTCTCTCACGTTCATAATCACCATCCACCCCGCAAAGCCGCCAGACCTCACGCAAAGCCGCCAAGACGCAAAGAGGAGACCACGAATTACACGAAGGTTCACGAATAAGTCTTAAGATCAAACCATTAGTGAGTAATGGTGTAATTCGTATTTGCTTGGCGTTGCCTTTCTTTGCGTCTTTGCGTCTTTGCGTGAGACTACGGCGG